>Ga0302221_10001356_pt1 | contig 15940 bp, 9 predicted proteins | sample II_Palsa_E2_1_FD_193517 | JGI IMG/M metagenome (GOLD analysis project Ga0302221, IMG submission 193517) | Peat permafrost microbial communities from Stordalen Mire near Abisko, Sweden - II_Palsa_E2_1 | ecosystem: Environmental > Terrestrial > Soil > Palsa > Peat permafrost | place: Sweden... | reverse complement strand
CATCACTCAATTGAGACCATAACCTTCCAGCGTACCCAGATTGATCTTCTCCTTGAAGTTATCCGCCTTGAAAGCTTCAGTGATACCTAAAATCTTGTCAGAAAAAGCAAACTATTAGCAGCCCTCCACTTTTGAGTCATACCTAAGATAGCCTTTCCAAAGGGATTGGAATTAGTTAAATGTCAGATGTATGGCAGATCCCGAATGACTTACATCCTGAATCCTATTAGCTGGTGTCTTCCCGGGGAAAAAGTGTACATTAGGATACTTACAGGAGGTCCTTGAGGGACATTTGACCACGTCGAAGCTTGGCGGAATGCGACAGAGCTTCTCGGAGCTGCGGCACGGACGGCAGCTTGCCTACTTGCTACTCTCACTGTAGAAAGCATCTTGGCAGAATAAATGGATGTTAAGAAAAAGAGTGAAAAAGAGACGTGAGGGGATTGAAGCTTGATCTTCAAAAGTCAAATCCGGATGTTACCAGCAGTTTCTTGGGGAATTTAGCGCGAGTTTTTTTTATGGGTCTGGGGTCATGTTCGGGGCATGTTCGGGGGATGCCGGACTTCAGGCTTCTTCACTCCCTCATCAGCTCTTCACCATACTCTTCTTTCACCACGAGATCGTGAAATCTTCGCCACAGGAGAAGCTTGACGTTGTTTGCCCTCTTCATAGAGCAACTCGCAGGTGAGACAGCGGGTAAGCAATGGTAAATCTCAGCCATGCATGCATTTAGCCAACGCGCGAAGCCGCGTGCGCGGGCCCAAGATATTTTCTAGGGCATACAACGCCTCCACGACAGATAATATCTATTATCTGATCTTTTGAGTGAAGCACGAAGCTGTCCCTCTATACCTTTGCGACGGCCAGTGCATTGTTTGGTGACATGCCAGTGCATGAGCTAAGGGAAAGGCGCCAATTTCACGCCAAATATCATTGACATGCTGATGAGAGTTGCTTCCAAATTGCTGTCATGTGTTGCAAGTTCCTAGTCTTGTCCGGTAAATATATTGTTGCACGAGAGGCTCGGCCCCTTGCTTCCACTCATCTTCAATAACAGCAAAACAACCCTCTTTACGGCACCCTCTTTACGAGATTTACGGCGCCTCAGCCTCAACTGCGTCACCTCAAAATTCGACAGCCACGCAAATCGACAGCTCTCTCACCCTGGAAATCGAGAACTACGCGTACGGATACTAGGAACTGAAGATACTCGGGAACAACGACGTCACTGGGCAACGATTGAACGGCCTCTGGTTCCTAGGGAGAGTTTACTGCCTGCGGGCAAATACTCTCTCCTAACGTTCTAGGCATACCGCGATTCAATATGGCGCCCGGAACGGAGACCGACGAAGGAAACGAGTGGAAGGCCCTACTTAAGAAATGGGAGGATAGTATGAGCGACTTGAGCAAAGTGATGAAGGAGGATATCCTAGAGTATATGGACACTAAGATGCACGAGTATACTTAGTTTAAGATCACCGATAACAACCTTTAATATAGATTCAAGGAGGGCTTTAAGGACTTCACACTCGAGACCTTCGCCTATACCGGTGAGGAGCATGCACATCGCCTGCGAGCCTACCTCCAATACGCGGGTGTTCGCGTGGAACAAACCGCAAGAGGAGTGTATAACTTTCTTTTAGAAGAGGAACTAACCGCCTTAGATGCCACTGATCTCTACCAAGCCGCGGAAGACCTTCAAAGAGGCCCTATTACCTCATTTTTTATTATCGCAAATGTGAAGAACCTACACCCAATACTACCAGTAAAATCGACCGTCGACGCTCTTAAGGCTCAACGACCTGCGTTAATACCACCTCCTCGACTTCCACCTCAATCTACTTCGGCACCACCGCCTCCTCAAGCCCCAATCAACCTCCCTTTTACTTCGTTTCGCCAGAAACAAATACCTCTTCACCTACAATACAAGGAACTGCCGGAGGAACGTCAGGAACGAGTTCGCCAAGAACGTCAAAAGCGACTTCGTCAACAGGAGCAAAAGAGATATCAAAACTGGCCGGAGAAACGACGTCAAAAGCAACTTCGTCAACACCAAAAGAGACCTCAATATCAACGAAAACCTCAACCTACCGCAAACTACCCTCCATAACCCTCCCAATGTCGGCATTGCAAGGAAGACTTTGACAACAGGAACGCGCTATTTCGTCACCTAGAACTCTGCAAAGCATCTCGATCTCGAGCTTCCTCAATATCCTCTTCAACCCGGTCGTCAGCTTCGTCAGCTTCTTCAAAGCCGCCAACTTCGCCAGTTTCGTCGACCTTAGCTGTAATCTCAATCGAGAAGGTTCAATTTCAGATTCTTGGCCAATTATATACGATACGAGCTCGTCAACTTGCATCTAATTACAAAGCAAGCTCCGTTATAACAGCCTCACCTTTGAAATCGACTGGCAACGCTTTTGAACCTCTTCCAATCGACGCTTTTAAAGCTCTTCTAGAGGAATCGACCGTCGTCCCCTTTAAAACTCGTGTCTCTCAAGGTTCCGAGAGCCTATTTCTCTTTCGCCCGCCGATTGAACGATTCCCTTCCCCTGTTCCAAAATATGCTGAACATCATTCCCCTAGGTTGGCAACAAAGTCGCCTGGTAGATTACGACCAAAATTACGCCTGCCAGAAAGAGAATCATTCATGTATCTCATGGACATGCTCATCCCTATGCCTCCTCTCTTCACCAGCTGGCAATTCAATGAACTCCCTTCCAGTCGGCAATTCAGAACCAGCATGCAGCCCCTTCTTCCCAGCAAACCCATACACTGGTTGTGCATCAGTTCGTGAACGGGCATTGCGTCGCTTCCAGTATAAGAAAATTAATGCCACTACAGCAAGAGCTCCCAAAGTTACCCCAACTCCAATCCCTGCCTTGGCGCCTGGTGTCAGGCCCGATGATGGCGGTGATGTAGCTGTCGGCAAGGCACTGGACGTTCCAGATGATGTGGGTGTGGAAGTTGGGCTCGAGCTTGGTCGATCGGTACTCTGCCAATTCATCTGAATCAAGGGAGCAAAAAGTGTGTATTCAGACACAGCGACATTTGATGTGGTCGTGGGGACTGTCACGTATTCCAAATTGCCGCTGGTACCGGACTGACATGTTACGACAGAAATGGTTGTTGAAGTCGCAACCCATATACATGTTTGCACATCGAAATAGGAGCAGGAAAAGCTACTACGGTATCGTCAGCATTAGAGCCAGGCGAGGAGATAATTATGGAGTACGTCGGACAGCATCCCACAGCAGTCTCTTGTGCCAACAGACTGAACTCGACTTGCCAGCCCGAGGAGCCGCCTCCCGTTGCATAACACGCAGTCGTCATTCCAATTGGACAAACTAGACCTGGAGAATAGAAACCCCATGTTGCCAGTGTTCCCACAGGTGACGGTGCGGTAACAGTTGCTGGCGGCCAGCAGGCGGTATTATCGGAATACCCGCGGCCGTTCGTACCGTCACAGCTTTGTCCTTGCCATGCCTGGTTATTCGTCGGTCCACCGCCTTGGACCTGAACGGTGCAGGACAATGGCGGCGTGAATGTCGTTGTTAGTGGTCCCAGAATCGTTCGCAATTGATTGGTAGGCCCTGTTCCTGCCATGGCGCCTTGAAACCCGCGGAAATCATGAAGATGTGATGAGCTGTCTGATATGGCAAGCAGGAAAGGCAAAGAGAAATAAGTTGATACTTGAAGCCTTGCCGTGAAGCAGTTGACTACGCCACATAGCAGAAGCACACAGACCAGAAAGCGCAAGCCTTATCTGGTGAATTCATTACAGCTACCCCTCACAGAAAGAACGTCTAGCTCTGTCGATGACACGTTTGCTGCTTTTATTCCTTCAAGGCTGGCACAGATCATCCACATTACGTGAAACTGCAGGCTTCAGGAAACTCTCAGGGATATAAAACAGAAGCAGCGTCAAAAAGAACTTCATTAGGCTAGCCTGAGAACAGACGCTTGACGTTCTTTCTGGGGGGAACTGAATTTCGAGACCCAGTGCGCACCTTAGTAGTTTCCGCAGGGGCGCGCCGTTCCTCTCCCGTCCATAAGGGAGTCCATGGGGGCCGCGTTAGGGCCCAGTCAGTCGGGAAGCATAAAAATTGTACTATACCCCCCCCTTAACAAACGTTAAATCGACCCTTTTACAGGGGGTTTTCACAGGGATCGTAACAGGGGGTTTGACCAATAAAAAATAATAAAAAATAATAGAATCTTTTAAATATATACTTTATCGCTTTCTTTAATAAGTCACCGCTTTCTTAAATAAATTAATATTTTATTGATTTATTTTTTACGTCAATAATAACTTAATATCTCCTTCATTAAGATATATATAAACCTATAATAAATTTAATAAAAATAATCTCTTAAACTTTTTAGATTATTCGTTTTAAATCAAGTAAAGAAATCTTGCTTACGTTATATTAAGTTATATAATAATATCTTTAAATCTAATTTTTTATCTAATTTTATATATATTTAATAAGATTAAAATCTAGCGAATATTATAAGAACTTAATATAAAGAATTTATTGAATTCGGAGATTATTTTAAGTCTTATAAGATTAATAAAAAAAAATATTATTTTATATTTAAATAAAAGATTTATTTAAATTAATAATTAAGAAAACTTTAATATTATTTAAGATTATAATGTCGTATTTAAAAAAATTAATATTATTTTTTTTTTTTCTAAAACATTATAAAATTCTTTTTTTTTATAATAATTATTTTATAAAATATTTAAATTAAGAATTTATTATACTTATATTTAATATAAATTAAATTAAATTAATTAAAATCGTCTTTTTTTATTATTATCTATACCCGCGTATATACTTTTCTTATTACTTAAACTTTATCCGAAAATATTTAATTAAATAGTCTTTTAAGTATTTAAGTTATAATTTTTTTTATAAAGTCGACACGTTTCCATATAATTTTTAAATCTTTCAAGAATTTCTTTTTTTTAATTATTCGTTTGCCATATTTAATAAACTTAAAAATAATCCGAATTACTTATTCTTAATAATCTTATAGTCTTAAACTCGACGGAAGAAATATTAAGATAAACTTAAAAGAAATATATCGACAAGAAAATAATTAAAGAAATTAAGTCTTAAGTTCTTTATATTTAAAAATTTTGATTTTAAGCTTATATCGGCCCGTTTATTATTTTTAAAGAATAATTTTATATTCTTTAGTCTATTGGATTTATCGTAATATATAAGAATACTTTATTATAATTTCTTTAAGCTTATACTTAAAATCAAGAGTGATTTTAATTTATATATAATCATTATGCGTTAATGTAACACTCACAGTCCGTCATAATAAAAGTAAGCTTTAATACGTTAGGGATTAGGGATCTTAGACAGGAAGTCTTAATAAGTCCAGGGGGATATTACCGAGTGATGCCTTTGAATATTACGCGGTTATAAGTATATAAAAAAATATTATTTAAGTTAAGCACGAAGCTCCTATTTACTGGGGGAAAGTCCCGACTATATAGGCCTTCGTGTTCTATAGAGTCCTACTCCCATAAAGTCCTGTTCCAGGGAGTCCTACTCCCATGGAGTCCCTCCCTGTCCGGGGCTCCATCTCCCGGGACTCCATCACGTGATGGACTCCATCACGTGACTTAATCCTTCATGTGACCTCGTCATATGCCATTGGGTTCTCTGTGGTATTCCCTTTAACGCCCAAGCCTCAGGCCGCAATAGTAATTCGTAATACTATCCCCTTCTTGTCTTAGTAACATCCCGCTACATATAAAATATCGCTTATTTCGCTTTTCCCTTTTCTTCCCTCGTCATTATATCTTTTATTTCTTATACCAAGCACAAAGAGCGCATTATCCTTGCCTTGTATATTAAGTCCTCCGCCCGCCCGGATAAAACCTATTTATTTTATATCAAGTAATCTCGTTTATATTGACTGGACCTTAATCTTTCTTCCCGCTATTCGGAATACGTATATTCCAAACGACATTATAATTCCGAAGATTATCCTGAGCCCTTTTTCCCGTTTATTTATAAATTTATTTATCGCTTCTTTTTTAATCCTTGTCGTCGTCGGCTCCCTACCCCTCCCTCGAGTCCATGCCCTGAGCCCTCCTGGTTATCTTCCTTTAAATTAGAAGACCTTCTTGACTAGGTCTTTCGCGAGAACGGGAAGTTCTAGATAAATATAGATTTTTATAGTAAAACTTTTTAAGCTTCTTAGAGTAATTAAGATTTCCCCTTGATTCCCAAGTATTTTCTAATTATAAATATTCTTTTCATTTAATTAAATATTTAATTTTTTCTTGAATATACTAATAATTAAGAATAGTCTTGACTTTATATTTCCTTTATGGATTTAATTATTGGACTTCCGTGACTAATATAATAAATATATTTAGGGATACTGGCTCAAGGAATAATATATGGAATACTGGATATATCTTTATAATTTTTAATAGCCTAAGTTTATAATTTATAGATCTAATTTTCTTGTTAATTTTAAATAATCCTAGTTTTTTATAATCTAATTTATTACTTAATCTCTTTATTTTAATATTTTTTTTAAGTAAATAAATCTTATCCCCCCCTTAAAGCTTAGGTCCTATACTATACTTTTAGTCGTAATATATTATTGATTATTATATAATAAACTTAATATTTATAACTAATTTTTTATATAATATTTTAATTTTATTAATCTTAGTAATAACTTATTATATATATACTTTATTAATCAAAGATATATTATATATTATCGGAATATATTTATAGTTCGCGAAGAATAAAATAATACCCGTGATTTTTAATTTTATATTATTATACGAATATTATACCAAAGGCAATAATTTAATCTAGTTATTCTATTAATAATTAATATAATAATATAGATATACTTTTATTATTTAATTAATTTTTTTTATTTATTTATTTATTTATAGATAAAATACTAACGATAACTTTTTTTTTATTTTTATTAAAATCATTAGTATAATTTAAAACTTAAATATAAATAATTTATCCCGATCTAATATAATCTTCTTTGGAGTTCCATGATTTATAATAATAATTCAAAATAAAATATATAATAATTTCTTAGTTATATTTAACTTATTATATAATATTATATATATATACTTTATTAGTCTATCTATAATAATCAGGATAAAGTCATATTTATATTCTGTTTATGATTCTTTTAAGAATAATAGTTTAATCACGAAATCTATAATAATAGATTTTCAAGATTATAAAAATATATCTTGAGTTTATAATTTATTATACGGAATATATCTTATAGTCTTATTCTATATATAAATATCATAATTCTATATTATATCCTTTATGATTTTTTTAATTTTTAGAAAGTAATATATCCTGGAGATTTACTCCAGAGTTTTTCTTATTCCTTGATATCCATAAGCTGGTAGTCCATGCTTATATTTAATAAATTCCTTTTTTATTCCCGAGAATATATAAACTCGTCCTTAAAATAATAATAATTTATAGGAATTAAGACTAAAGTCCTCTCGTAAATTCTTTAATTATTTTTTTATTATAATATTTATTATATATTATTTCCTGATCTAATTACTTTACTTATTCTTGCTTGGTGAAGGACTGGCGATCGCGATAAGTTATTATATATTAAATACTAACGAATTATTTTCTTTCTTAAATATTACTCTTAATTTATATATTTTATTAATAAGATATTTAGATTTTTTGCTTAAAGTATTTATTCTGATATTTTCCATTTCTTTAATATATAAAATTTAAAAGTTATATATAACGAGTATCTTGGCCTATTATATTTATTATTAATTAAATTTTTTTATTATAATAAAATAAATAAGATTCTTATAATTAGTATAGACTTATACTTAATATTTAGATTTCTTTAAGTATATTCTTTATTCTCGAAAGACGTTCATGATCGCCAATAATTTCTTATCATAGATTTTATAATTAAGTTTTATTAATAATAATTTTTGGGAATAATATATTATTGATTATTATTTCCCGTGCTTGCCCTACTGACTTAGTATTACTCCAAGAACATAATCTAATAAATTAATTTTTATAATAATTTACTTTTCTGGATTAAATATTAAAAATATTAGTATATACATAAAGTCTTATTTAAGTTATTTAAAGATATTTTATATCGTTATTATTTATTCAAAATCCTTATTCTTTTTTATTAATTCTATAAGTAATATTATAATAATAAAATATTTTTTAATAAATCTTTAATAAAAGTTTATAAATCTTAAAAAAAATTATACTTTCTTAATACTAGTTAATTACTTTCACTCGAGAATAATATTAATCTTTAATAAATCTATAGATAATTCTTCTGGAATAATTATATATTTCAAGAAATTTATTTTTTTCTGATGGAATATATATTTTTTTAATTTATAGAATAACTAGATTTTAAATAATATTATTAATATTTTTTTTATATCTTTTATATATTATTTTATTATTTTGGAATATATTAGAATATTATTTAAATAAATAATATATATCCGGTCCAAGTATTTTCCAAGAATAATATTAATTATTCTTATATATATTACTGGTATATTAATAAGCCTAAAAGATATAATCTAATACTTAAAATAATTATATCTATATTAAAATATTATTTTTTACTTCTTGTTCTTTTTTATATAAATAAAATTATATACTTTATATAAGTCTAGTTTAATAAATATCTTGACTCTACTAAGTCTATTTCTTAATTCGTCTATAAATAATAATATATAATAATTCTTAACGATAATCATGTTTAACTTTCAATAATTAATATAAAGTTTTTTCTTTTTATTCTTTTTTAATATAAATAATACCGGACTTTCCACTAGTAAATTCGATAGTCGAATAAATTCTTTTTTTAGATTTTTATTAATATATTTTCTTAATGTTTTAAGATTAACTTCCGATATTTAATAGATTAATAAAAAAAATAATTTTTTTTCTTTTTCTAATAATATTTTATAATCTTATTATCCGTGTTGGGATAAGGTCTTAATATTTTTTTTTTTTTAAATAAATTTATAAATTTATTATATTCTCTTAATATTTACTTTAAAAATAAATTATATTCTTCTTTTAATATATATTCTGACTTTGTTTAAGAGATAACGTATATCTCTTCTGGATCTTATAATAATATTAGTCCTGATTTTTCTTATTATATATATAAATAATAATAAGAATATTTATTCCAAGCTAATATATTTTATTTTTAATTAATATTAGGATTATAATATTAGATCCAGGATATTCCCAGGATAATCTTGTATTACCCGATAAATATAATATTAAAGATAATATACTCTAGATATTCCCCAGATATTTCTAGTATAATCTTTATTATTTCTGTCTTTATTATCCCAGATTTTCCGTTAATAAACTCCCTATTAATTATTTTTAACTTATAGAAATAATATTTAATTCTAACTCCTAGCTTTAAATATATCATTATTTCCCGTGATATAAAATTCCCCGTGACTCCTGAATTAATTATTACTCTGACTTAATTATTTTATTTAATCGTTATAATAATGGCGGTAATAATAAATTATTATCTTATTGTACCCGCTATTTTATAATATTTCTAGAGTATATTAATCTATTATTTTAATATTTTCTCCGGTAATTCTATAATCCATACTCGATATACTTGTCCGACTTTAAATCCATGAATTATTCCAAGAGAATATACTTTATAAAAGAGTTAAGTATTATTTTATATATTTATCTATAATCTCTGGTCCCTACTCTAAATTAATAATTTCTATATTTCTTTATCGTGTGATTCTTCTTATTCAGGTATAGCTTATAGATTAAATAAGAGTAATATATATATTTAATTATCCTTAATTTTCCTCTATCTTATTTATCGATAATCCTGGAATACTATTTTCTATTATATTCCCTAGTTAGATCCTCTAGCGAAGGCTTCTCCTAGTTCCCTCTACCTAATATTAGACTTATTATTTTATAGGATTAGTATTTATTCTCTGGTATTATTATCTCTTGGAAATATTTTCCTCTAAACCACTTTCTATATTTCTTCTAATCTTGGCTACCCTTCTGGCCATACAAATAACAATACTCCTGGTATAATTTCCGGTCGCCATTCTAATACCGATAGATTTTTTTTATTTATGTCGGATTCTATTTAATTACTAGACTTATTAATATTATTAATTTATATATATATATATTCTTTTTTTAATTATTTTTTTAAGATATCCAATAATTATTATTGATATTATTAATTATATCTTGATATCTTATAAACTTTTAAATATTCTTTTACTTATTTAATTATATAGATTTCCGGTAAATTATAATCCTTATTCCTGCTTATAATATAGAGTTATTTCTTCTTCCATAATATTCCTTCTTTTCGGTAAAATCTTGTCATATATCCTGACAGTCCATATTTAAAGTATAATTTCTTTTTATATCGTCTTTATATTTCTTTCTTGAAGACTTATTTTTTCTTTAATATCTTAATAATAACGTCTAGCTCTATGAATAAATAATATTTATTTAAAGTTTTTTTTTATTTATATTCCTACGAGTATTATCCTTGTTTTTTAAGATTATATTTATATATATAATTATTAATCTTGATTATTAATATAATAAGTTCCTGTAGATCCTCTGGCTTATCGGACCTGGTTATTTTATCCTTGATCATATCTTTAAGGCCGATATAAAATTAGTATTATAAGGCCGTCTTGCCCTACTTGATTTTTATCGCCAATTATTAAAAGTTTATTATATACGTAGTCACTAAGCCCTTTTATCTAAGATATTCTAGATTATATTTAGCTATCGCCTCTTCCTTAATATCTCTAAATACCTATCGTATATCCTTGCTAAATTCTTTTATAGTATAGAAATACTTGATAATACCTTCTTTTATGGCCTTCGTGTATTATCCCTGCGGGTTCTTATATTTTATATAATTAATCAAGAAGAAATTAATCCAATCAAAAGTATTATCTTATAGTATCATAATAATCTATAAGACTTATTAAGTCTTGATCTTAAACTTATATTTATTAAAGACTATATAGAGTTTATACTAAGTCAAGAAAGGATCTAGTTTGGATTTATTTTCTTCGAATTTATCAGGTAGTTTAATCTTAAGGTCTCCAGGAATAAGGTCTATCTCCGGGGCGGACGTCGCTCGTCCCGCTTTATTTTTCCTTCTACTGGAGTTTCCTTTAGTAAACATAATTAACTTATCTTGATTCGGTATTACTATAATATAATATTCAAAGTATAACGCTTATAGTCCGTCATAATAAAAACAAGCTTCGATATATTGGGGATTAAGGGTCTTAGACAGGGAGTCTTGATAAGTCCAGGGGAGTATTACCGAGTAATGCCTTTAAATATTACGTGATTACAAATATATAAAAAAATATTATTTAAGTTAAGCACGAAGCTTCTATCTACTGGGGAAAAGTCCCGACTATATAGGTCTTCGTGTTCTATGGAGTCCTACTCCCATGGAGTCCTATTCCAGGAAGTCCTACTCCCATGGAGTTCCTCCCTGTCCGGGACTCTACCTCCCGGGACTCCATCACGTGATGGACTCCATCACGTGACTTAATCCTTCATGTGACCTCGTCATATGCCATTGGGTTCTCTATGGTGTTCCCTTCAACGCCCGAGCCTCAGGCCGCAATGATGGTTCATAACAATTAATTTAATAATTCTTAAATTTTTAAGAATATACAAAAATAATAGCGAAGATAGCAATAAAGATAAAGATCGCGGATCGTTTTAAGAGTCTTAAGATTAAGTTATTAATTAAGAAAAGGATATAAGAGGTCGTGGACCGTTTTAAGAGTTTTAAGATTAAGTGAATAATTGGGATAAAAATATTAGAGTTAATAAAAGAGTCTTTAAAATTTTAAAGAATAAGTGACGACGTGGTAATGGATTCAATAAGCAATAAATATTTATAATAAAGTTTAAAAGTAAAAGCTACTAGTAAAGTTTAAATAATTTTAATATTATAAAAGATTTTACTGATTTTTAAAATATACGTGATATATTAAAAGGTTTTATAAGCTTATAAAAATTAATCTTATTGATTAAAACCCTTATAAATATCCTTGCAAAAACCTTTATAAAAATCTTTTATAAAAGGATCGATTTAATATTTATTAAAGGAAGGATATAGTAAGTTATAAATCCTTGTAACTAACCCGTGGGTCCAACAACTCACCCGCCGAGCTGTACACTCCCCCGTACTACTTTGGTACAGGGCGTAATAATTCCAAAACATTTTCTGGAATATTCTGTTTCAACAAGGGGGGTCAGCCAATAGCACTCTTGGATTTCGCTCATCTACTACCTCTTAAGGTAAAGTAGAACTTTCATGTCTTGGAATTATTACCCCTGATACGAAGTAAGTCAGTCCGTCACAACTTTCGACTCTGCCACCAGATACGCCTGGGAAGCACTCGATTGATTGGTAGCGCCCGCCTCCAGAGCGCGCAGTCTCCTCCTTGAATATTTGTTTTGCATCTTTTCAAGACCTTTTCAAGAGCATCTCGGGACCGAACACCAGGGGCATCGATAGGAATGAAACGGGGGCGGTGGCCGAACGCGATTGAAAGGTTTCGAACTTTTCCATCCTTCGCCAGGCCGAAAATGACAGAAGTCAGGGATTCGATAGGGGCGAACGGGGATCTCTTTATCCTATTCCTCAGCTGCCTTCTAATTTGCTCGCATGGATTTACCAACACTCCCAACAAGCCATGATTGGTAGCAGCAACGTCTCGAACAACGGAACAAGCCAGCCAACGGAGCAAGAAGCAAGAAGCCGGTTCAAGTTCCAAGTTCCCCGCTGTCCAAGTCTGACGCCTCTCATTTTCTGTTCACAACGTCAACATCAGAGCCCGTACAATTTTCCTTTCGCTCCATGCATGCAAAGCGACCTTCCCATCCGGACAAGTCATGGCAAGAATAACATCTGTACTTGTGCCTCATTCGAAATTTGCCTCCATAGGCTCCATAGGAGTACTCGTTTTAATATTACTTTTCTGGAGCATGCGACAACTGCACCGCGATCAAGTCAGCTCCAGGTACGGGACGGCCCCGGAAATGTTGCCAGTATCAACCAAAGACGAAAGGAGACCTCTTGTACTTTACACTTATGCAGAATCAGAAAACGCGCGCGCGAATCTCGAGTTCTTTATCAAGAAAGCCCTCCATGGAGCCGCGGATTTCTTCTTCGTTTTTAATGGAGAAACAAACGCAACGGAACTTATACCCCACGAGCCGAATATCAAGATCATTCAGCGGGAGAATAGGTGTTTCGACCTGGGTACCATAGGGGAAGTTCTCTTGAAAGATGACCTATGGAGGAAATATAAGCGGTTCATCACGTTGAATGCAAGCATACGAGGGCCCTTCTTTCCAATATATAGCTCGAATAGCTGTTGGACGGATGTATTTTTGGACAGGGTTACTGAGCACGTTAAGGTATTGGATTCCTTCCTTTGCCCCAAATAGGAGATTTTGATTTAAAAAACTCATAGCTCGTTGGCACAACCTTCAACTGCGCACCCAGACCGCATGTACAATCCATGCTCCTCGCCACAGACGATATCGGCATGTCCATTCTCCTCGACCCTACAATTGCCAGCTCGGTGTCTATTAACGACCACTGGGGAACAAAAGATGACCCGGTTGGCTTTACTCCATGTTACGAGACATTGAAGAAGGCTGTCCATTCCGAGATTGGCACCACCGAGCTTATAAGATCACAAGGCTATGAGGTGGATTCTTTCTTAACAGCATTTCATGCTGCGACGCCTGAAACCTATTGCGAAGTGAACGGTTATCCTAGCGACATCTTATACGACAAAAAATACTACGGTGCAAACGTCCACCCGTACGAGACAGTGTTTATCAAGGCCAATAGGGACATTGACCCCATGCTCCTTAAAGATATGACGAAATGGCATTTGAGTCAAAATACTACCAGCTGGGATTCATGTGGTAGAGGACCTTGATCAGCTTGGAAATTCGGTCGAATAGGGCGATACGGTCGAGTACGACCATGGGCTAGGTGATCCAGACATCACAGCTCAAGCAAAAAATAAATGAGCACTGGAAGGTGATGGAACTGTAGCGGTTCTCACAAAGCATGGTCACCAGGATTCAAGAAGCCCCGGCAATTCCAACCGTGCCTTTAGGGAGAAGGTCTACACAAGCCAGATAATCTTTTGGGTGGCTACCTTCGTGCTGAAATGGTTACATGACGACAAGGCATGTGATGTGGAGTGCTTCACGTAACAGGTGCCTGTCGTAAAAGGAGCTTAGCCAGTGTCCTCGATGGCTAGTACGTTCAAAAATGACATGAAAACCCATCCACCACCTAAATAGTGAAGAAATCGGTGTGAGACAAGAACTTTCAGCTACGCCCGAAGGATGCGCCAAAAAGCCTTTGCTTATCCTACCGTCAAAATATCTTCACAGAGAGGCATACCCTGGGAAGTCTCCGTCGCATTACTCGTTCGGCGTATCCGCGAGCAAGGATAACCAACGCCAACCCAACGCCTCTTTATGAGCGCTCAAGGCTGAACGGTGAGAGGCCGATTGAACCTCTATCCCCTCCTCAATACTTACTTTCAAAAAATTAAGGCTGACATGCAACCCATATTTAATCTTGCCTTGCTCTCCTGCTTGCTCAACAAAGTTCTACCATCTTCCGTGGCCAGAATTTACTTTACTCTGATAAAGTTTACGATCAAAACTGTGAGGATGTGGGCTTTCATTTCTCTCGGCCTGACTGGCTTGCTATTCTCCTGGTTGTTCGCCAAAGTAGCCGCACTCAATCGCAACATTGCCGCTGCTAAAAGCTCTGGTCTTCCATATCGTATATCTAGTAAGCTGCTGTTCTTATCATGTGTGGAACATATCTAACGCTTTCAGTCATCTCTGGGACGCCAGGGTATCTTTGGATTGCAACTCATGATATCTTTCTGGGCACGCTTCACAAATTCAAACCCTCACGACGCTGGTTGTGGCCGAAGTAACACCCTCTTTACACTCTTCATCCAGTAAGCTGATCTTCTTAGACTTGCTCATGTTCATCGCTCCTGGCATTACGCCCAGGAAATGCGGGAGGAACTTGGCGAGGTCTACCTCATAGTCAGCCCTAGGCAAATATTTATGAGCTGTAGCAATGCGGAGGCGAACGTACAGCTCACTACGCGAAAGAGGGATTTCGTAAAGCCTGTGGAACTGTACGCTATAGTTGATATCTATGGGCCGAGCATCTTGACAACCGAAGGCGAAGAATGGTAAGTGTCTGATTTCTCAGAGCATTGCTTCCTGCCTCAGATCCCAATAGTAAACTTGAGAGGCAAATACTAATTCGATTTCTGGGACTTAGGAAAAGACATCGTAAGGTGGTTGCACCCGCATTCTCCGAGAAAAGTAATTCCTTAGTTTGGAAAGAGAGTCTTCGACAAGGATTGGAGATGGCCAACGTTTGGTCCAAACTAGAGGGAAACAACTCTAGAATGATGAAAGTCGAAGATACGGCGCCGTACACTGCTACGCTGGCTCTGCATGTGATTTCAGCAGCTGGTTTTGGAGTCAGGCAGCTATGGGCCGGCGAGGATGAGAAGAAGCTAGGGTCTAAAGCAATTCCTGGTTTCAACACGTCGAAATTGACTGGGAATCATACCTTGACGTTCAAGGAATCGTTGAAAATTTTGCTTGGCAGTATCATTTGGCTGGCAATTTTTCCCGTGTCATTACTACGTAAGTCATCTGAAAACCCTCCATTGCCCATGCTAATATCATTGCAGAAAAGTCGCCATTCGAACTGCACAAGAAACTGTTGCGCGCATACTTTGAATGCAACGAATATT
>Ga0302221_10001354_pt1 | contig 15959 bp, 19 predicted proteins | sample II_Palsa_E2_1_FD_193517 | JGI IMG/M metagenome (GOLD analysis project Ga0302221, IMG submission 193517) | Peat permafrost microbial communities from Stordalen Mire near Abisko, Sweden - II_Palsa_E2_1 | ecosystem: Environmental > Terrestrial > Soil > Palsa > Peat permafrost | place: Sweden... | reverse complement strand
CTCGCGCAAAGGCTGCTCTCAGAAAAGGCGGAACACCTCAAAAGTCCGGGGGCAGGCCCGAAGCGGTCAAGACCCCAGCGACAGACTCCGCAACATCGAGTCATCCTGTGCTTACACCGATTATTACTGAGCTCAAGAACGAACATGCAAGACACGAAAAGCTCAAAGCTGACTACTATAAAGCCGTCAGTAAGGACTCTAATACGCTCTGGTTGACATTGCAAGAGCGCAGAGAAGTTCGTGACGTCCAATGGATCCCCAGACCCGGCGGTTCTAGAAATCCGCAGCGCTATGGAATATCCCGCCAGAATTTGTATTTTCGACATGTGACAGGAGCAATTTCGGATCCCAATGTTCGAGAGAGAATCGTCAGCTGGGAACAAGACACGTGCAAAGACCTCGCTCCGCGCTTCAGAGAAATGATGTTATCCCGTGCTAGGGTTGCTCATCTGCAAGGATTCAAGTCGTTCTTTGAGTACAGAAGTCAGTTCAAGATGATGAACTCTACTTCAGTAGACCTTTTTCTCAAAGACTTAAAATCCAAGATCGACCCCTATGCAAATGCCTTCATGGAAAGTGCAATTGAGCAGAAAATGAACGCCCTGGGTTATGACTTCACTATCAAAAAATTGCGTGAAAGGTTACATGGAGGAATGACAATTCGAGATTACCAAAATTATCATCCAGAGGCGCAAATCAACTGGGGGGATTATTCCTGTACGTATTTTATGAGTTTTGATTCCCCTTTTTGAGCCTATTCAATGCTTTACCACTTTGTCGCGTATTCAAACCCCTTCGTGGTTGGTTGGCTGAAAATCAAAACACCCGTCCCTGAATCTGGAAGAATCTTGTCTGTACTCGGGTGTTTTCTCGTTGGATTGTCTTCCGATTACTTGCAACCTCCAAAATGTTCGCCGCTCAGTCATGCGGGTTTCGAACTTCTGAGAAATATTACTGAATCAATTTTGCAGACTATACCACACTCAAATCTAAATTTATCTCCAAATCCAAGGAATCCGAAGATCGAGATCTAAAGTTTGACGAGTACTTCCCTGTGGACCATTCGATGCGCGGAGTACTTTCAATTTTTGGGGATCTCTTTGGGTTGAAATTCCAGGAGATGCCCCAAGGGCATCAAAGCCGTCAGGCTCCAATAGCAACCTATTTAAAGTTCCAGAACCTTACAGAACATAATACTGCGCTGGATGTATTTTGGGTCTTCGATATTACGGGAAATATGCCTAAACGCCTAGGGGCATTAATTCTTGATGTTGGGGAGCGAAAGGGCAAGCAGGGTCAAGTGTACTGCACAACTTTCGGTAGTGTGCGTAATTTTAATTTTCTTTTCTTTTTCGTCTTTCTTTGCTCTTTTCTGTCTTCCTGGCCAAAAACCGCTTTTTAATTGACTTCAAATCCAGTTTTCATTTGAAAATGAACGTTCGATACATCTGCCTGGTGTCGCGATTGTTGGCTCATTTAACAGGCCAACCTCAAGATATCCATCTGTTTTCAACCATGAAGGTCTATCGACTTTTGCTCACGAGTTGGCTCACGCCATTCATAAACTCGTTCAAGGGGTTAACAAACCGTTCATTCCTGGACCTCGAGATTTTGTTGAGATACCGAGCATCACGGCCGAAAAATGGATGAGTACTCCAGAGGTCTTGCAACGAATATCATGCCACTACACATATCTCAAACCAGAGTACTTAACCGCGTGGAAAGACATGTTCTCTCCCAAAATCCCGCCACCACAGCCGCCCCGACAAGCACCTCTCGAAATGTTCAACGAGATACATTACAAAATGCACCCAAGGAATGATTTGTACAGCACCATGCAACTACTCTGGAAGGCAAAGTTTGACTTCGTTATTCACAGCTCGTCCGAGAAGGACCTGAGAACCATGGACTTTGGTGCGGTTTGCAAGCAGATTCTCGAGGAGCAGACTGGCATATTCACTCCCTCGGACGGAAAAGGGGAAATCCGAAACAACTCATACCTTCATTGGGGTACATTAAATAACTATGACACGTCAGTTTATTGCTACCTTCTGTAAGTGGGATACTTTCCTTCCTGGACAGCGCTGCGAGCCTTGTCTTGATATCGAGAATTACTACGTTATCCGAGCTTTGCAGTATCAACCCTGGAAATTGAGCCAACGACCATTCCATCTCCTTTTCTCCCCCATTCCCCACATCTTTTCATCTCAACTACTAACATATCTCCCTCTCCAAAGCGCGAAAGTCTACTCCTACGACATCTGGTCCAAACACTTCGCCAAAGACCCCTTCAATAAGAGAGCAGCCCGCAGATACCGCAAGATCGTCCTCGAGCACCACGACACCCCGGTGTACGAAAACCCTCTCAAAAACCTCAGCACCTTCCTGATCTCTAAATTGTTCAACAGGCCGAGGACGCATATGGAAGCCCTTACGAAATTCATGGGGCGGAAGCCGGATAGTCGGGCGTTTATCAAGGCGCTGAAAGCACCGGCGAGCAGGAATCAGACGTTTTGGAGGAGGATGGGAATCAGGCTCGGAATTAAAGATGGGTTTTAATGACGGACATAGAAATAGAGGCGTTGAGATTGCGGTTATGAGGAGGCGAATGGTTTGCTTTGGTGTGTTTGGAGTTTGGCTGCATCTGATTTCGGAAATGGGAAGTGAGTATTTTCAAGGTCAGCCTTTAATTGTCGGTCTGATTGTTTTCTTTCCCAGAGGGCCGAAACATCGAACTCGGAAAGAATAACCCCGGTTCGATGTCTAAGCTGGAGGTGGGCATTGCTTTATAAACTAAAGGCAGCGCGGCTCGAGAACGCAAAATCCGGTGAAAGTGTGTAGGAAATTTGCTCTCTCAAGGTGCAGCGAGAAGTCTTAGATCTTGGGTTAATAATTTAATAAAAGTGTGTACAGTTTGTATATCAGTGTGCAATATTACTCTTCCTCAAATGCATGGTTACTGTGAAGCTCCCTTTCTATGGCAGTGCAGATTGATTTCATTCAGCAAGTTACTCATTACCACTCTCAAGCACCCAGAGATGAAAACTTTGTTCACTCAATTTTGAATCATTTTCCCCCTCAAATACAAAATTCCTGTCATATTCGAAAAGAGAAGCGAGGCAGCAGGTCCATTGTTTGGATAGTTCGTTCAATCCGACTGTTCTGCGATGCGGCTGGCCAGACTCCCTTCAGCATAACCAGACTCAGTGTGAGAAATCACACGTATAGATCTTGGGTTTATCTATCTGTGGTTTTCGACATCGTACTAAAGACATGAATATTTTCCCGGCTTCTCCAGAGAAAGGGTTTCAGAGGCAGGGCTAGGTGAAGCCGACACAAATTCATGTCAGCAATACGGTTCACTTCGAAATATCGATTCGGGTAGCTGCGAAGATTCCAGATAGAGCAGACTTTCGATTCTGGGTCTTGATATCAGCGCTCGTGCATGGTATCAGAGACATGAGAAGGCTCGCTTTGTGGGAAAAGCATGTGTATAGCTCGAAGGACGGAGCGTATAATATACTTGAAATATTGGTAGTTTAACTCTAATCCTTCAACCTTCGTTCCATATTCGGTTGATAAGCATAGCCGCCTCTACTCGGCCGCTAATCACCCTCGCCTCACTCTCGGCTCAGCTGGCTCAGGTGAGCTGGCTGAGCAACCTGAGCGTTCATGAGCTGTCCCTGAGCACAATATCGACTTTGATAGAGTAAGTACATAGAGTTTATACTAAATTCCATAAATAGAATTTCGAATATTTTATGTTAGAAAAAGTAAGACTATGGTCCTCTGTATTAAACGAGGTGCAACGCTGGTGGCAGTCAGCGGATATATCATAAATTTAGCTGAAAAAGTCGTTATATATTCTTTCCTTGCTTTTCCCTATTCGCCATGCGATTTATAACAAGCAGAAGTCCTTGCACTCTCCGTCTGAAGCACGTACGACAAATTCAAATCTTGCTAACCCTCTGTAGTAGCGTTGGCTAATGTTTTGAGAGGTCTATTACGAGTGTATTAGCGGACTACCCTACGATCACTTCGTCACAAACACCGCGCTGCTGCCTTCGCTACATTGTCACTTAAACCATGCAGTCCATACAGAACTCCCCCTCGATGCACTAGACGATGCCCTGATATTCTTGCCAACAACATGATTGCGCGAGGGTAGCGGACGGAAATCCCCTTGCATGCGAGCAACGGGCTGGTGCGTCGGAGCTTTTGTCCAAACGTTCTGGAGAAGGCTCTTCGCCTTATTCTGGCTCCGAGGCAACCGATGAGGCCTCTCTCGATACGTTGCCTGATGCGCCCTTGCGGTAACGTTCTTGACATTCTGGAGGCTCTTGCCAAAATGCTTGAGGGAGTATAGCTGCTTCACCAGTTGGCTGACGCCTTCTTCGTCAAGGGGTTTGAAGTTGGCGTTGTTGCTCATATTGAGTGTTAGAATGTTCATCGTTTCCTACAATATCTTGGAATTAGTAGCCCGTTGCAGAAACCAAGCTTAGCATCAATATGCAGAGCGCAGCGCCCAAGTCGATCTTATGGCAGGCCATCGGCCCGTCCATAATAGACTCGATAGCTTTCTCAGTCATATTGATTGATTCCAGATCCTTAAGCAACATAGCATATGTCCGAATGTCCTTCAAGCATGATATCGTACTCGGCTGAAAGTATTTCACATGCACGGATGTTCTCAACAGCGTTGATAATTAATGCCAAGCAGATCCACCGAGCGTAATCAATCCCAAAATGCGCCACCCAGTGACTTGCATTGGAGTTTCGTTGATTCCCCTCCTGCTCGGTAGCATCCTTGGCAAGCGTCAAAGCGTCTTCAATTTCAAATGATCTATCAGTCATGGATGGAGACTGAAAGAACTGAGAAGTCGATTGCTTCAGCTGATGATGATTTGGTGTTATTGCAAGACGTCCAGAAAGACGAAATCTTGAGAATCCGCGGAGCGCGTTGCAATAGTCTTTCAACAGTACCTTGATTGGAGCGACATCGTTGTAAAGATCGATAGCATCCTCATCATCCCAGAGTTGATGCAAGATATGCACTAAGCCTTCCATTGTAGCCATTGCTTCTTGCAAATGTCGCTGGAAAAAGACGCGTTTGCTAATCTTGGTGAAGAATAGAACCCAGGGCATGAAGATCCTCTCAAGGCCTGGCATTTCGTTGGAAAACTTCTCACCGCAGTACCCCTCCGGAAGCAGACCACCTCGTCCGACGATACATCTTGCCAACACCTCGCTCTGGATATGACTCCCCCCCACACCACCTGCAGCTTCACCTGGATCGAGTCGAAAGAGCGGCTCGCCTGCAAACTGACCTAGAATGTAAACGCTGACACCTAAAGGATTGAACCCGGGGCGTAGCCTCATCTCAGATTGTCCAGACGTTATAAACCGCCATATTTCACTCACAGGGATGCGAGCAAGGAAGAGGCCACCTAATCCCTCGTACCAGGTTGCGTTAAACACAGCCATGCGTTTACGGCGAGGATCAACTCCCGTTCCATGATCTTTCGCATGATAGGCAAGAAGAACATGCGCCCATGATGCACGATGTTCACGACTCGAGTTACTCAACAGTCCTCGTTGCTTCCATTGTTCGTCAAACATGAAGGTTTGTGCCTCAGACGTGAAGAGACGAGTGGGGATGGAGATGGTGGTATTAGAGAACGTCGAAGACGGCGCTTGATGTTCCAGGAGTACTTCATGGTGATACTTATAGAGGTATGAGATCTGATCAGCGCTCAAATTCAACGGCAGGGCCGCAGTGACTATCGAAGCTATAATAATACACTTAGAGCGTGCGTCTCGTCACTCGTGAGCAGTTTTACTCACTTCGTCCACTCATTTGCCCCTGGAAACGAAGGATCATGTTGTACCGGTCGTCGTGCTGCAAGTAGCGCGCGGTAGCACCGGCTATGATGTCGATCTTCTCGTGATGCTCTAAGCCGACATCTTCCAGGCCTTTGTCGACATTGAAGCGGTAGTACTTCCCTGCCTGCACATATTCAGGACGATCCTTTGCAAAGCGATCAGCAGTCTTCTCGGTTTCTGTTGCCATCTGTTTGAGTGTAGCAAGAGCCTGCGACGCGTTTTCCCCGACGGGACCTGGGTGTGGTTCGCCTGTACCAATTGATACAATGCACTGGATCGCATTCCTGGCGTTAAACCATTGGTCGATAGCTTCGTCAAGCGAGACACTAATAGGGTTATTGAAACCTAGTGCACCATCCACAAATCTCTCGTTGAAGGGGCCGATCGTGATAGGATCGAAAAAGGTTGTTGCGGCCGAAGTAGCCCTTGCTGCTTCCCATATACGAGGAGCCAAGTGCGCCCTAAGACTAGAGTACGTGCGGAAAGGGCAAACACTATCGCTGAATACTTGCCGCACGGCACAAACAAAACTTTCGCAATTAGCATACGAGCGAGCACGCATAGCAATCAAGGCCCAGCACTTACGTTTTGCAGGGTGTTTCTTCGTCAAATAGCGCCACGCTTGCCAACTCCTCGATCCTGTCAGGCGGAGGCTGCTCTGGATCGCTTGCGACATTTCTCATACGCCGCCAGATTTGAGCGGCTATAATACGCTTGACACCAGCTTCAAGAGCTTCCGAATCAAAGCGACCTTGGAGAGACCACGCATCGCTCGCCTTTCCAGCCACGTTCCAGCGTGATCTCTGTGGTGTGAATACCTCATCGCACAGTGTAAGGTAGGCGCTGATACACTCATCCACTGTCATTTGCAGTCGACCCAGCATAATGGCGATCAATCTACTGATCTATTAGGCCCATGATTTGGATGCCTGCGGTATGTGACTAACCCTCCGGTGCTTGTTCCCCCTATCATATCAAACACGTCGCAAGGCTTGGGGGGGGGGACGTTCGTCCATGCTCTTCATCAGACGTTGAAGTATCATTAGTGTCGAAAGGCCACGAATGCCACCACCGTCTGCATTTCATGGTTAGTCTCAGCCAGTTGGCGACTTCAATACTGTTAGTGCCATACGTACCGAGGGACAGAAGGCGCAGGCCTCTCGAGGGTGGAACAGTTGCGTTTGCCATGGTCCTCGAAAAGGATTTGATATTGCTTTGTATCCTTCTTGGCTAGCTTTGTTGAATATCGCAAACCGTAGCTGCGGAGTCGAGAGTTCTATAATCAAGTTCCTCGGACATGGCGACAAAGCTGCCTGATGTGTATGCTGTTGGAACTCTGTGATACAGTATAACCGAGATCCATAGTCAATGCACACCCACAGTCAATGCACACCCCATTTTTACAGCACCACCCGAACTTAAATAATTAATTTAAAAATAACCACATAACCAATTAAGCTAAAACTGAAAATATAAAGGAATCAAAGTAAGTACATTAGATCTATTAATTAGGATTTTTTATATTCGAAGACGTTATAGTAAAATAATCTATCGTCCTCTTTTAATCTATTACAAGACCAAAACTACTTCCTCTTTAAGTTCTTTCACTATCACCTATTCTTATAATCCTAAACTTATTAAAATCATAGAACCGACTTATAAGATAATGATTTAAAAAGATTTTATCTTTTTAATAATTTTTATAATCGTAATAGTCTTTTTTTTAACTATTCTAATTACGAGCCGCGCTTTCTTCTATTCTAATATTCCTTGTTTTTATAATTCCTTCTTTACCTGCTTATTAATCTTAATTTTTTTAGCTTTTTAATATTTTTCCTCTATTGCTAAAGCTTCCTTTATAGCTTTAATAATTATTTTTTCTTTTTTTATCTTCTCTTTATTTAATTTCTCTTACTTAATAAATATTAGCTTATAAGCCTCCTTAACTTACACAACTAAAACCTCCTTTATTCCAAAGAATTATACTTTATCTAAAGACTTATCAATTAAATTAAACTTCTTCTCTTATCGTTTTTTTTTTTATTCTTATATTAAAGCTTTTTTTAACCCGTTTATATAATATTTTATAATTTAAGCTTAAGCTAAATTAATTTTATTAACTTTAATAAACTTTTAAAAAACTTTTTTTATTAATTACTTATTATAAACTTTTAAGAATTATTATATTTATTTTATAATATATAAAATAATAAATTTGTTTAAAGAATTATTTAAAAAAAATAAAATAAAATAAAGATTAATAACTTTAAAAATAACTTTTAAATCTATTAATTAAATATTATATTTTTTAAACATAAAAAAAATATTCTTAAAAGTTATTAAATTATCTTAAACAAGCTTAAAAATTAATTAAAATATATATTTAATAAAAAAAACTAAATCTTTATTCTTTTTTATAATCTTATTTAATTTAGTTATATAATAAATTAAAAATAAAAAGAAATAATCGATATTAAAAGATTATAATTAATATATTAAATAAAGAAATAAAATAAAAAAAAAATTTTAAGATAATTATAAATAATAATATATTTTATATTAATATAATTAAAATATTTATTAATAATTAAGAGATATTATTTATACTTTACTTTTATTTATATAACGAGATTAAAAACATTAATAAAATATATTATATTAAATACATTAAAAAATTATTTATTTATTAAAGACATAAAATATATATATTATTTCTTATTTAAATCTTTTAATCAAATATCTTAAAGATCTTTTAAAATTCTTTTATAAATAAAAGTTAACAAGAAAATTATTTTGTTAATATATATATTTATTAATAAATTAATAAATTCTTTAAAGTTATCTTAAATATTCGTTATTATTTTTTTATTATCGTATACTTTAAAGATTATAATATACTTTAAAGATTATATTAATTTAATTAAAAAAAAATTTATTTTAATTATATATATTTTTAATTATAATATTATATTAATAAATTATTTTTTTTAATTAAATAAAAAAAGATATATTAATTATTATTATTTATAAAAGAATATAAAAAATAAAAATAATATTAAAATTAAATATTATTAAATTAAAAAAAATATTTAAAATATAACTTATATTTAGATTTTATTTATAAGTTATTAATATTATATAAATATAAGTTTTTAAGACAAGAGGAATATCGATAAATAAAATAAATTATTTAATTCTTATAAATTTATTATTTAATAATCTCTTTTATTAAGTTCTTAATAATCTTTATTATAAGAGATATTCCCCGAATAATAAATTTATTAATTTAAATAATTAAAATTTCTTCTTATATATTTATAAAAAGTTTATAATAAATTAAAATAATTTATTATCAAGAGATATAAAGACTTAAAAATCTTTATATTAATGTCGTTCTTGTAAGATTATATTTTTTTTAGATATCTGACGATAATTAGAAATTAATTATCTATTTAACTTATTAATAGCTTTCTTTATATCTTCTTTATTAATTATTTTATCGAATTTTGAAGATGGTGAAATAATAAAAATAGGGGTGTGCATTGACTGTAGGTGTGCATTGACTATGGATCTCGGTTACGCTGTACAGCTGTAGTTTGGATACTGGTTCTGTATCCGTTCAGCTGCCACCAGGAACGCACTGGTAGGACCACCACCCTTATAGTGAGACGTAGTGATTCAGTGTGGGAACTTAAATCAATGATCTCGAACAGCGAAGGTATACCCGAGGACCAGCAGAGAATCATTTTTGCAGGTAAACAGCTCGAGGATGATCGCAGCCTCAGTGACTACAATGTTCAGAAGGAGTGCACTTTGCATATGATGTTAAAACTCCGGGGTGGAGCGTCAAAGATGCCTGCCCTTATATCTGTTGCGGATTCACGAGCACATCTCAGTCTCCATATCGAATCTAAAGTCAAATGCACCCTCTTTCACGGGGCAGAAAAGGCACTGATGATAAACATCTACTCGAAGAATCAAGAAAGGTCGAATGAAGCATAAAGGAATCATGAGCATCCCAATTAAAAATGTTTGGAGATATTTTTTAGTGGCTTTGGTTTAGATTACATATTAGCAAATAGAGGGACTCTCATAGGAGCCCATAGAAACGTGTAGAGACTCCGAAGAAGTGGCCACTTGTCCTCTAAGTAAAGACGCGAGATGGCGATCTTTTCCCTTCTCTGCCTCAACGTTTGTCGACTCACAAGGCAAGCTAACATGGAAAACGACTGGCTAGTGTGGGGGGGGGAAGCAACAGTAAGTGAAGGAGCCCATGTCAGTTGGATATCACGTGTCCCCTTCTCTATTAGTATTAGCTGTTCTAAATGGGGATTAGGCTGGTTCAGCGGTATTTCAGCTCCCTGAACTGCCACCCACTTTGCTCCTTAGACAACTTGATCAGGAATAACAAAACCCTCTTATTTCAAGCTTCACTACATGCTTGCTACACTGCTTTAACTGCAACTGTCAGCCCACATGGGCACCGCAGTACAACAATAACAACGACTGAATAACAATAACGTAAAACAAGAACAACAACGTAAATAGAACACCAAAACTGTATGAGCTGAACTGTATGAAAAGTATGTTGTGTATGAAGTTAAGTTACAAAGTTGCGTTGGGATCCAGTCCTCAAGCCTTTAACCTTGACTATCACGTGCGCCTGGAAAGTGCCTAAGGTAACGTGACCTGCTCGCAACCAGCCAAAAACACCAAAAAACAATGAAGTAGGGCCTGCCCCACCACACTAGACGGCAATTGGGCCTCAGATTATGGAATCTCAGATTTTTTGACTTCTGACGGTCCCAGAGCTGGCAGAGCTACCGAACAGGCCAGCCCAGTAGCCTAACCAGCCAGCCAAGCCGCCGAACGAGTCAACGAACCAGGTAGCGATTATACTACTACCTCTCCGATATAATAGTTGGTAAGTGGATCAGAGCAGAATCATACTCAAAGGACAATGGACGGCTCTCAACTCGAGACCGAGCGTTCCAGAGCCGAAGCTCTTCAGCAACAAGTGCGAGAGCTGAAGGAAGCGCATGCTTCGGCACTGTCACAAATTGAGATTGGAAACGCTAGAGTTCAACAATATCTTGAACAACTGAGCCAGTCAAAAGCCACACAAGACGCAGCACAATCAGTCATCAACGCTGAAAGAGCAAAAAGCCAGCAATACTTCCAAGAAATCGACCAACGGAACACCGTGCACCAACAGCAGCAGTCTCAAATAGCAGCCCAGGAAGCGAAAATACAAGAGCTAACCCAAGGGCTGAATAACTTGCAAGCATCCTTCCAGAGGACTGTCGCCGAGACGAGAGACATCTCACAAGCACAAGCGCAGCGCGAAGTGTCGCATGCGAATGAACTCGCCGAGGCTCAGCGCGCGGCGAAATTCTTCAAGAAGAACAGCGAGGCTACAACAAGGAAGGTGAAGGGGCTCACGGCAGAAATTGAGAGCTTAAAGCAATCGCTGCATAGGAATCGTGAGGCACAGGAAGATGGTACAACCAATGCTGCACTACAAGATGGCAGTTTCTCGCAGCCCCCTGGTGCGTTTCCGGATATGGATATACAACGCAACCCCCCTAGCTTACGACGAAAGCCACTGGCTCCGTCTAGCATCTCGTAAGGTACCCGCAAGAAGATATTGAAGACCAAGAGCGGGCAAGCGGGTTGACAAGGGCTTGAACAAGGGTGCCATCATTGCAGATATTTAGGACTGCCATTTTGGAGTCGGCGTCAGGATGTACAGTATATTGTTAATGAAATGCACGACTTCAAAAGAACCGTCTGTTGCGAAAAAAAGTTTTGGTTCTGTTTGAGTCTGGATGCTCATCATTTCACATTCGCATCAGAATCTTAACGTTGACATCGACAGCTTGCACCATTATGGAAGATCCCATGCGAATGTGAGATTAGAGTTAAATTTTACCGGTAGTTAGCCACCATGCAAGCAAAAGATCGCGAAATCGTCAAAGATATTAATTTTGCTCTCTCAAGCGCGCAGCAAAAATCTTAGATCTTGGGTTAATGAAAGTGTGTACGGTGTATATAGCAGTGTACAATATTACTCTTCCTCAAACGCTTGGCTACTGTGAAGCTCCCTTTCTATGACAATGCAGTTTGATTTTACTAGTGGTTGTCGGAATTTGTGGCGCAAAGTTGCGTATCAATGTACTGTAACTTATGGAACATTCGTAAGTGACGAGCCACTAGTTTTCAGATTGTTCCTCAGATCATAGAACATTCAAAAAAGCAAAGTAGGAGTTAGGCTCTAAATGTTCCTCGAGCTATAGTACATTGCAAATCAGTATTGCGTCACGAATTCTGAGATCATGGAATCGTCAAAGAAATTAAATTCTATTCTCTGTATTCTGTAACTATGTTTAAAAGGAAATTTTCCCACTCGGCCGCCATTTCATTTCCCATATTCTCGTCCCGGTCGTTGTGTTGAACAACGAAGGATACCTTGCTCTATGGATAATTTCGGTATTAATGTTACATCTGTGTGAAATCAAATTGCCTCCCGATCACTGTCTGCATAATCTTCGTCGTCATCATCACCCTTGCTGAGGTCGACGAAATTGTCATCGTTGAATCCCATCTCGTCTTCCGTCTCATCATCATCTGGAATCTCTTCGATTTGAACCTTTTGCTTCCAGTCTACAGCGAGAGCGGCAATGTCGGCAAGCAAATCCTTCTGCAAGAAGACTTTTGCATTGGAGACGGCTTTGCGAGTGCTAAGTCGACTACCCCCGCTGCTGTTGTGATCAAAGAAGAGTTTGATCTCATGTCGAATAAGTTGTAGAATGAGAGCGTTTCCTTGGCCGAGTCTCGTTGGAACATTATCAAGCAGCTGGTCAATTTGATCTTTGATTGCATTCTTTCCATCTCGATGCATCTGAGCTCCTTTGTTGGTCATGAACTTCTCGATATATCGCCTATTTCTCAGGTAGTGTCCTGTTCCTGATATAAAGTTAGAGGTTTTCAAAAAAGTGCAGCATATGTATCGCTCACCTGATTGGGATGCGCAATGGTTATACATCGGCTCCAGGAACGCCTGCACGGCTGGAATAGCCATTCGATGGGCTTCCTTGATTATTTTTTTCATCTCATCAAAAGCTGTGTCAGTCTCGCTATGTAAGCGGTTCTGCACTCTGACGACATGATCCTTAAGCACATTGATCCCATCCGAGGCATCGGGAAACACGTCCTTGTTCGCAATTGCGTGTGCAAAGTTGGAAATGAGAACTGTGGCAGCATCGAAATATTTAACCTTCTCCTGGGGAAATTGCTTGTGGAATGTAAGATCCCAAGGACGAAGAATGTGAGTGGTGAAGTCATGAACCCTACGAAAGTTTAATGAATTGTTCTTTATTATGGATCAATTAGGGGACTTACAGGTCATCATTCCACTTGTGCGTCCGTCCCCTACAGTCTGTCCACAATCCTTTCTTGCTGTTGATCTTGCGATGAGTTGACCAGTGAGTTGTCATGCCCCACTTTCCAGCTGTACTCTTTGCTTTGGCAGCTGCATGTTTTTCGGCGTGAGGAAATACGGAGTAGATATTGGACTGAACAAGATGCTTCATGGTAGCCTCTGTCTTAACGGTGAGATTGCGCAAATCCTATTTACCGTCAGTGAGATGTTATGACATGATTGTCTCGCCAGTTTGCATTCACTTGAAAACTTACCGCTTCAAGCTCAGCGACCAAGCTTTCCATACGCGACTCCCATTGAGCTCTCAAATCCGCAGACATCTTGATTTCACCAAATTTTTTCATAATCCAAGGTTGCACTGATGCCAGGAAAGCTTCTACATCATCAAGGAATGATTGTACGATCCGCTCCCGATCATCGAGAGTCGTTCCAACCAGCCATTCTCGAAGCGCAGGGACCTGGGTATCCTCCCTATTAGGAAAGCCTGGATGCCTCTTCTCTGCATTATAAGAATTTTGGTAGCGGAGATGAACAGATGCTGAAACTGGGAACACTTGCAAATTCTTACTTGGCTGACGACCCATCTCTTGCAGCGTGGCTAGGTAATCTTTCTGGATAGCTGCGCTAGATTGCTCGTTGCGATGTCGGATACATTGTACCATGAACCTAGATCTTGCGTAGAACAAAGCTTTGCGCTTGTAAGCAATTCTCCGGCCATACGATACGAGATCTTTGTCTCCTAACTGCACCATATCCTTCAAGTCGGACAGCTGTTGCTGGAGCTCACGCAGTTTCTTTCTGAGCTCGAACTGCTCAGGAGAGGCTGTCGACGAAAGCGTGCTAGATGTATTATCGGCGCCACGCTTTCGTGTTGGCGGAACTGGTTCGTATGGGTTCGACAGTGTATGCAATTTCGAGGTTAGTTTCTTAATTTCGGACGAAAGCTCTTTCATGCTCTTTGAGTTCTGCTTTTGGGTCTTTTCAGCAACGCTGTGCTTGCGTTCGAGCTCGGTAATGCTACTCTTAAGTTGCGAGACGGACTTGATATCTACAGCTATGTCCTTTTCTAGACAACTGTCAGCTTTTATTTCATTGGATGAAGAATGGTGTTACCAAGATCAGGATATTGGTGGGCATATTGCATCATGTTAAAATCCCGATCAGTTTGGGACAGTACGAAGCAAAGTGAGTCTGCATTGTACAGACCATCAAGTTGCAAGCCTCTTTTGGTGAATTTCTCTAGAAGCTCTGCGGCCTGTTATGGTAAGTATGATAACATCCTGGAAGGGTCAAGGCACTTACGTTCTTTTCACTTATTCCCCTTGTTATGTTTGCAACAACGACTGTAACTGCCAGATCTTTTGAATACTTTTCCGCAATAACTGATCTCGCCGAGTTGCTATCTGAGTTGCCTGGGAGGTCAACCAAGATAATTCCCGGCTCAAGAATTGAACTCTTGATGAAAATCCGCACAAGTTTGACGATAGGCCAGTGGCTGGAGTCACTATTATCTCCGCTGTCAATGCAAGGTCGGATCGCATCAGAGAGTTGAGCACGGGTACGCTTCTCGATTGTTCTGGTGGAACCGAGAACATTGCAAACCTCTGGAGACTCCAATAAGTAGTCAATTGAAGTGGACTCGAGCTTGGAGCGACTGTTGATATGTGGGTAAACACATTTTATCTTGTCGAGGCTTTGTTTGATGCGCTCTTTTTGTTCCTCGTCGACTGCATCGTCCCCTTCATTTGTAGATACCTGTTCTAAGTCTTCAAAGATGGATTGCAATTCTTCGCGCCATTCTGCTGGGGTGATATAAACCACTTCAGCTATGAAAGCTTTGTCTCTATTCAAGGACTTGTTGTAACGAAGCTCCGTGCAGACCGCAGTACTGGCTCTCCAGCTTGAGGACTATTCTCTAGTCAGCAAGAAACTTCACTGGTCTTGAAGAGTTTGAGCTGCGGAGCAAAAATAGGAGCTCCCAAGATACAGAAGTCCACCAGCTCCGCAAAATGTCTAGGGCCCTGAGCTCAAGAAAGAGAGGAGCAAACCACAACGAAATGCAGTAAAGCGGAGCAATGACTTACTGGAAGCAATTCGTTACAGCCGACAAGTGCGTTCAGCAAGGTAGATTTACCGGCACCCGTTGAGCCCAAACAGCCAACCGTGACTTGGAATTCCTGCCGGAGCACTTAGCATTTTGTTCAAGACAGATTATGACACTTCTTCCCCGCAAGACAGGACTTCTCCTCACACCTACCTTTTTGCGAGCTAGAATTTCATCTGTACATGTAATTAGCACCATATTGCCATGGAGAAAACGAGTAGAATGCTGGTAGTAAGCAAGATAGTTGCATTGATACACTTACCAATTTTGTCAATGCGGGTTTGGCATGACGGATTGCCCTCAATATGAAGTTTCAATGTGGTCTGCATCTTTTTCAAAGCAGCGACTGCCTTTCTTGCTGCTTGCTCCTTTATAATGACTCTCTTGTACCGGTTTTCATTCTCGCATGTTTTCCAGCTTGGGTCGGGTATGAGAGGCTCAACGTCTGATTTGACAATGCTAACCGCATCAGACACTGCTGGGTCAGGTTTGGTTCTGAGTGAGCCGAGGCTGCTCTGCAGCGGAGGCGTT
>Ga0302221_10001349_pt1 | contig 16001 bp, 14 predicted proteins | sample II_Palsa_E2_1_FD_193517 | JGI IMG/M metagenome (GOLD analysis project Ga0302221, IMG submission 193517) | Peat permafrost microbial communities from Stordalen Mire near Abisko, Sweden - II_Palsa_E2_1 | ecosystem: Environmental > Terrestrial > Soil > Palsa > Peat permafrost | place: Sweden... | reverse complement strand
TAAGTTTTTTAATATTTAAATATTAATGATTCTTAAATAATTAAATAATAAATTCTTATACTTTAAATATAATAATATTTTTATTAATAATATTTAAATAATAATATATAATTATTTAAATATAATAAGTTTAAAATTAATCGGTCGTTATTTTAATAAAATCGTTAATATTAATTATAATTCTTTTAATAATATAAACGAATATATTAGTAATATTTAATTATCTTTAATTTATTTAAATAAATTAGACTAATTTATTAATAAATCTATTATAGCTTAAATTATATTAAAAGGATTATTTAATTAATATAATAATTATATATTTTATAAATATAAGGAATTAATTAAAGATATTAAGAAAATTAATATACTTAAATTAATTAATAATTTAATATTAAAGAAAGATCGATTTAATTCTAATATTAATTTAAAAATTAATAAAACCTTTTTTAATAATAATTAATTTTATTATAAATATTATAATAAAAAGGAATATATTAAGAATAAATACTTTATTAAATATCCCAAATTAAAGAATAATTATTCTAATTTTAATTTAAATAATAAAACTAAAACCTTTAAAAAATATTATAAAAATATTAAAAAATTTAAAGTTATTTATAAAAAAAAAAATTTATTAAAGTAATTATAAATACTTTATTAAAAAATAATAATATTATTAATAATAACTTTAATAATATTAATAAAGTTAATATTAATAATATCTCTTTAAAAATAATTAAAGATATTAATATTAAAAACTTTAAAAAAGAATTAGAGTTTATAGATATTCTTAAAAATAAAATTATTAAAAGAATTAAAACTTTTAATTATAATAACGATTTTAAAAATAATAATAATAAAATACTTATATTAAACTCAAGAGTATTTGAGTATTATACGCTTTATAAAAATATTTTATTAAACTATAAATTAATTAATAATAAATCGATTATTATAATTAATAAAATTAAATTATTTATTAAAAATATTAAAAATATTCCCGTTATAATAAATAATAAGACTTTATTTATTAAAAATATTAATTATATTCTAAATATTAAAATAATTTTAATAAACTTAAAAGAATTAATAAATAAAGATTAAAAAATCTTATTTAAATAAGATATAATAATATTAAGTTATAATAATAATAATTTTATAATTAATATTATATAATATTTAAATATTTATTTTTTAAATAAGATCTTTATAAATTATAAAACATTAAAATCTATAATTTATAATATCGTTAATTATAATTCTAATATAATTAATAAAAATCTAATATTAAATTTAAATAATAAAAATGATTCTTTATTAAATTTATATTACCGGAGATTTTTATATATTAATAAAGACTATATTATTAAAAGTATTAAAAACTCAATAAGAATATTAATCTTTAAACCTAATTTAATTTTATATAATTACGATAACTACTATTATATTAAATTTAAAGAGATTATTAGCCGAAAACTTAATAATCCCGTTAATATACTTAAATTTATCGATTACGATATTTTAAGTTTATTTAAAATTAAAGAACTAAAAAAAAAGAATTATATATTTATTATAATCTATCGCGCTAATAAATATATATAAATTTATATTATTAAATTTAAATCTAATATTTATAATATTATAATAAATTATTATAATATAATATTAATTTAATTTAATATTAATATTAAAAAAACACGATTAAATAATATTAAAGAATTTAAATTAATTAAACTAAACTTCTTTTATAATATTAAAAGATTATTATTAAAGTATAACGCTACTTATACATAAGCTTAAAATAATAAAACAAAACGTCTTAATTTATATTTATTAAAGTATATTATATCGATTTATTCTTATAAAAATATTTCTTTAAAATTATAATTAATTTTAATTTAAAGAATCATTTATATTAAAAATTATATTTATAATAATACGATTAATATTAATCCTTATAAATTAATAATTAAACAAAAATCTAATTTATTTTATATAAGAATATTAAAGTCTTTATATTATATCTTAATCTTTAAAATAATTAAGAATAATAAAAACTTTAATAATAAGTCTAAAAAGAATATATTAATAAGATTTAAGTCTTTTAATAATTTTATTATTTATATATTAGAAAATAATAAAGTTATTATTATTAAAAATATAATAATTAAAGAAGAATTAAATTATAAAAATAATTATAAACTTAAAGAAAATTATAATATATTTTTAAAAATCAAATCCCCCGATTATAATAATTATATATCGATTTATAATAAAAAATCTATAAATAATAATAATAATAATATTTATAATAACGATAAACTAAATTTATTTATAATATTAAAATAAATTAAAATATATCGAATAATCAATAAAGAGATAATTAATTAAAATAATAATGATTTAAATAAATTAAACTTTAATTATTAATATATTAAATTTAATAAATTATTTAGACTTAATATAAATATTATATAATTAAATATTTATAATATTATTTCTTTAACTTATTTAAATTCATTAAATTAAAGAGTAAATATTAATTTTAATTTTAAAAATCATGAAAATCATTAATTTAATGATTTAAACAACTTAAGAGATTTAAGAAATTTTAATAAAATTATTAAAGATAATAATTTTAATAATTTATTAATATTTAATTTAAATATTAATAAAAAATTAATTTTTAAAAAAAATATAAATATTAATTATATTAATTTTTATAATTATAAAAATAAAAACCTTAATATTAATAATTCTTTTAAAAATAATTATAACTTTAAAAAAGTTAATAAAATCAATAAAGACAATAAATCCGTCTTTAAGAATAAAGACAATAAATCGGTTTTTAAAGATAAAGATTTTAAAATCAAAATTAAAGATTTAATCAAACTTAAATTATATAAAAAAAACTATAAATACTTTAAATAAAGATAAATAAATTAAATCCATAAAATTAAAGCTAAATACTTTAAATAATAATAATACTTAGAAATTAATTCTTAAACTTAAAAATATTAAAGTATTAAAAAGTTAATAAATATATAAAATTAAAAATATTAATACTTTAAGTCTTATATTTAAATCAAGATTTATCGCTAAAGACTTTAAATAATTATATAGACTTAATTATATTAAAATCTATATTAATATTATAAAATAAATAACTTAAAAATTAATATTTATATTAATTATACTTAATAACTTAATTATATTTAAAGTAAATATAATTTTAACTTTTATTCAAGAAAATATCGATACTTTATTATACTTAAAATAATTTAAAAATTTTATAAACATTAATTATTTTAATTATATATTATTATTAAATAAAGTATTATATAAATTAAAATAATTAACTCGAATATAGTTTTATACTTTAAAATCTAAACTCTTAAAATTAGAATTTAAGTCCTTAAATAATAAAATATACTTATTTATAAATAATAATATTAAAGTTATTATTTATTTATATATCGACGATTTAGTTATTTTAACTCTTAATAATATTATATTTAACGACTTTATTAAATCAATAAGTCAAGACTTTAAAATTAAGAATTTAAGAATTATTAAAGATTATTTAAATATTAATATTAATTTTAATATTAATAAAAAATTTATTAAATTAAGTCAAGTTATCTATATTAATAAAATACTTAATAAATATAATTTATAAGATATTAAAATAAAGTTTATATTTATAGATTCTTATATTAAATTAAAATCTAATAAAGAATAAACTAATAAAGAATAAATTAAGTTATATTAAATATTTATAAATTCTTTATTATATATAATACTTAATACTAAAATAAATATTATATATATAATTATTAAATTAACTTGCTACGCGTTTAATCCTAATAATATTTACTTTATTACTATTAAAAAAATATATAAATATTTAAAGAACATTAAAGACTATAGTATAATTTATTATAAAAATAAAAATTACTTTATAAATAAATATTATAATGCTGACTATATAAGCGATATTAAAATTATTAAATCGATTAGTGATTATTTAATATTATACGCCGGAGATATAATTAACTAAAAGTTTAAATTATAATCGATTATAGTTTAAAGTATTATAAAAACTAAATATATAACTATTAATATTATAATAAAAAAAATTATTTATATTAAAGCTTTATTAAAAAAATTAAGATATTATAAATAAAATAAATTCTTAATTTATACTAATAATAATAAAGTCTTATTATTAATTAAAAATTTAATTTTTTATAAAAGAACTAAATATATAATAATAAAATACTATTATATAAAAGATTTAATAATTAAAGATATAATAAATCTTAATTATATATCCTTTAAAAATCAAAAAGCGGATAGATTAATAAAATCATTAAATAAATCAAAATTTAATAATTTTTTAATTTATTTAAGATTTAAATTAATTTAATTTTAAATAATAATATTTTTATTAAAAAAGTATATTATATTTAAATAATTATATATTATTATTTAAATATTATTAATAAAAATATTATTATATTTAAAGTATAAAAATTTATTATTTAATTATTTAAGAATCATTAATATTTAAATATTAAAAAACTTATATTTTAACTAATAACTATAATAAATATCTTATTTTAATTACTAGATCTATTATTATAAATAAGTACGTCAGTTATTAAATTAAAGTTCTTAATCTTTTATTTAAGAGCTTAAGAGATATTTTAATAGATTTTTTAAGTTAAAAACTAAATAACTTAATTATTATTAATAATTAATATAATCTATTATTATATAAAAATTAATTTGCTTAATTTACTTAATATTTGCGGTTATTAAAAATCGCTAAATTATTATTAGTCCGGTTTAAAGAATCGGAGAATTTAGTATTTAGGCTAAATTTAAGTATTTAAAATAAAGAGCGTTTACTTTGAAATCAAGTTAACTAATTTATAATAATAAGTATTAATTTATAAGGATTTATAATAATTAATAAGCGTTACGTGCATATTAGTAGTTTTGATTTAAAATTAATTATCGGTTATAGCGATTTAAATCCATAACTAACGAATATATAAGGGACTAGAATTCCTATATAAATAAAAAATCAAGCTTTCAATAACTTCTTACTCTTTTAAATCCAAGGACTTTAAAAACTTACTTCTTTTATATTTAACTAATTCGACTTAGTTATAATATAATATCTTTATCGATATCCTTAAAATACGACAATATTAAATTCTTTGATCCTTTAAATTAAACTAATAATAATTTAGCGATTTTTAATAACTACAAATATTAAATAATTTAAGTAAATTAATTTTTATATAATAATAAATTATATTAATTATTATTAATTTTAATTTCGTCTTAATTATATTAATAATAATTAAGTTATTTAGTTTTAACTTAAAAGATCTATTAAAATATTTCTTAAGTTTTTAAATAAAAAATTAAAAACTTTTAATTTAATAACTAACGTATTTATTTATAAAAATAAATCTAGTAATTAAAATAAAATATTTAGTATAGTTATTAGTTAAAATATAAATTTTTTAATATTTAAGTATTAATGATTCTTAAATAATTAAATAATAAATTCTTATACTTTAAATATAATAATATTTTTATTAATAATATTTAAATAATAATATATAATTATTTAAATACGACAAATATAAAAAAATAAGTTTTTAAAAGTCTTTTAAATATTAAAAAATAAAGGATTATTAAAAGTTTAATTTTTTATTTATATAAGAATTTTAATCCTTTATATATTTATTAGTTATAGATTTAAATCACTATAGTCGATAATTAATTTTAAATTTTAAATTACTAATATATTTATAATATTTATTAATTATTATAAATCTTTATAAACTAATTCTTATTATTATAAATTAGTTAATTTAATTTTAAAGTAAATACTCTTAATTTTAAATTCTTTAATTTAGCTTAAATATTAAATTCTTTAATTTTTTACTTTAGACTAATAATAATTTAACGATTTTTCTTAATTATAAATATTAAGCGAATTAAGCGAATTATTTTTTATATAATAATAATTTATATTAATTATTATTATTTTTATTTTGATTTTAATTATATTAATATTAATTAAATTATTTAGTTTTAATTTAGTTATTTTTTTTAAAGATTATAAAGTTTTAATTTAATTATTAAAGTATTTATTTATAAAAGTGGGTCTAGTTATTAAAATAAAATATATAATATAGTTATAATTTAAAATATAAGGTTTTTAATATTTAAGCATTAATAAATTTTTAAATTTTTAAATAAAAGAATTTTTTATTTTTTATATTTTTTATATTTTTTAAAATATATTAAATATATTAAATATAATATTATAATATTTAAATAATATATAATTATTTAAATATAATAATATATAATTTTTTTAAAATTATATTAAAATATTAATTAATTATACTATAATTAAATATTATTTTAATATTAAAATTAATTAAAATTTTAAATATTTTTATTAATTAAGTCTTTATTAAAATAAATTATAAAAATATTTATATTAATTTTAAATTTTAAACTTTATTAATATATTAAATATAATATTTAAAAAATTATTATTTTTATAATTAAATTAAAAAAGAATAAAGTAAATTATTTTATATTTTAATAAAAAATTTAATAATTAATAAAAAAAATTAATATTATAAAATAAGCTTATAAGGCGTTTTGTTAAGCGCGAGTTTAAAGTGTATAAGCCCTCGATTTTGGGTGTTTTGTTTCTGGATTCTTGTTTTTGGGTATTTCCTGCATGTTTTGTTTCTTGTTTTGGGTGTTTTGTTGCTAGGCGTTTTGTTATTGGGAGTTTTATACCTGGCGTTCTTGTTTTTAGTGTTTGAGTCTTAAGTGTTATATTTACTAGAAATACTAAAAGGGTGTTGCGGGTTTTGGAAGCCCGGAAGTCCTTGACGGTCGGGCCGACGACTGTCTTGCTTTACTCGTTGCTTGTGGCGAGTTATAGCTGGCTAGGTGTTTTAAGGGGGTGTTTTGTAGGAGGGTCTATGCGGGAGGCTGTGGGAAGGGGGGAGCGTTTTGAGGATATACGTTTAAGCGAGCGTGATGGCCGGGGTGGTGGCAGGGGGTAAGCAAGGATAGTGGCCGTGCGTCTGTATTGAGAGCAGCGACAGCGAGCAGGGTCGCGAAATAATCTAAAAGAAAGTGCAGGTTTCAGCAAGAATATTAAGAAATCGGGCCCTTTAACAATAGGGAATAAGGGACTCGTTCTAGTTCTGCTAGTTCTCGTTCTCGTTCTAGCTTAATAGTCTTGCTAGTAACAAGAGATAATCCTCCTATATCTAAAGATAAGTTGATCCAAAATCCTGTCAAGACCTTCCTTTCTGATCGAAACTTGACGCTTTGGGATAGCTTACCTATGCAAGGATATGACAGGGATTTAAGGGCCTTCTCTCCTATTGTATCCATTGGTGGACTGGCTCCACGTCGCTTCGCTAAGGTATGTTTAGCGAGATCAGCCCCTGAGATTTAGCGAGCTGACATTCGGCCGTTAGCGCTTACCCTGTAAGCTCAGGGGCCGGTGTATAAATACAGCATTTTGCTTTCACAAATTCGCCAGACGAATTTGAGGTGTACGATCACCAAGTAGATTGTCTAGAACCTAGAATGGTACAGCAAACTGTCGCCGTTATTGGCGCTGGTGAGTATTCGGGTTGCTGCGGCAGAGAGTCCAAATGCTGATGGCGAACACTTAGGCTCTAGTGGGCTTTCTATGCTCAAGACCCTTCGCGAAGATGGATTTAAGGTCACATGTTACGAGCGGAGGAGTCAAGTCGGGGGCCTGTGGGCCTATACGGATGATACTTCGATGACTACCGCACTTCCGAGTGAGCTCACTTCGGAAAATGACAATTTGCAAGTTTGGCTGAATGGAAGAACCAGGTACCTCGGCCATCATCAGCAAGTATACCTGCGGAATGTCAGATTTTCCAATGCCAGACAGTATGGCCCGTCCTATCTGCTTCGGCACACCTGTTACTTATCGAACTCTAGAGTATCCACATTACTTGTCTCAAGCAGAATTTCAGGAGTATATGGAGTCGTACGCGACTAATTTTGATATGCACAAGGACATCGTATTCAATGCTTCAGTGAAGCAAGTATCCAGGAATAAAGAAGACAGCAAATGGCGGCTGGAGTTTATGGTAGATGGAGAGCTTCGGGTTGAAGAATACGAAAAGGTAGCGTTCTGCCATGGGTGCGTTTCAAGCTTTTCCATTGTGTTAACAATGAAAAGTGTTCACTTTATTGATATATATATCCCTTTCACAGATATCAGACGAAAGCAAACAGGCCGGACATTGAGGGTGTCGAGAAGTTTGAGGGTGCAATGATGCATTCGCAACAGTTCAGAATGTCAGTGAATGAGGACGCTGAAGCCACTTGGAGACTGATCATTACAGGTCCGATGAGTTTAATGGGAAAAGGGTTGTTGTGGTAGGAGTGTCGAGCAGCGCTTCAGATATCATTGCTTCACTTTTGCCGGTTGCATCGAAGGTTTACATGTCACATCGGCGAGGAGCAGCTCTCGTACCCAGATTCCGGAAAGGCTTCCCGCCAGATTTGATGACCACCTGGCGGCGCCGTCAAATGGCCATCTCTCTACAGCGCACTTTTCCGAATTTCTCAAGGTGGCTCATAGACTGGCTCGTGCAATTTGCGACAAAGCAAATGTATGGCGACCTTGATCCAGCTTGGGGACTGCAGCCGGCCCCATCTTTCACTCTGTCGCCAAGAGCAGTATCTGATCATATTATTCCCGCGCTAAGAGATGGGTCCTTAACCTCGTTACAGGGGATTAAGCGCTTCATAGGGCCCAGTTCGATCGAGTTCGCAGACGGAATAGTCCTCGACGATGTCGACGCTGTCGTATGCGCGACAGGATACCAGGCCGACTTCAGTGCTGCTCCATTCTTAGAGAAGAGTCGACCAGCAGATTATGGTGGGAAAGACATCGTGAGGCTGTGGATGAATCTCTTCCCGCCTAAATATGCTGAATCTATGGTCATGCTTTGCCATTCTGCCTTGGGAAAGAATAATGGCTTTTCTTTTTCTGATGTGACTTCAATGGCAGTCAGTAACATTTGGCGCGGTAATCACCCAACTCCCACAATGGAAGAGATGGAGAAGCAGATTGATAGTCACCAAGAATGGGTTGCGTCAAGATGGCGGCTGGACGACAAAGTGGACGTCTCAATGGTGAAGACTTGGGAGTACCAGTCTTTCCTACATGAAGCTGCTGGCACAGGTATGGAAAATCTCGGCTGGGGTTGGAAAGGTTGGAAGTTCTGGGTCCAGGATCCAAAGATGTCGTTCATGATGAATAACGGAGTCGAAACGGCACATGCATTCCGTTATTTTGAAACGGGAAAGAGGAGGGCATGGCCGGGAGCACGAGACGCCATTATACACACGAATGAGCTGGTCAAGATCTTCCCCATTAAACAGGAGAAGGAGACACCGTAAGGGAGAGGATCAGAAGTTGAAATTTCTTACATTACACTCAGGGAAGAGATAATCTACGCTTAAATCGAGTTCAAGGTTGATGTAGAGTATGGTTTTTACTGTTGCAATCCAAGAGGCACGAGTGCGATATTTGCTACATCCAATGATCCCTTCTTTTAGATTGCCTTAGGAGAACTTAAGTAAAGAATATGGCCCTGAGCTAGTTTGTATCATATAGTTCTCAATACTATTTACAAGGCTCTATGCGACTTTCACAAGGCTTTCAAGTTCGCTCCTATCTCTTCCACAATGCGTTACCCGATATAACTCTCCTTGCTTCAGCTCTCGGATCAACCCATCTCAGAGGCTGGTACTTGGGTACGGGAGGTTGCGACTTCGCCCTGCGTCTCTTACATTCCATATTTTCTACCCATTCGATGAAGTCTCGCAGCGTTCTTGTATTTCCAACACCTTTTGTGATTCAAAGCCAGGATAAAATCTTGCATTTCGCCGGCAATGAAGCAAGAGCTTTGCTCTATTTCTACAACCAATGTGACCTGATTTCTTTGTTACCTCCTGATACTGTAGAGGGTCTGAAGCAGAAGGGTGACCTTACAGGCTCTCCTGTTAGCTAGCGAGCGGGACAGCTTGACAATAATATCAGGATGGTCGTCAATGAAACCTCTTATTTTCGAAGCTGCTGGCTTCTTATCCAAAGCAGATAATATTGCCAACTGGAAGCGTTCCATAGGGGATCGAAGGGAGCAAAGCCTCGATTTAGGAGGTCCTGAGCACACCTCTATCGACGACTTATGAATCTCGCTTGGTGATCTCTTGGAAATGATCCTGTCCTGGTCCCTCTCCCATAGCCAAATACAAGACACATAGCATAGATCGTTGAGTAGATGCCGCAAACTCCGCGAAAGCAGGATTATTGCCGGCCAGCATTAACTCTTACTTTCCAGTCGAAAGGAAAGAGCGAGCTGTAACGATGCTTGCCCAGAATCTGCAAGCCAAACAAAGATAACGGTAAGCACTCAGACCACCTTGATTGAGGAGAGTTCAGCAAGCCGCTAAATCATTGTCAGTGTTACCATCAACCAAGGCTACAGCGTACTTACGTATCACCGTCACTAATACATCATCAACCATTTTAGCATCCGGAGATATAGCACAGAGTACAGCATGAAGCGTAGATTATTCGACTGGAATTTAATAGGGATAAAAAGATATCTGAGCTTCCAGATCCGTATTCTGCTGAGACATCTCAGAACTTGTTTGGTCATATACTGCGGCGTGTTCTCCATTAAGTTTTTGTACAACTCCTGATACAAGCAGAAGAACTTGGCATCTTTCACTCAGTGCTCCTTCCCAGACAAGGCCGAGTGCCATAAATTTGGATTATCTAGGAATCGTTCGTCAGCTTTAATCAAGGAATATTAGGATGAGAAGTAGATCATATACCACTTATAAACTCCAACTAGACTTGTGTACATATGGTTGGTGTTCCTTTGTCCGGGTTAAGCACTTGAAGGCCCTACTTGAGGTTTATCTGGATACCTGTGCACCCTGAGCGCCATCATGTCAGTGATATTGTACGTTATGGATATGGCCGAGTAAATCACGCCTGGGGGGAACGAAAAAAGGAAAAAATTATGGCTCCGGAAAAACTGACAGGTGGAGGTGGTTGGTGATGGCGTAGTGGAAAAAAGAGGGTATGCTGGCAGGGCCGACTTAACATCTTTTCGTTTTGTTCTCGTATATGGGCTCTCATTGAATCTAATCGCTCCAGCTCATTGAAACCTAGCCGCTTCATATGTTAGCATATTAATTGACAAGCACCTTGTGCGTCCCAATGCGTAGGCGAGTTTCTGATCCCTTGGAAGAGCCTTGTCTAGACCTGAAGTGATCGATCGCCAAAAGGGCCCTCAAACAAGAGGAGTAATTTCCGAGGAGAGCTATCTTACACTGGTTCGAATTCCTAGTAATGATTTTATCCGGGCGCCGAAAATTTTCTCTCGGGCAAACTCTACAATACTCCAATCCTGCACGACCGAAGGCTGATGCTCAGGGGCGTTCAAGTTAATTGCAACGTAATAATTCAATCGTCCAAGACAAGGAGCATATTCGCAGAATCAAAATTTGCATACATCAGTGAGCCAACTTCACGACATGTTGCTGCTGAACACCCCAACGTCAAGTACAAAGAATATCACGAAGGGACTTTCGAGAAGCTCCAAAAAATAGAACAAAAGCTTTCCGCATCGGAAGACTCAATCAAGGAAATGAAGTGCAAACAACGACCAAGAGCTCCGTGCTCAAACCTTGTACGGTCAGAATCAGAGAAATAAAAAGGCAACTCACGTGACCTGCGACCCCAACTTGATCACTACCAAGATGAAGAAGTCGGTAACGATACTGTCCCCGGAAACTGAATGTTTCACAGTTTTATCACTGGAGAATGACTGATCCAACGTAATCACCTGATGCAGGCAAGCTTGATTCATAAGGGTTGTCCATTCGTTATCTATTCACAGACACACCTACGACCTTCGCCAGCAAAGATCCTCCACCACTCACTCCATTTATAATATTCCCAGAGCAGTGTTTGCTCGAGTCCAATAGGCGAGTCTATCTGACGTAGCACTAGTCCCAACACAAGACAGGTATGAAGCGTATCCAGCTTGACCGCCTGCCTCGAGAGCAGCTCTGGTACTTGCACACTGTGTTGTGAGGAACCATGCTGCACTCCCCCAACTATACTCGTCCGGCAGAACCAATGCCCTTATGGCATTTAGTTGATCATCGCTCAATCCACTCGTAGAGGTTGCGGTCGTGATTGCGCTCAATTGAGCGGAGAGTGCAGGAATGGATTGAGCGTACATCAGGTTGTAATTGGCCATCTGCATGTTTCTAGTTCCTTGCCCTGGCCTGCCCGGTGCCGGATAGTGGTTTGTGTTGTACTTGAAGTCTCCTGTCTCGTAGGCGATCAAAGATAGCAGTGCTGCGATTTCGGGAGGTGAAGTGATACCGTATTGACTCATCGCCTTGATGAGAAACGGTGCAGCATCCACGTTCGTAGCACACTCGCCCGCTGCTGGAGCATTGGCGCAGGATCCTGAAGTCGGAGCAATGGCAAGGAGCATCGACGCAGCAGAGGTGCCAGCTTGGCGAGAGGAGAGTAGGGTGAACGATGTGGGGAAGATCGCGGAAGCAGATGCCGTGACGCCAAAGAGGAAGATGCGAAACATTAAGAAGAACATTAGGACGAGTATTGCGGTTGTTGGTTTGGAAAGATGATGCGGAAGAGCGAAGTTCAAGATATGCAGAACAATAGTATTGTTTTTGGGAAACAAAGAGTGACTGCGCAAGAGAATAAAGAAGGAACTCGATACGTATAATTACTTGGATAAACTTATAAGCGTGAGTGATCATCCGCGTCAATAAAGAACAGCATGAAGGGGCAAAGAGAATCATTTAGAGCAGATCCGAAGACAGTGGGTGGGTAGATTTGCCTGGTCGCCCTTGGCAGGTCACACTGTGTCCATAGAGACATGGTGTATCTGAAAGAAGACGACCACTATGAAGAAGGAGATGAATGGCTTTGCTTCAGGAGGTTGAAAGGTCGAGAAACGTTCACCCAATGGATCAATTGTGGAGGAGCTTTGATGAGGCGCGGTAGTTTCACGTTCAAGGGTTGGGGAATGTTTCGAAGTTCGAGCTAGACCTCTTTAGGATAGAGTTGCATTATCACGTGACTGAAACTTCTGCCTTCCCCGCGGCCGCATGCTGCATCGTTAGCGTACACTTCTTCGCACTCCGTTCTCCGCCTCCGGTCTTCTGCGTGCCTTCGTGAAGCGAGAAAGCGCCAAGGTGCTGACGGTGCATATTCACTTCGCCGTCTTTCTCGTACAAACTCCGCATTGTGCCTCCTCGTGCATACCCGATCCGGTGCAATCGCTTCAGTCATGAAAATCTTTCTCGATATAAAAACTGCAGGCATTGCCCGATGAGAGAAGCAAGTAGGTTTCCTCTTCACATTGCGTCTCCGTTTCCCTAGAATACTTCCTTGCGCATCTCAGTATCACTGTAACCACATCTTCCAGCATCTGCTTCACAGAAAAGTCTTTCACGCATTTTGAATATTATTTGCTTCGACATAATCCCCCGCTCTTCGTACAATGGCACGCATCACCTCACGCTACGTTTCATCGCACATCTCTCCAAGTGGGCCGGGAGATGCCAGGCCAACCGCTCTTCAGGTGGTAAAAGATGAGGAGATGGTTGACAAATGGGCTGGAAAAACCATCCTAGTGTACGTAAAGCCTAGATATATCTATTAAACACGTCTCTTTTGCCTTTGAACAGCGTCTCAATGCTGCCCGGGAGGATTTGTGGGGGAGCAAGTGCTAATTTTCTTATTTCTTAGTACGGGAGCCAATGACACAACAGGTCTTGAGACTGCCAGGGCACTTCATCTGACTGGTGCCAAAATATTCATCACCACGCGCAGCGCTACGAAGAGCGCGGCCGCCATTAAAACTATCATTGACAGTAATGGTGGTGAAAGGGGAGGAATAGAAGCAATTACCATGGAGCTTGGCGACCTTTCATCAGTAAGGCACGCTGCTAAGGAATTCCTGTCCAGAAGTGACAAGCTGAACATCTTGATCTGTAATGCTGGTGGGTTTCATCCGTTTCTTGATATTTCCCATATATCACTAGAGGCTGAGCCTTGACTGACGATCTCTTAGGCGTTTTGGCTCAAGAATTTGGACGGACGAATGATGGTTTCGAGACAAATTTCGGTGTAAACCATATAGGACACTTCGTCCTCTTTCAAGAGCTGAAGGAATGTCTCATTGCCTCGTCCACAGACTCATTCAATTCTCGTGTGGTTGTAGTTGCTTCAATAGGTCATCGGTAGGTGACGAAGATGTTCAATTCCTTTTCTGGAGAATTTCAGTATCCTCCCTGCAATAACGTTATTGAACCGTTGCTAAATTTTCCAGAATGAGCGAAGTCCATTTCGAAGATCCAAACTTTGAGCATCGAGCCTGGGATGCCGTATCTGCGTATGGCCAGAGCAAGACAGCAAGTATCTACATGGCAAATTACATAGACAGAACGCATGGCAGACACGGACTTCATGCTTGGTCCCTTCAACCAGGAGGAATAGCTTCAAATCTGATCAGGGTATCAGAGGAAGAGAAGCAAGCAATATACAGTAATCCCGCTATCTTTCCATGGGTCAAGACGCCTGAACAGGGGGCAGCAACCACTGTTTGGGCTGCCATTGCAAAAGATTTAGAGGGTAAAGGAGGGAGATATCTGGAAAGTATGCAAGAAATCGGGGAATGGAAAGGCCCAGAGGAGAGGCGCATTGATTGGACTGACCCGGGCTATGCTTCGCATGCGTATGACGAGGAGAAGGAGAACAAGTTGTGGGCTCTTAGCGCAAAGCTCACGAGCTAATTTTATCATTTTCGAAAGAACTGCGATAGGGAGTTTTCAGGTAATGGTGGGAACCGGAGAGTTCAGATCCGGCATTCTGAGGGGATAGAGTAGGCACATGCGAAAGCATTACATAATTATTATACATAGGAATTGCTGGTTGTCTTGTCAGATTTATCCTGAATGTGCGTGTCACCCTTATGAGATCTCATTCTCCATCGTGATCGCAATCTTGGCACTTCAACTGTCACTGTAAGTCCCTTTGACGTTCGCTCTTGGTGACACACCTCCTTGAACATCACCACTGGGGCTGACGTTTCCAGCCGACCATCAACTTCCCGATTCTGGAGTACGACTGCCACTTCGTATTTCATACCATTTCCCCACTCAACAAGCCTTCGTTCTCCTGCCAAATTTTGTCTGATTCGACGCGCCTCCTCTCCTCCTCTCCCTTGTCGTTTTGCTCGATAACTTCTTCGATATCAACCAGTGTCCCCTTCTTGGTTGTGTTGCCTGTGAGATGTCTTGCCAAATCATCATCGAATACAGCGTTGTGGCTTCCATCTCCCTTTCCCTCTGCCGCCTTCTGCAAAGCTCTTGCCCTTCTTGCCTCTCTCTCCATCCTTCGAAACTTATCTTGCCATGGATTCGTGCCGTTCACTAGTACACTGTGTGGTCGGAAAATTAGCCATATTCCCATTTTAGAGCATTAGAGAAAGACTTACTAGGGGTTTTGTCCCGAATAGCCTTTTATCACTACCCGTCGGATCTCCGGCATAGCCAACAGAACATCAAAATTGGCCCTGACCTGCTCATACTCATGTAGCTCATAATCTTTCAGACCTTGATTGCCCTATTGTTGGAGGGATCAGCAACTGCTCGCGATCGTTGGCATTCCTACTAACATCATGAGTCCACCAAATAATGCGCAGTTTACCTGGCTCATGAAACTTTGGGACCTCGCCGGTCCAGGCAATCTTGAGGTTGGATTTAAGGGATGACCAGTAGGAATAGATGTAGGATTCCTGCTCTTCCGGATGCGAGTCGAAGAATAT
>Ga0302221_10001342_pt1 | contig 16016 bp, 3 predicted proteins | sample II_Palsa_E2_1_FD_193517 | JGI IMG/M metagenome (GOLD analysis project Ga0302221, IMG submission 193517) | Peat permafrost microbial communities from Stordalen Mire near Abisko, Sweden - II_Palsa_E2_1 | ecosystem: Environmental > Terrestrial > Soil > Palsa > Peat permafrost | place: Sweden... | reverse complement strand
CTTACTTTAATGCATACAACGACATTAAGAACTACTTTAAAACACTAGCTACCTAAAATGCACAAATAGTCGAATAAAATAGCATTATACTCCGTTCTATTTCTGCTAAGAATCCTAGAAAGACACTAATTAAAGCCCTTTAACTGCTTTTTAGCAAATTACAAACATTACGCCACTTACTTGCACTAAAATTACATACTAATAGCTTCTTATATAACAAGATTATCATTGCATATGCTAAAAGCCTAATATGCTTTATTGCTCTTGTTAATCTATCCCTTAAATTTAGAGCACTTATAAATAGCCTCACGTCGAATGTAGTGCTTTACTAAGCTTAGCATCCCGTAGAATCATTTTACAAGGACGGCAAAGGAAGTGCTAGCATTAATTTGACAGATCGATTATTCTATAAGAATAACAATTATAGTTAATATAGCAATTCCTATTAAAACCACAATCCTTACTAGGGCTATAAAAACAATTATAATAACAATTACAATCTGCAAAAACGCTTTAAGCGCTACAACCGCCCTTTACAATTCTAAGATCGTCGTTAACGCTATACACCTAGTTTATATTAGGTTTATAGTCGAATTAGCTATCGTTCTTAGAAATATACACTTAAGGAACAAGAACGTGAGAAGGACAACTTTAGATACTTATATTATAATAGATTTTCGAAGAGAATAACAAACAAGGACTTCGATAAAGCATACAAGCAACATGTTACTAAATACAAAGGAGAGGACGATAATTTAAGTGCTACATTTAATAACTTCCTTATTTAAGACGACAAGGATAATAATAATTTTAATATATTACTTAAAAGAAAGGCAAAAGTCGAATTTATAGCCTTCGATAGAGATGTCCCTATTAAAACCTTTAAAAACCTTACTATAAAGCTATGCAACTATTCCTTTTTATACTATATAACTAAACAAGGTCTTAGATATACAAATAAGGATATAGTAAATACCTTTACAAATAAGGCCACTTTAAGATACGATTTTAACCAATTTTTCGGTATTTATGTCAATATAAGAGCATTAACATATTCTATTAGCGGATATAGACAATTTTAAGCCCTTTAGTCCTTTAATAATACCGTATAACTTGACACTTTTATAAAGAGTAATATTATAGCCACATTTAAAAAGGGTTTCGCATTATTTATAAGATTTGTAAAGCTTTAGCTTCTAATCGGTGCAATAACCTTTTATATTATAAATGTAAAGATCCCTTTCTTGCTTTGCTTTAAGGATATAGATTATCTTAAGGTATATATTAATAACTTTAAGAATGCTATAATTCTAAAGACAAGTAAACGCGTACTAGTAATATGTCGTTTTGGCCATATCTTCCTATTATAAGACAGCTTACTTTAGCAATTCCTTGTTAATTCATTCGACTGTAATTTATGTTATTTAACTTATATAAAATTATAACAATTACACTATCGTTTTAGCTATCCCTCTATTAATAAGCTATAACGAGTCCTCGAACAAGCTAAGCATAAAGTTAAAAAGGATGCTCTTAAACACTTTACTAAGTTTTGCAAGCAATGCTAAAAGTATAGTCAAGCACTATATAAGTTCAAGTTTACTATTATAGATAATGTTAATTTTAACGCATTTATCCTTTTTAACATCTTTTAGATTCTAAAAACTTAAAGGAAACTAGTTATCTATATCTTAGATAAAGCTACAAATTACTAAGTAAGCCGTTAGCTTAAAGATATAACATTAAAGCACGTATAAGATAATTTCTATATATGCTAAATCGATAGCTACTAAGGATTACCCGACCAAGTTACTATTAACGCAAGTAAGAACTTGGTAAGCAAGGAATTCAAGGATAATGCGATTACGGTTAATATAAAGCTTAAAATTGTACTAGTTAAAGCTTATTATTCAATTAGAAAGCTAAAACGATATTATACTATTATATAAAAGGCTTACAATTGCATTACTATCGAAATTCCAAGTCTCGATTGCGAAATGGCCCTTCAAATGTCATTTAAGGCTACTAACGATTTAATAAGTCCTAATAGCTTAATACTTACACTTCTAGTTTATAGCGCATACCTACAAATGACAAAATACGACCCCCCTTCCCTTACAATTTCACAACAAGCTTAAGCTATTTGTATAGCTATAAATAAGATCCGCGAGCTAAGTGCTTAAAAAGTTGTCTAAGATGCCCTTAATACACGAAATAGCCCGAATAACTTCGATTTTGCGAGCTTACTACTAAATTTAAAGGTATAAGTATAAAGAGAACCCGGACTATAGAAAGGATTATATAAATTAATAGCGAAAGAAGGAAATAATACTAGAATCCTTAATATTAGAGGTCGAGGTGTCCCTTTTCGGTCTATATTTATTAAGCTATATTATAAGGATATTAATCCGGAATATAATAATCTTACAAATAAAGCACTTATACCAAATAATGTTACACTAAACGACAACGAGCTTAAGCGTAATCTATTACGCAAGAGAGGACGTCCTAAGAAGTTCGACTAATTTATAACTTCTTATAAAACCTTCTTGCAATTAGACGACTAGTTTTAGTTTACAAGTTCTTATAAGAAGGAACTCCTCGGTTTAATCGAAAAAGGGGTCTTTTAACTTATTAATAAATCCGACATTCTAAGGGATGCTAAAATCTTTAATTCGAGGTTTGTTAATAAAGTTAAGATTATAGATAATAAACTTATTAACAAATTAAGACTAGTAATCTAAGGATATAATAATAATAAGAAAGATTAAGTCCTTTGCTAATCACTTACAATTTAACAAATTAGCTAAAGAATCCTCTTATTCCTAGCTATAATAAAACCAAAACTTGGACTATATATATAGGATATTAATTAAGCATATACTTAATCGAAAACCGTCCTAAATCGTAGTATTTACTTCCGTTTATTATAAGAACTTCTTGCTACCCTTAACCTTCCAAATAGTACTATTTTCATAGTAATTAAGCCTTTATATAGCATATTAGAGGCCGGAAACCACTAGTTCAAAACTTACTATAATTATCATATTAACAAATTAGGTATAAAACAGTCTACTTACGACTTATACTTCCTTTATAGTATAACACCCTTTAAAGTAGTTAGTTTATAAACCGATAATACACTTATCCTTGCAAATATTGCATTTGCAACTTAAGAAGAGGCTTAACTTTAAAAGGCTTAGTTTATAGCTAAGGAATGTTAACAACTCACGACTGCAAATAGCCTCAAATTTAATAGTAGTATTATTAAGCTCGAGAATACTAGGATTACTCTTACTTAGGAAAGATAATGCAAAAACTTTAAGCTTATATAAAAGGAACTATCCAATTTAACAAGTAATAAAGGACTCGTACGCAATAACCTCCTTATAAAGGACCAATTTGTGGCATAACGAGCTCGTAAAGCCTATATTGCAACCATGTGTTAACTAGAAGCGGCTTACAATTTATCTATTGCTACTTAATCCACAAAATACGGTTTAGATAATATTCGCGTACTAAACAAACGTCTATAGTAGCAAATCGATAATTTATTAAGAGGTTTACAATTCGTATAACTCGACAAAAACACCTTATAACTCCTTGTCTTTATAAATGCTACTTTTGCTAATAACAAAGACCTCTCCTCTCAAATAAGAGCTCTTTTAGTAGCCGCAAACGCTAAAAACAATGCTAATATCTTACATTAGGTTTCTGTCAAATGTAAGAGGATTACACGAAGTGTTTTAGCCTCCGAATTGCTAAGAATAGTACACGGATTCGACATAGCATACTTAATAAAGACTATACTTAATTTGATACTTTACAAGGACATATTACTTGTTATATGCACAGATTCGAAGTCCTTTTACAATTGTCTAGTCAAGCTAGGTATAACACAAGAAAAGAGGCTAATAATCGACGTTATAAGCATGCGCGAAGCCTACAAACGAAGAGAGATTGCCCAAGTAAAGTAAATAGCTAGTAAATCGAACCTTGCCGACTCCATAACAAAGTTAAAACCTACAAATGCCCTTAAGAACCTTATCGATACAAACAAAATCGACATACAAGTGCAAGAATAAGTAAAACGTATAAGACATACTATAAAGTCAATAAAGGAGCGTATATAATAGAATATCTAGGATTTTGCTAAGGATTGCCGGATTAAGGAGTATAAGGTTAGGCGGTAAAGGATTATTATTGCATTTCTAAGCGTTCTTAGGCTAGAGGAAATTCTAGAAGAAATTCACTACGTCACGTGACTTGTGTCACGTGGACTGCAAATTAGTGATTCTTCTTATAATACTACAAAACGAAGGATTATTTAATGTATTATATAATAGTTTTTCATTGCCCTTTTTTATTGGAAACTTTACAAGTTTTACCACTTCTAAAGAGGCTCTAGTGTTAGTAGAATTGATAGTCATGTGCAGGGCACTAGGCCTAATGCGGTTAGCGCATTTCAGCAAAGTATATCCTCTACTTGCACCACGAACATAATCGACATCTTTCACTTACTACGCAACTAGCATACCACGTTCTAAATACGTGTCGTGCTACGCGTTACCGGTGAACCGACATTTATATATTATTAGTATATAATAGGTTTATTAGTTAAACCTTCTTATAAAACTTTGCATTTATAAGACTTGTAATAGGTCCGAAATGTAATAAGTTCCTTTAAATTAGGGTTTATTTATATCCGGTAAAATACTTGTCGAATATTTAACTTTATATAAATCTTTGCTTTAGCTAATTGTGCAATAGTCTTATCGATAAGCGGCAACGGGTATTAATCTTTATAAGTAAAGTTATTTAATCTTCGAAAATCGATATAAAATTGTAAAGAACTATTAGCCTTCTTAACAAATAGCACTAGGGACGTAAAGGGTAATTAGCTAGCTTCGATAAATCCTTAATGTAAGTTCTCCTTTAAAAATCTCTTTATTTCTTCGAGTTTTTGCGTAAATTATTAGCGTAAAAGAGAATAGCCTATTTTACTAGTATCCGGATCCTTTAGCTAAATCTTGTAATTATATAGCCGGTGCAGCGGTAGTTTATTCGATATTATCTTTAAGAACACATCCGCAAATTCCTTAAATTCCTTCGGCAATATCTGTTATAACTATTATAGTTCGGATTTATAAGGTTATTAATCCATAAAATCCGGCTCTTTTGCTTTCGATTCTTATCCTCGTTTTCGGTCCTTAAGCTTACAGTCTAATTTATATAAAGACAATAAAAATAGGGTATTTTTAAAGTACTTGAGATTTATATAAAATGCTAAGTAACTAATCTCGCATATATTAATTGTCCTTTTAGGCTTTTCGATCGTAAGTTGCTTGCGTAGCTCAAGCTTATTAGTTCGGCCTTATAAATCGTTATACATATCCTTATATCGTTGTTTTTAATTAGTCCTTTAAGAAATAGCTATTCGGGCTCGATTCTTAAGCTTTAAGATAGCTATTAGCTTTTAAGTATCTTTAGCTATTAGCTTTATACGGCGATTAGTATCCTTTTAATATATCAGGTTTAGGGGTTGCGGCAATAAGTTCTTCTTAGCAATTACTAATATACAGTTTTAGCCCTTATCCTTAGAGTAATCTTCTAGCTATATTAATTGCCGGTTTTTGCAGTTAATTAAGACTCTTATTTCTGCGGCTTATTTGCGTCTTAATATTATATCTTAGCCCTTTAGCTTTATAACTAGCATATAAACCTTTAATCGTCTTTTATTAATAAGCATTATTAATTTGACATAATCGGTAATAAGTTATATTATCTTGCTATTAAATCCTCGTACGTTATATACTATAAGTAGTCGTTATACTTTCGTATTAAAGAATCGGGTAACTATAGCTACAAAATCGGTATTAATAAATGCATATCCGTTTACTTTAATATTAATAAGTATACGTGTCTTTATTCTTAGTCCATTGCTACTAATTATATAAAGAAAGGTAAAGGAATCCCCTTTAAGCAATTAACTAAGGTTTACTTCGCACAAATTATCGATATTATATAACCCTAAAGTAAAGACGTCCTTTAAAGGTCGTCGTTTTCCGACAACTTTAAAACTTCCTTCGACTGCTTAATAGCCTTAATATCTATACGCTTTAAACAATTATTTATCTTATAACCCGATTCCAGGCAAATAAAACACTTGCTTGCATTGCTTAACTACTAGCGTAAAGGGTTTTAGTATATAAGCTTCGGGAGGTTATTTATATTCGGGGAGGTATTTATACGAGGGGTAGTCGGCAAGGTAGTCGTAATTGCAGTTGCAAGTGCAATTGCGGATATAGGGGTATTTATCTTATTTGCATCGCAAGGTTTTTATACACGTAACTCGCATTCCTTAATAGCTTTTAAGGATTAGTCGTAAATTGTGCATTATTTTGCGAATTTATAAAAGGTCGATTCGGTATTAAAATGCAAAATAATTGCCTTTTAAAGACTAAAGGATAGCTTGCTATTTAGCTTATACTTTAGTTCCGCAAGTGCGACTTTAGCTTCGGAGGCCAATTGCAAGAACTTAGTATAAAAGTCGTAAAAGGATTAAGTAAACTTTATAAAAAGCTTCTTAAAATTATTCTTAGCTATAAATAACCGGTTCAAGTTCTTATAAGCAAAGGTTAAGTGCTCAAACAAGTCTTAAATAGTCGTATATAAATTAATAGCATTATCCCTTAAACGCGGTAATATATGCTTTATATCTTCACCTCTAATTAAGCCCTTAATATATGCAAGCTTTATCGATTTAGTAAAGTAATAATCGGCATTCTTATAAAGCTTATTTTTAATTCGGGATAACTAATTAAAGAAACTTATATCTTCGCTATCTATAAAGATAAGGGGATTAAAGAGCTTTATAAAACGCGTAAGAGCTTATTCCGATATTGCTAGGGTAGCTTGTCGATTTTAGCGGTATACTTTAAGGAGTTCGGTTTAAAATAAGTTATTTTGTAAGGATAGCTTAGCTAAGTATACTTGTTGCTCTTTAGCCTTTGCTTTTGCATTATCCCGCTAATGGAGAGCCTTTAAGATTTGCTTATAAAGTCGTTTAAAGTCTTGTTAAAATGCAAATCGGAAGTATTCGAGGTTGAATTCGGGTTTTTTAAGAATTAAGGAGGGACGGGATAATCGAGGGTTTATAAGTTTGTGAGGACTAGCGGCAAGGCTAGCCTCTAGTTTATAATAAGATCGTGCCATTTCTTTTGTTTCGTGCTTATGTAATAGGGATTTATTTTAAGTTCGTGTTTTGTTTAAGTTCGTTTAGTTTAATTCGTTTAAGTTCGGGACAAAGGCGACGCGTCGTCTTTTTCCGTACAGTTTAATTTTAAATCCTTTGTAAGATTGGAATTAGAATGAGCTTTAAATTATGTCACGAGCGCTAGATTTATAGCATAAAGTGCGTGGGTTAAATGGTCTCAATTACGACTATTTAAAGCTAAGGAAAGAAGAGGTTATTTACAAAGGATCGGTTCGTACTAATACTCGAGTTCTGCCGCTCCACACCGCCTATGCTAGCCGCGCTAGTGCATGTGACCACGTGACATGGAATGGAATGCCAGAACCGTAACACAAGCTAAGAGGGGTTATAAAAGCTATTATATCCTTACTTTTAACATTTAAAGTAAGCTAATTATATCTAGAAAAGAAATCGATTAAAGAAGCACACTAGCATTTAGCAAATTCCTCTAAAAACTTGTCTATTAATAAAGGTATATTAGCATCTTATAAAGTAATAAAATTTATCTTTATTATTGCGTTAATAAATTTGTAAGTGCTAACTAGTTTCTTTGCAATTAAGAATTAAGGGTTTTTGTAAAGTTTATTGCATTTTTTTAATACTCTTTAATCTAAGCATTTTAATAGCATTTTTACTATTATTAGCATTAAAGCTTTGAAGCAAGGGAAGTTCTTTTCTTGCTAAGCTTTATATAATATTGTCTTAATAAGAATAAAGGGGCTAATATCTTTATAAATCTTTTTTACTTTTTTTTAGTTAAAAGCAATAATACTTCTGTAATTAATTATTAATTCCTCGAATATAGCCCTTTCCTTCTCTTAAAGCTAGTATCTAATGTCTAATTTTGCTAATTGTTTTAGTATAAGGCAAGAGCCTCTCAATATTGCAATAAAGCGTAAAAGTAAGTAGTCCTAGTATTTGCTTACTTGCTCTTGTAAGGTGTCTTGTGCCTTAAATTGCTTATATTAATTAGATTATCTTTTAAGTCCTTTTCCTATTTTATTATTTCTATTAACTAGCTATAACTTTTTGGCTTTTAGTTTATAAATATTATCTGCTAAAAGAGTAAAGGGCACGCTTATAAGGTCTTATAATATAATAGCCATTTTCTCTAATTTCACTTGTTTTAGTGTACTTGTATATAAAATTTTCTTGCTTTTATCTTTATCTTTTAAGTATAGCAATACTCCCTCTAATTTATTAAAAAAATCTAAAAAATCTAAAAACTCTAGTTTATTATTCTTAGCTCTAAGGATAAAACTAGCTAGCATCAAATAATATAATTTTACTTTAATATCTAAAATATTAGTATTTAAAATGTCTATTGCTTGTTTTTGTGTTATATCCGAGAAGTGCTTTATAAGAGCTAAAATAAAAGCGCCTTTTATAGCTCCTATATCCAAAAAATTAATAATCCTAGTCCTAAAATTATAAAACTCCTCTAAAAACCCCGGAATAACCTTTATTCTTTTAATACTCTCTTTAGCTAAAGCATTAAGCCCTAGTTTTCCTCCTCTTCTTTATTACTCGAGTCTACTTTCTCGATTTTGGGCTAAAGGTTTTGCCGGAATTGGACCCTCCTTCTTAAGACACTCTTTAATAGTAGAACAATTATAATTATATAAGCATTTTTTAAGTCTTTTAAATTAGTAAATGTACTATCTTATAAATTATTATCCTTATAATTTATAGCTATTTTCATCTTGCTAATAAATAGCATTCCTAGTAAAGTCTTAAGAGAGTTATTAATTAAGAAGAATATGTCCTTGCAACTAACCCCCTTTGCAATTTTAATCCTAATTTTAGCTATGCTAGCAAAACCGAATTAATCTCTTATAACTATAGATATTATAAAGGTATTAATGCTATAAATAATGTAGCTTAAGTTCTTAGCTGTCTTTGTAGATAAGATGTTATATTTAGCTTTAATATCTAGTATATTATAGCATTTTATTTCTTTGCTAAGGCTATATAATAAAAATCGAAGTCGAGGGGATATGATAATGCTCTTTAAAATAAGAGTTTTAAAGTTAAATATAGCTATATTTCCTTGAAGCATATAGCTAGTTACTTGGGCCGGCTAAGTTATATTTTGTATTATGCATTTTAGTTTATTAGTTATAATAGTTATCTTAGTTGTTTTTTTAATTTCTTTAGCTATATATATAATTATTGCATTTCTTATTCTTAGAATTGTTATATAAGCTTAGTTGTCTCTTAGCTATTAGTACTAAATTGTAATTATAAAATCGGGAGTTTTAAGAGCATCGATAATCATTTTTACCCCTTTTTGCGTATATAAAAGCGGAATAGTTGCTTTCTTCGGTTATAAAATAAGCTCTTCTTATAAAGTGTTAACTAGTTTTAGTTTTTTATTAAAAGCTAAGTTAAGGTTTATATCTTATAAGGGTCTAGTATCCTTTTTAACTCCTAATATAGCAGATTTTTAGCCTTTTGCTTATAGGAGCTTTTCTTTTACTTTTGCTTGTTGCTTTATAATGTTTTAAGCAATTTATAGTCCTTTTCCTTTTATTTTTGAAGATTTAGTAGTATTAAAAAATAATATAAGATATACTATATCCTTATACATATTATTAATAAAGATGCTATCCTTATTTATAATATTTATGCAATTGCTTTTAAGAATAAGAATATTGTTAGTATTTTAATGCAAAATCTCTTTGCTTATATATAAATTGCCGAGTGTAAAAGGGGCTTAAGACTTGTTTCTTTTATAGTTGCTAAGCTAAATATTATTTTGTAGTTATTAAGTGTTTGTAGGTTGCATTAACATATTATAATTATATTTACCCCTTTAAAGCTAAGTCTTAATCTAATTAAATTAACGCTAATTGTTTTATAGAATAAGAGGTATAAGGGGCTAATTAAAGTCCCATTTTCCTTTGCACTAGTTATAGCTATCTTTATAAATGCACTTAAAGTTGACTAGCTCTTATATTAATAGATAGTTATTCGAGTGCATATAATTATAATTAAAATTTATAATACTATTATAATCCTTTCTAAAATACTTTAAATAGTTCTTATCAAATAACTAAAATATAGCATTAATTTAGGCTATATTTTATTAAAAATCCGGGTATAAGCAATTATTATTAGTTAATATAAATGCTCTTTTTCCTCTTTTATTATAATAATTACTTTAACCTTAATTGCGTTTACCGAAACCCCCTTTACTATAATAACCTCCGGATACTTAAGTATCTTTTAAGTTAATTGTAAAAAGTATAAACTAAATCTTGTTAGTAATAGTAATAGTCGAAGTATTAATAGCCTTTTATAAATCCTCTTAAGTAATAGATAAAATTGATAGTTTTTGCAATTCTTTTATTAATTAATTGATTTTACTAGCAAGTTTCTTAAGCTTTATTGTTTTAAAAATAAAAACCTTTAACACTTTACTAGCTTTAATAAGTTCCTTTGCTAATATAAGCATAATTAGGGGTAAAGGAAGGGCGTATTTATTATTTGTTATAAGCATTATATCTTATATAATTATATTAAGGTATTTTTAGTATAGCTAAGAGTATTTTAAGTTATTAGCTTTATTATACTTGTATCTCTTCTCCTTATACTTATATATAAATGTAGCAATTTTGTGCATTTTACTATAGTTATAAGTTAATATATTTGTAAGCTTATAATTAAAGTCTTTAAAGATTTAGGCTTTAACTTAAGAAGGAAGACTCTTTATAAACTCTTAGCACTAGTAATTGCTATTTAATTCCTTTCTCTTTACTAGTTTAGTTAATACTTTATAAAATAGGTCGATAAAGGTCTTAGTAGTAATATGCCCTCTTTAAGACTAAGCAATAATTTAATTTAAGAAATTATAACTAATTTTAAGGGTCTTCTAGTTATACTCCTTATACTCCTTCTTTAAAGCTACGCAAAACTTGGCTTTATTATACTTGTTAAAGCTATTAGCATAATATTTTAGCATAGCCTTAACTTAGTCCTTATATAATAGTAAGATATATTTAATAATATGCTCTCTTTTTATAGTTATAAAGACTTAGTAGTCCTTATATATATTAATATATTACTTTAAGAAAGTAAAGATGTTATTAACCTTAAATTATAAGGCTCTTTATGCTCTAAGCAAAAGAAGGTATAATTTAAAAACTAATATATATTTGTTGTCTTTTATTATGCTTATATTTAGTATTAAAATTGTGGGTTTGTCTTTTAAAGAGGTAAATTAAAGCGTAAGTTGCTATATAGATAAATTATAAGGGGAATTAGCAGTTGTTATGCTTAAATCCGAAGTTAACTAAGTGTTTTTTATTAAAATAAGTGATAAATGTTTTAATAAGTCCTTTAAAGCTTGTTTTTTGCTATTTTAATTGCTTATGCTATTCTATTCTTGTTTTTTTGCTTTTAGCTATACTTGTAGCTTCTTTTCTCTTTTCTTCCTCTTAATTGCTATATCCCTTTAAAGGATTATAACCCCCTTTATAGTATTATCCTTCTATTTATACTATAGCTTTATAGCTATTTTGTGTTTATATATTCCTAGTTTTTTGTGTTTCTAATTCTTGCTAGTCTTATGTTTATACTTTACTTGTTTTTAGTTTTTCTTATATATCTTATACACTTTTATATAGCATCTATTACACAAGGACTCCCGGCTAGTATTCTTATAGTCTAAACTTCGAACTAAAGTTAGTAGCTTTCTTACTATTAATAGTAAAACAATTAAAAATAAAATGCAAATCGACAATATAAGCTTGTTTAAAAGTGCTAAGACCCCTCTTTAATATAGCTCTATTTCATAGTTCCTCTATTTTGTCCTAGCTATCTCCTCTTATCGCATTTTTATCCCCCTTAAATTAAGCTTAGCTAAAGCTATTCTTGATTAAGCTAGTAGGCCGCCTTATAGCTATTTTAGCTTTATATTAGCGGGAATTGTTCGGAAATTAGACTATATAAGCAAACTAACTAGCTAAAACAAATTAACTAGAATAGTAATAGTAGAAACAAGCTAACTAGCTACTTAATAGAGCAAGGACACCTTATGTGAGGAGTTTATTAGTAGGCAATAAGGCAGTGTGAATATTTAGTAGATTTTAAAGAGTATATTTAGTATAAAACTAATCTTTGCCCCTTTAGCAAGTATAAGTAAATATCTTTAAAGCTTATAGCTTATAAGGATATAAGACGGGTCGAATATTCTTTTATTGCAGACTAAATGTTACTCCGGGAGTTTTAGTGCTTATAAGTCACTTGATCCCTAGCATTACTAGCCTTACGCGTATAGCCGACTTCACATATATTACAAGTATACCCCCTCTTAAGATCTTGTCCCTAAGATTATCTAATTAGAGTCTTCGAAATAAGTTTTATTAAAAAGGGTAGTAGTATAGTACAAGCGTCGTGTAACTAGTGGCGTTAAGCTACGCGGGTACGCGATTAGTTGATCCGAAAACTAAAGAATAGCGGGAGGAACGGCTTAGCCTGTTACTTCCTCGCATATTAATCTTAAATCCTTAAAGATATGATATATATCTTTAAAAGAAAGTAAGAATTGATGTTTATATTGCACGTATAACTATTAAATTGCATAAGAAGTGACAAAAAAGCTTTTAAAAGGTAAGTATTTAAAGGGCAAGCGTACTAGTTGCTTCCGGAAATGGATTAGCGTCGAATTTAGAGTAGTTTCGTTATATGCGAACGATTTCTTTAAGCCCTTTAAACTCTTAAGTATAAAAGCTCTCGAAGGCTCTCGTTTAGTGCTCTTACTTCTTCTAAAAATAATATTAAATAACTCGTCCCTTTTTAACTTATTTGCATAATTATTAATTTATTAAAAGCTTTACTTTTATATTACTATGTTTATATCGGGTTTCTAGTCCGTTATAGCACCCCTTAAAAAGCGCAAGGCCGACCTTGTCGATTTTTAGCTTTAATTAGGTCGCTATCTTAAATGCTTTAAGCATATAATTATCGATTTTAAGATTAAGTATTCGATTTTACTTAAAAAGAAGAATTGCAAGCGTTATAATAAGGGTAAAATAAGTTATAAGAAGGTAAACTTAATATTTTTACGCGCTAACACGTAAACTAACGTGTACTTTTAAATTCTTACTACTTTTATAACGCTTGCTATACTTAAGAGGATATTATTATTGTTTTTATTATATAGCTTCGAGATTACCCTAATTAAGAGTCCCTTATTAAAGATAATAATAACTATAATTATTAAATTATAAAATTCGATAATAACGCTCTTAATAATATTTAAAACTTCAAGTACTTTTAGTAAAAGATAAAGTTAATAAATTCCTCTTCGCGTATTAAGAACTTAGAGGGTAAAGACTTTTAAAAGGCCTTGCAAATAAGTTTTCTTAACCTTTTAAAGAATAATATTAATTTTAATTTAAAAATACCGAGATATATATATTTAAAGTATAAAGTCAATTATTAGCATTATTATTACTTAAAAGGACAATTTTATTGCAAGTGCTTCTTTTGCTAATATTATAATGCTCTTAGTAATAAAGGAGCTAACTTCGGAGATCCGGCTCTTCCGGGAAGTATATATAATTGTAATAAGCTTACTAGAATACTTTATAATAATTTAAAATTAACTTCTTTTAGCATATACTTACTTTTAACAAAGATAAGCAAGTGCTTAAGCATATTTATTGCTATTTTACTTTTATATTATCTTAATCGGGGGTATCGTTTTAAAGTACTTAAGCGTTTAGTTTTAGGCTTTAAATGCTATATAATTGTATAAAGATACTTGTAGCAAGATTATATGCAATAAACTTTTATTATACTTTATCCTTTATCCCAAGTGACTTTTAAGTTTAGCATTTAATTTAACAAGCCTCGATAAAACCTTAAAAAAACCATTTGTGTGGAAAATTAAGGAAAGAGCGTCTCTTATTATAAGCCTTTCTAGGGCTTACTAGGACCCCTCTTCTTCTTTAGTCGCTTCTTAAGAGGTGATTTAGCTAATACTAAGTTTAATTTATAGTTTTTGTTATACGATTTTAAGAGTTCCTTAGAGTTTTAAAGGTTAAGGTAAGCTAGCAACTAAGTATTATAATTATTAGGCTAATGCTTTTATTTGATTAAATACTTCCGGTTCTTCTTACTATCTTAATAATCGATAATAGCTTTAACTTCCCATTCTTGCTCTTTATTATCGTCTAATAGTTCTAGAAGCTCTTTAAAGGGGTATAAGTGGGGTTCTTGACCCTTCTTAGTTATATACTCTTTAAGGAGGGAAATATAAAATGTTAAATAAAGACGATTATATAATATTAGTAGCTTTAACTTATATATTAATTCTCTAATGCATTACAAGATCTTAAAAGGTTTAATATACTTTAGGGCAAGCTTCTTTGCCTTTAGCTTAATATTCTTTGTCGATAGCATTATTTAATCTTTTAAAGAGAAGTGTTTATTTAACTAGTGCTTATTATAGTAGCCTTCTTAGTTATTTTGCGCCCGATACTAAAGTTTTTAAAGCTTTTTCCGCTCTTTATATAAAACTTTAAGCCTCTTGCGCATAGCTAATACCTCCTTTTAAATCTTGCTCTCAAGATTCTATAATAATTGGGGGTAATAACTATAATATATATAAAATAATATGTCTTATAAAACTTGATATTTTAAGCTATTATATGCGAATTCTGCAAAGGATAGCTTATTGCGCTAGTTATTCTTATTCGTATTGCAATAAGCCCTCAAGTAGTGTTTTAAAGCTTAGTTTTAGCGTTTTATTTGTTTATTAGTTTAAGGATAAAAGGCAATACTTAAACGCTACTTGCAAAGCATATAAAAGCAAAGCGCGGACTAGAATTTGCTAATAAACACTATTCTTTTATCGGAAACTATTTTATTAAGTGTGCTAAAGATTAAGAAGACTTGTTCTTATAAGATCTTAGCAAGTTCCGGAGAGTTAACGGTTTTATAATATATAATATACTTAGCTATCTTCAAGTATCGGTCGATTACTACTAAAATAGCGTTAAAAGCAAGACTGCTAGTAGGGTTCTTATATGCTAGTAACCCGGTAATAAAATCTATAGAGATCTCGCTTTAAGGTCTCGATAGCTATAGTAAACTACTAAGTAAATTATATAGCATATGCCTTTTAGCCTTAACTCTTTAGCAAATGTCGTATTCCTTATAATAAATACGCACAGCATTATCTATTTATTCTTAATAGTAAGTTTTATAAAGGAGTTTAAGGGTCTTATTAACTTTATAATAGCTTGCTAAAGGGTTGTTATAATAAAGTTTTATAACTTTTGCATATAAAGTAAGGTTATTAGGAATATAGATTCTCTTATGCTACTAAAGTAGTTCCGAGTTATTTACTATTTATATAACCTTTTTGTTTATATTACATTTGCTAAGCCTTTTAGCAATAATAGACTTGCATTGCTTGTCGTTTTATTAAGCTACCCTAATAATATCTAAAAGGGGCTTTATAAGAGGGGCTAGTGCTATTGCCCTTTTAGTAGTAGCATATATCTATAAACGTGGAATTAAGTGCTTGCAATTACTTAATTTTATAACTCGAGGGAGAAATGTAAAGTTATAAGTTTTATTAGATGACTTTGCTATAAATAGCTTTATTATTATAGCCGTAATAGCAGAACTTGTAAGGCGCTTTCTTATACCTTCTTCCCGAATTAAGGGATTTACAAAATAATCTATTTGCTTAATTTATAGCAAATCTCCTTATATAATAGCAGCGATTATAAGAAATAATATATCT
>Ga0302221_10001337_pt1 | contig 16041 bp, 6 predicted proteins | sample II_Palsa_E2_1_FD_193517 | JGI IMG/M metagenome (GOLD analysis project Ga0302221, IMG submission 193517) | Peat permafrost microbial communities from Stordalen Mire near Abisko, Sweden - II_Palsa_E2_1 | ecosystem: Environmental > Terrestrial > Soil > Palsa > Peat permafrost | place: Sweden... | reverse complement strand
AAAAATATTTAATATTAATATTATATATAAATTATATAAAATAAAATTTATAAAATTTATAAAAAAAATATATATAAATTAAAAATTATTTTAATTAAATTTATTATAATTATTAATATAATAATAATAAATTTTTTTATATATTATATTAATTAAATATAATATTAAATAATTTAGTTTTTTTAAATTAATTTTTATAAAGTTTTAATTTTTAAAATTATAAAAATCTTTAAAATAAAATTAATAAATTAATAAATAATTATAATATTATAAAAAAGACTTTATATATTTAAAATAAATAATTAAAAATAAAACTAGTTTATAATAATTAAAAAAAAATTAAATAAAAAAAATATTAAAATTAAATTTTATAATTTTAATATAAAATCTTATAATAAAAATAAAAATAAATATAAATTATTATTTTAAAATTAATAATATTATAATTTTATATATTTTAAAAATATAAGAATTTTCTTAAGATATAAATATAATAAATACTAGATAATTAAGATATTTAAATTAAACGGGAATTTTTATATAAATTAAGATATTAAGGTTACTGACGATTTTCTCAGAGGATGGGGCTATGTGGGGCTGTAAAGTAAAAAGTTAAAAAGTAAAAAGTAAAATGTGCTTGGACATCTTTACCTTATTGCCTTCCGTGGTTTCGTGAGAGGGTCCAAGCGGGAGGTTGAGGATATACTTTTAAGCGAGCGTAATGGCGGGGGTAGTGGCTGTGGTCTTGCGCAAAGAGAAGCGAGCGTGGGTAAGGTCGCGAAATAACCTAAAAGAAAGTACAGGTTTCAATAAAAATATTAAGAAATCGGGCCCTTTAATAATGGGGGTTGGGGGGCAAGATTCAAGTTCTTCTAGTTCTTGTTCTCGTTTTAGCTTAATAGTCTTGCTAGTAATAAGAAATATTCCCCTATACCTAAAAGTAAGTTAATCCAAATTCCTGCCAAGACCTTCTTTTTGGGACGACTTGATACTTTGGGATAGCTTATGCAAAGATATAACAGGGATTAAGGGCCTTCTCTTCTATTGTATCCATTCCGTATTGCCTAGTGACTCGGAACCGCCTGGGGGCGTCTAATGTAACAGCCACGGAAACAAAATGCAGCAGCTGGGTTCTACTTTAAGATATACTGTGTGTGCGTCCACTTAACAGTCAAAAGCCGAAGAGGGTGACTTCAAGATCTGCTCGCAGGAGGTAAACTGGACGTGCCAATCACAAAAGTGCATGAACCAGTTCTCTAATTCGTCATGAAAGACAGATACTACTGAATCTACCAGAAATACGGCGTCGAACCGGTAGACTTCTCGAAGTCCTCAATCTGAATTTTTGAAACGCCGTCATACTGCGGATCGATCTCCTTGTACAATCTTCTACACTCACACAGTGCATCGCGCCCCTCATTGAGTTTGCCGCTTTCCACAAGGCGTTCGGAGATCATGAACATTACTTTCGAGCTTTTGGCAACATAATATGGATCCTTGACAACCGCTTTCTTCGAAGCTTCCATGTATTTCCTGTCAAGTTGTCAGCAGGGTCTTAGCAGATTACCAGGACAGACCACTCACCTAGCATCTTCGAGCTCTCCGTTCTTCATGTGAAATTCCGCAAGTCGAATGCAGACTTGTGCCGTACGGTTGTGGTTATAGCCGATAGTGGTCTGGAAATTGAGGAGGGCTTGATGGTATGCATGAAAGCTATCAGACATCAAGCCCTGCTTGAAACGAACGTCTCCCAGCACTTCTAACACCATTCCGCGTCTATTCAGTTGTTGTTAGCTGGCTTGTGTATAGCGATTTCACGTAACTTACTTGCATGATTGCATATCGTCCGGCCCGTAGAAATTCCGACGGAACTCAAGAGTTTCTAGTAAGCACATCGCAGCTTCATCCTGTCGACCCAAAGCCGAGAGTGACGCTGCTTTTCTCATCATACTGAAGTGTGGAAATTCAAGCCCTTGTATAGTTCCAGGTAGCTCCCAGCTCAAACCAATGGAGATGTCACAGTGCTCTATCGCTTCGTCCCACTTGCCACAAAGCATGTATGCTTGCGCAACTTCTCCTTCAGCCATCGCAATGTTGTCTTTGGCATCATCTGAGCCGTCATCAATGTTGTGTCGCTGATCGAGATGTTCTTGCGCCATATTTAGAACAAACTGCTTTTCGACATTAGCATCCATTGCCAAGACAACGTGACTGGATAGAACGTCTGCGAGAACGTCAGGCATTGAGGTTGGATTCTCTCGACATATTTCAAGCGATAGTCGTAACATAGGCCGAGAAGATTCGAAATTGCCCCTTTCCACGAGATACCTGCGGAACATCAGATTCAGGTCCCGTACCAAGTATATTGACAACGTACCAGCCCGCTGTTTGGAGCAGCTTTGCAAAACTTTTGAGCTGTGCTATTGTTAGCTCTGGCCGTGGTTCAGCGTCGAAAAACTGCTGTAGCTGCAAAACATGGGGCAGCACAAGGTCAGATGCAGCCCACAATGTCGTGTCATACGAGAATTCCTCCCTCTCGCTCGGCCATGCTTCAGAGAGAATGTTTAGCGATCGCACGAAAGTTGTTAGGAACTGCTGTTTGTCCATGCGCGATCTGGCAGCTTCCTGTACAAGTCGGTGCAGCGTAATTTGATCGTTGAGCCTGTGCCTACGAATCATGGACGAACTTAACAGCTCCGTCCTAGCGCCAAGATATGTCATCTTAGTAGTTGGGAAATCATCATCGACCTCTTTAGGCAAGTGTGCCGTGACGATTGACTCTTGAATGCAGTCAGGGTCGAAAAGGGCGAACAGGTTGAGCAAGGTTTCGGCTGGTTGGGTAAGCGTGTCGAATGTCCACACCGTGAAGATTGTCTTGCTGTACTCACGAGGCGACTGGAACTCAGTCTTCCCGAGATTTGCCAATGAGGTTTGTTCCTCATAATACTCAACAAACTCCTTGAGGGTCATTTCCATCCTCCTGATAAGCGCTGCTACCTGCACCACTGCAAGTGCAAGACCGCCAAGCCGCTGTGCTAAAACCAAGGAATACTGGGTGCTTTCTTCATCCACTTCCGAAACTGTCAGCTTCCTCAACAAAAAGGCAGCCTCAGCCTTATCGAATGGTGGGACGTCCATTCCGTTGCCTGGATGAAGATCTGTTTTCGCAATTGGATCTCGGCTGGTAACGAGAATAGACCCCCTTGCTCCAATTGGCCAATAGTCTCGTAGAAGATGTATGTCATCAGCATTGTCGAATACCATCAGCCATGTAGCCTTTGCCGACCTCTCGATGGAGCTGGTAGTAGGGTCTGTTCGTTTCCGCGGATCGGAAAGCCATTCAAGCACAAGATTTCGACTGACAACACGATCTAATGTATCGAAACCTTTGAGTAACCCAAGTTGAGTTGCTATGTGTCCGAAGCTCTCGGCGATTTTCTCTTCCGAGTCGGCTGTCACCCAAAACACAACATCAAACTTCTCACTGCGACTGATAGCGTACTCGACTGCAATCTGAGTTTTCCCGATACCTCCCAGCCCATACAGGGCGAACTTTTGTAGCTCCGGTGCTTGATCATGCTTAGGCAGGAGATGTTCATCTAGTCGAAACAAGATATCTTCTCTTCCAAAGAAGTCGGGATTTCTAGCATACGGAAGACGACTTCGTCTTGCCAGATCAGGCAGATTGTTGCTGGCTGGTCCCTCATCGATTTGAAGCAAGGTTTTAGGATGAGACTTATCCAATGTAGATGGAGTAAGATCACCACTTCCTTTACTCTGGGATTCTTCCCTAGCCCATATGTTACCATTAATGTTGGAAGCGGGCACTCTGAGATTGTCTGGTTTCTTTTAGTCAAACTTTTCTTCTGATCCAGGGGAGGAAGATACTTACCTGTTGTTTCATTCTCTGGTGGCTGTGATGAAATTGAAAGAAGCAATGCTTTGATTTCCGTGTACAGAGAGCTGTTGCTTTTCATGGAGCAGACTGTAACGTGATCCTCATCCACGCCAAGCATCTTCTCTCCTGGCAGCTTAGTCTTGGCAACACTGTGATCAACAACCTGCTTCCGAGTTACAAAACTTCGATGCCATCGTTCGAGAAGCACCACTTACGAATTCGCGATTTGACCCGAACGGCACTTTGCTCTTGACCTTTGTCTGTTTCATCTCATACACTGACAGTACCGGCACTTGAATCCCAGCTTCGTGAAGTCTGGTCGACAAATGGGCAATTTTCGGGAGATCACTGTCTGCCTGTGAGATTGACGAGGTGCTCAACTTTGTAAATGCCAGTGAGCGAGACAGCTGCGGCCAATTTGTTCTTTTCTCAAAAGTGGGGTGGGGCGTGCCCAAAAACACAAGTCCCCTCATATTGTTGTGAAGCTGGTTGGTTTCTGGATGTACCGAGAGCCTTCCATGAAGGTCTAAAATTGCCTAGTGATCGTTAATAAGTATCATTCCAATATAACCAACATCAGTGCCTTACTTGCTTCGTAATAATCCCTCCAAGCCCATGGGAAATGATGATCCATGGTGATGATGATAACTTTTAAACTTAGGTATCTCAATCTGCTTCAAGACGTTGAGAATGACTGACGTTAAACTTTTCTGCATTTCGTGTGATTCTATCGGCCAATAGAGCTCCATTTTCTAGCAGATCAGACCAGATGGAATCCTTGCTGCCTTCAAGAGAATACTGAAATTGTATCAGTTGAACTGTGTAGGTCAAGGATCCAATCAATGTTGGCAGCCATCTCCATGTCTTCGTCAGCAATCGTTTCTCGTCACTCAGGGAGATGTCTGGGACAATGATGATACTTCGGATGTCAGCGGCTACAACTGATGCCCGTCTATGAAGATGTCCCGACTTACTTAGCATCAAAATGCGAGGTGGCCGGTGAATGTTTTGGTAGGATTCTTTGAAGCACATTCACGTCCATCATGAGTATAACGTGCTCTGAAACATTCGTGGAAGCAGAAGTCACTTAGGATTTACATAGTGATACTAATGGATCGTACTGTTGGTCGTACGTTGCGTACCTGTAGGTCTGGATTTCAGCCTTCTGTCAACCCTTCCACCGAGGGGTTCCGCGTTTGATCCTGCCATCAACAACGCACCTTAAAGCAGCGATTTCGGGGCTTGCAGCCATACTTTGTGGTGGGAGGCTCGCTTCGCAATCCTTGGCACCTCAATGCAGTCGGGCGTGGAACTTTCTCAGGTCAGGGGTTCATTGGCACCACGTAGTCGCAGATTGGGCAGCAATTAACATTTGGGCAGCTAGAGCGAAAAGCCACGGTATCTTCCAGTGGATGTAATTGCAAAGGTTCATTGGCACTACGTAGTCCTAGATTGCACAACAATTAACATGTGGGAGGCTGGAGCGAAAAGCTACGGTATCTTGCAGTGGATGTAATTGCACTAAAATCCAGGATTTCAGACCACGTAATATGTGTAACGACCGGTTTCCGCTTCCAATATATATATCTAACATCTAGGTAGAGCAGATTTTGTACCATTGTCTCGCGATATTGTTCAACACTAGGTACTCTTTGCTATCACAAAACGGACTTCCTCTGCTCTCATCCCAGTAGTTTCGACGATGGACGACAATACTCCCAAAGACGGACGACAGAGCCCAGCACCTGCTTCGGATTCTCCGACATCTCAAGATGAGAGTACTGTATTCGTAAAAAGGAAACCTTGGACAGAAATCATATCGCACACTGAATACCAGCAACCTGCAAGCTTCCAGCCTAAGGCTGACCACGAACCCGCGAAATACATTCGTCTGCTCAGCGAGCTCGATGCCAAGAGCCGTTAAGCATCGAGGTGAGTTCGCGCCAGTTCCGTTCATTTTACTGTCGGTGTCATTAATAGATCTTCAGGTGGCACCTTCATTGCAGCGAGCAGAGTCGATGGGTGAAAGGCTGAGCAGATCGTGGGAATGGAGGATTGCACTATGATATTTTGCACACCAGATGTTCTCAAAGCTGTCTCATATATTGTCTTCTTTGATTTTACAGCATAATTCTAAAATTGAATTCACTTTAGTGCACTTTTCGTGATTACAAAGTCCTCAAAATTGTATTTATATGTTGATAAAATTGTGCGATGTCAAGTTGAGGAGAACCGGAGAGGGCTTTACATCCTAAGTCTACTTCCGCCCATGTCCATTGTGTATCAAGAATCAATTCTTTGGTATGAAGACAATCAATCGTACTTCTAGACTCTGACGCCAAGGAGGAACGGTGGAGTCGTTCTCCATCGTTGCTGCTCCGTGTGGACAAAAATCTAGATCGTCTCAATTTCGCCATCTAACATAGATGTGTTCTTACTCACCAGCCATATTTCCCGCACACTCCTTTCTCCACGAAACGAATAGACATAGTTCTTCAGGCGCCTGTTGGGAAAGCAGATACCATTTATGATAGCCACGATTATGGATGAAAAAAGCTCTTTCGAGCTTATCTGGTAGCACTTTGTCGACTTCAACGAGATCACATTTCTTGACGGAGCGTCGATCACATATTGCCAACGGCGCATTGCTTACCGTTGCGAACGGCCTCCACGCACTATTATATTCTTAGCATCCGTATCAAATTAAAAGATGTTTTGAACGTACTTCACTAAAATTACATCCCATTGTCCAGTCTCGATCATTTTGAGCTCTTCTTTGTAAAGGTGCATATCTAAACGATCTTGACCACCTAAGTATGAGAAATCTGTAAAATGGTTCAGAGATAGCCAGCCGTGGAAGTCTTGATCGCTCACCGCAATGTGTTGTAGCTCCAATGGGAAGTGCATAGGTTCGAATCTTTTTCACATCGTAGATTGAGACCTGAGGAGTGTGCTTCGGCCCGTGACGTCTGAACTGTCAGACGTATTATTAGTCTATCAGCGCACTTATATCCCCTATCCGTCCACTACTTACCCTCCAATCAAAACATATTGTTCGAGGACTTCCGAGCTTCTTTTCGACAATGCCCATTGTTTCCTTTAAGTATGCTATGATTACGTCCTCATGGGCGCCAGGCGTCTCAAAGTTCTCGGGGATCAAAGGTATTGACGATGGTGCATTGAAGAACTGAAACCCACAATTCTCAATCGTGAAATCACCCTCTCTGCCACGAACATCCTCGATATCGATGTCACTTAGCTCCTCAAATTCACAATTCGTAATTCTCGAAGATGTCGACTCTGGGAATCCGTACAACTCATACGGCTGCTCCTCCTTATACAGTGGCAGGTCCTTGAGGAATTTCAGAGTGCCTTTCATGTTGCTCCAAAGCGTGAAAAGGCAACGCGAGGCTCGGACGAAGGATTGCGAACGACACAAGGAGACGAAAATGACGGACATCCCCTGCAGATGCAGCGGAGAACTTTATGTTGAAACAGTTCAGTGGGTCGCGCTAGTGCACAGACGGTCTGTGTGCCAACATCGATTTTTGGTGTATATATAGTACAGTTCGAGTGTGCTGAATAAGAAAAGGGGTGGAACCACCCTGCACTGAATGCCATCTGCTGACCATCTGCTCCCAGGCGTCTAAGCATTCAAGCGGCATGCCCAGACTTTGGATTGGTTATAGCGCCATCAGTGGCTGCGAAAATGCATCTGCAAACTTCTAGCAGGAAGAATCAAGATTTCAAGGGTGGGAACAATCAGCTTAATCCAGTCAAATCCAATGACCCTTGTGACGGCACGTATGGGCTATGTCAGGAAGGGAATCCAATAAAGTCTAGTCGTCGCGCGGCGGGCCTCCTAACGAGCCCACCCCCCATAAGTCTGTGGATTACAGGGCATTTAAGCGAGCTCTTCAGGCCTCGCGAAATCAAAGTCAGTCACTTTACATAGTATTAATTAGATAATCACATGTATCTTTTTCCTTTAAACTTAATATATTTATAAAGGAGAAGTTAAATAATACTTTTTATATTTATTTTATTTATTTATTTTATTATACAAAAATTTTAATTTTTTTTTAATGATTATTTATAAGTAAAATATTTTATAATCTATAAACTTATCGATAATAGATTTATAAATAAGATAGCTTAGGATTTATATATAAGCGGCAATAAATTTTTAAATCTTTTTATAACGACTCGATATTTATTATCTATTATTAATATTTAATAATTTAATAATAGATACTTAATTATAAATATATTTTTATATATATATAATATTATATAAGATTAAGATTTTATTAAATAATTATTTTTAATATTTAATTTTTTTTTTAATAAAAATATATAATAAAGTTTAAATTTAATTTAAACTCGAATAATTAAAAGATTTATTTTAGCTTAATTATAAATTATTTTATTTATAAATTAAAATCTTTTTATTTACGAATATAAATATTTTTAATATATTTTTAATTAATATATATTATTCTTAAAAAAGATTTTTTTTTAATAAATTAATTATTATTTTTAATTAATATATATTAATTAAAAATATATATTAAATAAATTTAATATCGTTATTTAAAATTATATTTTTATTTTTATATATATTTATTTATTTTTATATTAATTTATTCTTATATTAGTTTATTTTTTTTTTTTTTTTTTTTTTTATTTCTTAATTATACTTTATATCTTCGTATAATTAAATTTATTAAATTAATTAATTTTATTTTAAAAGAATACTTATATAAAATACTTTAAAATATATAAAATAAAATATTTTACTTAAAAGTAAAGAATATAAAATATAAAGTATAGTCTTAAATTATAATTATTAATTATTATAAAAACTTTAAAATACTTTATAAAAAAGTAATAAAATTAAAAATAATCTTATTTTATATATATTTCTAGCTAATATATATTAGTTAAAAATAATAAAATATTTATAAATAAAAAGATTTTAATTTAATTATTCTTTAATAAAATATATTATTTAAGAATAATATATATTAATTAAAAATATATTAAAATACTTTATATTTATAAATAATATAAAATTTATTTATAATTAAACTAAATTAAATATAAATAATAAATAAATATATAAAAAATAAAAAAATAAAAATTAATAATATTATATTTTTATAAAAAATATATATAAAAATAAAATAATAAATAAATATAATAATAAAATATATTAAATAAATATAAATATTATAAAAAAATATACTTTATTATATTTATTTTTAATGTTTTTAATTAATCTTAAAAAAATCTTATTATAATAATATAAAAAATATTATATAATTATTAAAACTTAAAATATAAAGATTAATCTTTAATATAATTTATAAAATAATTTTATATTATTTTATTTATTAATTATAATTTAATCTTTTTTAGTTTTAAGTTTTTTTATTATTATTATATATTTATATTAAATTATTATTTTATAATTTTAAAGTTATATAATTTTAAATTATTTTTATAAAATTTTATTTATTATTATATTTTTTTTTTATATATTTTTTAATAAATAATATAAAAATATTAAATATAATTAAATTAAAGTTTTTATAAAATAAAACTTTAATTTTTAATACTTAAAAAAAAATTTATTATTTTATTTTATATTTATTAAAATATATTATAATTATAATAAAAATATAATTTTATTATTTTATATTAATTTTTAAAAAGACTTAATAATATAATATTAAATTAATTATAAAATATAAATTTAATTTTAAATAAAAGAATAATATTAATAAAAATTAACTTAAAGAAAAAAAATATATAAAATAAAATAAAAACTAAAAATTATAAAAAAATAATATAAAGTAATTATAAATTAAATATAAATATTAATTTTTAATAATAAAATAATATTATTAATTTTAATTTTAATCTTTATTATTTTAAAAATAAATATAAAAAAATTATTAATTTAAGTTTAATATTATAAATTATTATTAAAGCTTAAAGTTTAAATATAAAGAATATTATATTATAAAGAATTTAATAATATATAATAAAATTATATAAAGATTATATAATAAATCTTAATAAATTTTTTAATAAAAAATAAAGATTTAAAGAATTTAAAAATTTTTAAAAGTTTAATATAATATTAAGAATTATATAATAAAAAAAATATTCTTAAATAAATAAAAGCTTTATACTTAACTTAAATAATATTTTTTATATATTTATAATTATATATTACTTTAAAATATTATTTAATAATATTTATTAAATTTATTAAAGTTTTTTATTTAAAATCTTTTAAATTTTTTAATATATTAAAGTTTATTTTTATTATAATAAATTATAAATATTATACTTTAAGTATTATATTATTATTAAAAAATAATTAAATTAAAATTTTTTTATTTATAAATATTTTATTATTTTTAATTAATATATACTAGTCAAGAATATATATAAAATAAGACTATTCTTAGTTTTATTATTTTTTTATAAAGTATTTTAAAGTTTTTATAATAATTATAATTTAAAGCTATACTTTATATTTTATATTTTTTATTTTTAAGTAAAACGTCTCGTTTTATATATTTTAAAGTACTTTATATAAATATTTTTTTAAAATAAAATTAATTAATTTAATAAACTTAATTATATAAAAGTATAAAATATAATTAAAAAATAAAAGAAATAATAAAAATAAAAAAAATAAATTAATATAAAAATAAATTAATATAAAAATAAATTAATATAAAAATAAATAAATATATATAAAAATAAAAATATAATTTTAGATAAGAATATTAGATTTATTTAATATATATTTTTAATTAATATATATTAGTCGAGAATAATAATTAATTTATTAAAAAGAAATATTCTTTAAGAATAATATATATTAATTAAGAATATATTAAAAATATTTATATTTATAAATAAAATAATTTATAATTAAACTAAAATAAATCTTTTAATTATTTAAGCTTAAATTAAATTTAAACTTTATTATATATTTTTATTAAAAAAAAATTAAGTATTAAAAATAATTATTTAATAAAATCTTAATTTTATATAATATTATATATATATAAAAATATATTTATAATTAAGTATTTATTATTAAATTATTAAGTATTAATAATAAACGATAAATATTAAATTATTATAAAAAGATTTAAGGATTTATTATCGTTTATATATAAATTTTAAGTTATTTTATTTATAAGTTTATTATTAATAAGTTTATAAATTATAAAATATTTTATTTATAAATAATTATTAAAAAAAAATTAAAATTTTTATATAATAAAATAAATAAATAAAATAAATATAAAAAATATTATTTAATTTTTTTTTTATAAATATATTAAGTTTAAAGAAAAAAAATATATATAATTATTTAATTAATATTATATAAAGTAATTAACTTTAATTTTATAAAACTTAAAAAACTTGCTTAAATATTTTATAATCTATAGACTTATAAAGAATGGACTCGTTAGTGCTTAAAAGATTATTTACTTAAATTTTTTTATAGCTAAAGTCGCTCTTATTAACGAGATTTATATTATATATAAGTAACTTGTCTTATAATATAAAATTATCTAGAATATAAAATTAAATAAGGAATTTATAATAATAATAAAAGATCTAAACATGGGATAATGAATTATTCTTAGTATATAATATAAAAGAATAATAATATTAATTTAAGATAAATTAATTATATTTATTAAAAAAAACTTTAATAAAAAAAAAATATTAAAACTTAAAATAAATTTTATTTTTAAAGACTTTAAGATTAAGTTATTTAATAAATTTAAAAAAAATTAATTTAAACTAAATTTATTTTTAGTTTAATATAAACTTTATATAATATTTAATAAATATAAATTTAAAATAAAAATTTAATAAATTTTATAAATTATTATTATATTTTAAAAAAGTATTTTTAATTAAATTAATCCTTTTTTAATTAATTATATAAAATATAAAAATAAATAAAAATAATATATTATAATTATAAAAAAAAATATTATTAAATATTTTTATATTATAAAAAAATTTAATAAAAATATATAATAAATATTTAAAAATATTAAAAAAAAAATAATAATAAAATATAATTTAAAATACTTTTAATAAAAAGATTTAATAATTATATATATAATAAATTTTTAATAACTTATAATAAAAATATAATAAAGTAAAATAATTTTATAATATTAGTTTTATATTAATTTTAAAGATATAATTAAAGACGAGATAATTAAGTTTAAAAAACTAAATAATTTATAAAAACTTATCGCGTTAATAATTAAAATTAATAATTATATATATAAATATAATTTTAAAAAATAAAAATAATATTTATAAAAATATAAGTAAAAGAAAAATTAAAATAAATATTATTTATTTATAAAATTAAATATTATTATTAAGATATAAAAAAAAATATATATATTTTAAAAAAAAATATATAAAAATAATATAAAAAAAACTATACTTTAAATATAAATTATTAAAGTATATAATAAGATTTTATTAAAAGAATAAAATATTATAAAAAAAAAAAATTTATATTATAAGTTAAAGTAAAGATTATAATTTATTAAAAGTATATATAATTAAATATATAAAAAAATATTTAAGAGTTTATAATATATTAAAAAATAATTAATTATATTAATAATAATTATTAAATATTTTAAAAAAAAATTATTAAATAAAGAATATAAATATATATAAATTAATAATATTAATAAGTTTAATAATTAAATAAAATTCAATATAAATAAAAAAAATTTATTAATATTAAAATAATAATTAAAAATTATTTAAAAAATATTATTATTTATATAACTTAAAAAATAATTTAAAATAAAAAAAAATATAAAAAATAATTTAAAAAAAAGTATTTTTATAAAGTAATAATATTAAAGAATAAATATTAATCTTATAAAATAATAAATCAAATATTAAATAAAAAAAATTAAATAAAGTTTTTATTAAAAGACTTAATTAAAGAATATATTAAAAAATAATATTTAAGATTATTAATAAATTAATTAAAAAGAAATTAAAAATAACTAAATATATATATTATTTATATTAAATCTATAAATTATATTTAAATAAAAAAAATTAAAAAAAAAATATAAGAATTATTAATTTAAAAAAAGACTTAAAGATTATAAATAAATATATAAAATAATATTTAACTTTTTCGTAAATATTATCTTTTTAAAATAATTTATAAATTTAAAGTTAAATAAATATATTAAATATATATTATAAGTTTATTATTAAAAATATTAAAATAATAAATTAATAAATTTTAAAAATATAATAAAATAATAAATAAATAAAAATAATTTATTATTATTATTATTATAATTATTAAATAAAATAATTAAGTTAAAGCTATAATCGATTTTAAAATTATAAAGAACTTTATATTATAAGAAATAATAATATATTTAAAGTTAAGAATTAAAATTAAATATTATTTTTATAAATTAAAAATAATTAATAAAAAATTTATTAATAAAGAATTTAAAGTAATAAAAATAAAAATAATAAAGATTATACTCGAAATACTTAAAAAATATTTAAAGTATATTATTTTTAATATTATATTTATTAAATAATATAAGATTATTTTAAAAATATCTTAAATTTAATATTATAATCTAAATATTAATTAAAAATAAAAAATATTAATATAAAACTAATATTTTAATAATTATTTAAATATATAAAAAGAAAAATTAAAACTAATACTTTTATAAAACTTTAAAAAAATAAGTATTATTTTTTAAAAAGAATTAAAATATATATTAAAAAAAGAATATAATTTATTTTTAAAGTAAATATTAAAAGAATATAATAAATTAATAAAGTTATTTAAAGAAGAAATAAATATTAAAGCTTTACTTTAATATAAACAATAAGATTATAAAATATTATTAAAAAAAAAAAAGTTTTTATTAATTTATTAAATATTAAAAGTTAACTTTAAAATATTAAAAAAATATATTAACGAGAATTTAAAAAAAAAATTTATTCGACTATTAAATTTATTAATAAAAAGTCCGATATTATTTATACTTAAAAAAATAAAAAAAAACTTTATATTAATTATTAAAAATTAAATATAATTATTATTAAAAATTATTATATATTATTATTTATAAATAAATTATAAAATAAACTTAATAAAATTAAAGTATTTATTAAATTAAATTTATATAAAATATATAATTTTATTTATATAAAAAAAATAAAAAATAAAAAAAAATATTTTAATATAAATATAATTATTTTAAATATTAAATAATACTTTTTAAATTTATTAATATATTAATAATATATATAAAAAATAATTAATATTATTTTTAAAAAATATTTAAACTAAATATATATTATATATTTAAATAATATTTTTATATATTTTAAAATAATTAAATAATATATATAAGATATAAAAAATATATTAATAATTTTATATAAAGTATAATTATTTTATAAGTTAAAAAAGTATATATTTTATTAAAAAAAAAACTTTTTAAAATATATAATTATTTTTAAAAAATTATTTATAAATTTAATAAAAGTTAATATAATTTTTAAATAAAAAAATTAATTAATATAAAAGAAATATAATCCTTTTTAAGATTCGCGAACTTTTATTAAAGATTTATTAAAAAGTATTTTATTATTATAATATTATTTATAAAATTAATAAAAAAAATAAAAATTTTAAGTAATTATTTATAACGTAAAAGACTTTTAATTAGCTTAAATAAGAATTTACGCGTGTATTTATATTTTTAATATTTAACTTAAAAAAATAAATTATTATAAAAATCGATTTATTAAATTATATTTTTAAAGTAATATTAAATTAATTAAATAAAGTTAAAAAATAATAATTAATAATATATTATTTTTAAAAATTATTATTAATAAAGTTTAATTATAAGATTTATAATAAAGAATTATTAATAATTATAAATATTTTTCGAGAATAAAAAATATATTTAAAAGAATTTAAATATTAAATATAAATTTATATTAATTATAAAATTTTTATTTATTTTATTATAATAAAAGAATTTAATTAATAATAAATATATTAAACTAAAATATTAATTATATATAATTTTTAGATTTTATATATTAAAAAAAAAAAATATTAAAGTAAATACTTTAAATAAAAAATTAAAATATTTTATTAATAAAATATATAAGTTAAAAATAATATTTAAAAAAAAAACTCGTTAATATTTAATATATAATAATTTATTATAATTATTAATTAATTATAAAATATAAAAAAATAAAATAATTAAATAAAGAAATAATATATTATAAATATTATAATAAAAGAATAATTAAAGAATTTATAAAAAGACTTTAGTTTTAATTTTTATAATTTATTATTACTTTAAAGACAAGTTTATATATCTTTAAAAATAAAAAAAAACTCGTTAAATATAAATATAAATTATTAGTTTATAAATATTAAAAAGTATAAAAGACTTTAAAATAAATTTTTAAAACTTATTATTTTTTAAAAATTAAAAAAATTATAAAAGATATAATATAAAGTTATAATATTTATATATAAAACAAAATTATAAAATATATTTTATATAATAAAATATAATTTTATAATATATTTTTATAACTTTAAAAATTTATTATTATAAATTTTATTATTAAATTATTATTATTAAAAGAATTATAAATAAAATATAAATATTATTTTATTTTAATTATTATAAATAAATTAATTAAATATATATATATATAATATTATATAATAAATTTAATTTAATTAAAAAATTATTATATATTTTACTTTAAATTATTATTATAAATTATAAAGCTTTAAAAGAAATTATTTTAAATCGAAATAAATTATTTATATTTAAGTTTTAAATTATATTAATAATTTTATTTAAAATAAAAAAAATTATTATTAATATTTTATTTATAAATAAATAAATAAACAAAAAAAATTAATTAAATAATAAAAATATATTTATATTATTATATTAATTATTAATAAAATAATTAAATTAAATTATTATTTTTAATATAATATTTATATAATAACATAAAATTAAAAATTA
>Ga0302221_10001334_pt1 | contig 16048 bp, 23 predicted proteins | sample II_Palsa_E2_1_FD_193517 | JGI IMG/M metagenome (GOLD analysis project Ga0302221, IMG submission 193517) | Peat permafrost microbial communities from Stordalen Mire near Abisko, Sweden - II_Palsa_E2_1 | ecosystem: Environmental > Terrestrial > Soil > Palsa > Peat permafrost | place: Sweden... | reverse complement strand
AAATCAAAGAATCTCTTTAGCTCATTATAGAGCATGGCTGTAGAACTACCGTCTAAACATGCATAATGCCCTAAAATGCCTATATCTGCTAAGTAATGCCCACCTTCCTTCAACTTCCCTCCTCTGACTTGGACTTGTGCTTCTAATTCATCACTTCCACGCTTATCCCAGCCTAAGACTTCAATTTGGGCAACTTTAAGTCCATAGCCTTTGGGGCCAGAGGGGGCAGATGCCATATGCCACATAAGACGAGTGCAGGCATGCCAGTTAGTTTCAATCTTGAGAACTGCGTCAAGCCACAGCTTATCATAAGCATAGTTGTGGCCGATTAACATAACACACTGAATATGGTCTCGAATTGAGGATAGCATCAATTCAAGCTCATTATTAACATTCCAGGTAGACTTATTAAAGTCATACCACTGTAGGGCAATATAGACCGGTTCTAAGGGCTTATCAACAGAACACAAGGCCAATCCTAAGAGTTTCCCGTTAACTGGGTCAATCCCAAAAGTCTCTACATCAGCTACCAGATACTGACTAGCATTCCTAGACATAAAGAATTGCTCAACAGCAGAAACTGTATAGAGCACTTGGCCTTGTATATCTGTTACTTTAATAAATCCTCCTAAAGATAAAGCAATGGGCGGGTATAAGCCTTTAAAGCGCCAACAGCACTACCCATTGCCCCTTGTAGCCGATATTCAGCGCCTCGGCAAAGGGCTCGGATAGTTCCCCGATTCATCGACACCCTGTTAACAGGTTGGGGCTGCTGCCTCAGATATTATCCAATCTCGGTATATAACTAAGACTGCTTCAACTTGCTCCCAAACACGGTAAACACATGGGCATCGGTGCCTTTCCATTGTCCGCTCTGGATGGCTCGCATACCATCATAGGTAATCTTTACCTTGGAACCTTCAGCTAACTTAGCCATAGCTTTATCTAAACTACCTGCAGATGGTAACCCAATAAGCTCGCCAGAGGCAATACGAACTACATAGCTAGGCTTCTGGGATTTACCAGAAATGAAGCTACGTTCATAAGTACCCAAGATGGTCTCTCCAGTTTGGAGAATCTTGAACGGGCTTTTCTGGAGCTTCTTTGGGGCTGAAGTACGAAGAAAGTAAGCAACTGGTTCAAGACCTCCTACCTGTTTAAACTCGTCTTCTCCATCTACAGGTTGAAGTGTCTCCACGGCAGCTTCAGCTTGAGGCGTTTCTTCAATGACTGCTTCCAATCCTTCTTCCGCGAAGGACTTTGTATTATTCTTAGGCATTTGGTCTCCTTGTTTTTTAATTAAACTCTACTAGTAGGCCAGGCTTGATTCTGGCTAATTGAGGGAGTGTATTTCAACTTTATCATCTGTTGATCATCTCCTGTGTGTCCTCAGGTGGGGGAACAACCCCTACTTACATGTGGCCAGCATGGCCACCAATACCCTTCGCTTGCTGCCCCTTACGGCATAACAAAGCTCCACACCGCTACTATTTATTATACTATACACCCTTGTGCATAGAACATAAAAGATAATAATAATATTCCTAATATACACAACACATTTATCAATTTATTATTTATCATACTTTTACAAACCCGTCTTCATCCAGAATAATTGCCGGTCTATCTGCCTTAGCCTGTTCACATATGGAACGAGCGGGACAATAGTGAAGACAATTAATGTTTGTTCCGGATCTCTTCACAATAGAATAGTTTGTTCCACTACAAAAGTCAATGGCCTCTTTTTCAGACTTAAAAACTCTTACTGCTTTTGATTGTCCTTCTTTAATAATTGCAAAGGTGGGACTATTAAACTTCTCTTTATCCGAGCATAAAGGAAGGTTAACTTTGGCTGCCTCATGAGCTTTAATGCGCTCTATAATATAAAGATCAATTTCACTATCCTTCATAAATGGAACAGGATGTAAAGATGTGGGAGACAATGGATAATTTCCAAACAACTTCATTGGACTCCAATCCTTCATCAACATAACTGTTTCAGCTTTCTCAACTTTAAATCCAACATTACGAATAAGCATGCTTTGGAAGTTTACCTGTAACCTATGCTCTTCTTTTAGTCCATGATTAGCTGAAGCTGTAGAAGTATATTTATAATCTGATAACCTTCCTTCTATAGGATCAAACACATCAATCTTGGCAGACACATTAAATATTCGTGTGAATCCATCTGGCATATGTATGGGGTACTTTTTATAAAATCGACGTTCTACCACAAATCCTTGAGCCTCTAAAGTTGGTTTTGCACGTTCCAACATATAATGTATTAATTGTCCTTGAAGAATTGCTAAGTAATCTGCAGCATCAATCTCAATAACATTATCTCTTTCAAGTTGTACTGCTTGTGGTGGTTTAAGAAGCCCTGTAATAGTATAGTCACTCTTTTCTCCACCATCATCTGGATCATAGGGGTCATTAACTACTGCAAATACATAGGCATTTGGAAGACCCAATTTATTAGTAATAATCTTTTTCATTTAACTCTTCTTATAAATTTATTATTAGCTAAAAACCCAGCTTTATAGCTACTTTCAGCTGAATGGGCTATCATAAGAGAATTTATTCTATTTAAATCAGAAACTGTTGATAGATTAGCTCTAAACCTTTTATTTAATAATTCTATTAAATAAGCTAACCTAACTTCTCTGGATAGTTTATGCATTTATATATAATAAAATAAAACTCTTTACTAGTAAAGGATAATAATTTAGCATTGACTAGTGTGATAGCCTGGACATTACGGCGCCCACTAAAATAACCTAGAGAAAAGAATCCCCTGCGAATAACTGTTATTGGCAGGGGGATTAGTTGTATTAATATATTTACAATAGTAGAAGATTATACTATACTATAAATAGATATAGTTTTATAAAAGGAGATTCATTAATGATTACATTTAAAAAGAAAAATAAACAAGTCATATCACAAAACCTACAACAAATTCAACAAGAATTCAATCAATCTTTATTTGAACTAGGAAATACATTTTATCGTAAACATATGATTAAGGAGCAAATTGCAGCAGTAGATAGTGATCTCAATGCTCTTACTCAAAAACTGGATAAATATGGGATTGAGGCTGCTAAACTTAGGGATAAGATTCAATCTGAATTGAAAACCACCATTCAACAAGAGGTTAAAGATGTTAAAGTACCTAATTAACTTTATATTGGGATTTATACCTAGACGTCTCCCAAAGGGTATGACTGAGTTTAATACATTAGTATCTAAAATTATAGTTATATCCGGTCTTCCAGACAATGATAGTACTAGAAACCTTACAGCCCAGTTTATATTACATCTTCCTATGAGTGTGTATTATTTATCCCCTAATTTTATAGCTAAACAGTTAGTAAAAGCAGCAGCTATGCAAGTATCTACCCAAGTGATCAAAGATACATCAAAGACAACACCAAATGAAAACACACAATCTTAAGCAATTACAGGATAAGTGGTATAAAAAACTAAAGGATAAGGGATTTGAAGATATTGAAGATAGAGATGTTAATGGTAATTTTAAGTGTTGGCTAAAGACTGGTTATAAAACTTATAATTATTCAAATCCAGAGCATTTTCAACTTAAAGATAATATGGAGGATACAAACCTAAGGTTTTGTGCAATAAGAGACTACTACAGGATGGCAGAACAATTTGGAAATGAGTTTAGGTGGAAGGGACTGGAAGTTCATAAAACTGTTTGGATAAAACATGCAGAAGGTCAAGCATATAGAGGTATAGCAAAAGACTTAGAACTTTCCTTAAGTTTTGTTCAAAGATCTGTTAACAAAACTAGAAAATACTTAATGAAGTATATTAAGGAGCGATTAAATGAAGATTCAGATTAGAACAGCAGTTCAATCAGATCATTCATTTATATATGCTACATATTTACGTAATAAGTGGTTTGATAAGATTAATAAAACAACACTCAAAAGATCTACTTGGTCAAATCTTCAACATAAACGGATTGAAGATATATTATTATCAAAAGTTGTATTAATAGCTTGTTTAGCAGAAGATCCAGATGTTATTCTTGGTTATTCATTTATAGATGGATCTAATCCTTATACTTATGTTAAGTTGGATTGGCGTTCCCCTGGTTTAGGGATAGCAGATAAATTATTAAAGGAGATCAAATGAAACCTCGCAAAGTGCTTCATTGTCAGTTAATCAAAGCTTTATTTATTCCAGGTTACCGTGAACTTAATCAACGAACCATTAATACCCAATTTCACCCAGGAGTTCGTATGGAATTACATTCCTTAGGTGTTTATGTAGTATTCCAAAATGGATTTGAATGGATTGCCCCTTCTTCTATGCTAGAGGTTATTGTATTGGAGCCATTAGATGCTAAAAAAGATTAAATCTCTTTTACAAAGATTCTTTAATAAACCTAAACCTACTTTAATTGACAGTAATAGGACAAAGTCATCTGTCTCCATAGGAGACAAGGTTGGGAATGTAACTATCTTTACTCAATCTCAGTTAGATAAACACACAGCTTTTAAACCCGGTGAATCCTATAGAATTGGAGAGGGTATAGTCACAGTACATGCCAATAAGGAGTCTATGCTAGCTGCTATAGCTGCCGTGAACGCTAAACGTGAAGCTAAACATAAGGTTCTTACTGAGCGAGGGATCGAGTTGATGTTAATGAGCCCAGAAGAACTTCAAAAGCTTAAAATTAATGAATGGTTGGGTAAACGTAAGAATAATCAGAGTAAGATAGATTCTATTATCTCTAGAGTTACTTCTAGTGTTCATTTACCCCACTGGGGCAACCGTCTGCCTAGTGGTCCTACTGGATTACCTCCAAGTGGAAAACATGAGGATATAGTATCTGATAAATTTAAGGAACTAACAAAAGAGGTTGTAGAAGTTACAACTGAAGTTGTTGAGAAAGAAAAGGTTAAAGTTTAACTATGGAAGCACTGCTTAAAGAATTAGAATCAATTACAGCTGAAAATGGAATTATGTGTACCTTGCGCTATGTACCTCAAAGTCAAGTATGGGCTGGCATTATCCATTATACCCAAAATGACTCAAGTGGTGCCCATTTTCCCACACTTGAGGAAACATTAAAAGACTTAATAAAGCAAGCAAAAGAAAAATTCTAAAATAACTTAATTCCCCTTCTTGACGTGCTCGGTCACCTAGCAGTAATATAATGCCTAGGAGATCGGGCATGTTTCATTTAATAACGATATTATCGTCAATTATTCTAGCGAGGTTTATTATGTTAAGTGTTAAATATATAAAGACCTCAACTAAGCCTAAACAAATTTTAGTTAAACCTAAACATTTTCATGTGTATTATAGAGGTCGTAGAGGCCTAGGACTTGAAACAGTAGCTGGTATGACTAAAGTATTGTTTCAAGATGATTCAGTCGTTTGGGTTCCAAGCGAAATGATAGAGGTGATGAAATGATTTATATATTTTTATATTTTTTATTAGGATACATTATCAGTGTTATAGCAGCTTACTTTGATCCAGAAAAGGACGATACTCTTGTAATAGGTTATTCAACTTCATTAATATGTTTTTGGCCTATATGTCTATTAACTCTTATCTTACTTAAAGTTAATGATTTTGGATTAAAAAGAGGCAATAAATGAACAAAAAATATGAATTTACTGGTGAAACAATGATTTGGTCTAATACAACCCTTAAACGTATTAGGTATTTATCTACTGGAATATCAGGTGGATGGATTGAAAAAGAGGAAAACTTAAGTCAAGAGGGTGAATGCTGGGTAGGGGACTCAGCTAAAGTGTTTGACTCGGCTCGGGTGTATGATTCAGCCAAAGTATTTGGCAAAGCTCAAGTATTTGGCAAAGCTCAAGTATTTGGCAACGCTCAAGTATTTGACTTGGCCCAGATATCCGACTCAGTCCAAATATTTGATACAGCTAAAGTGCATGGTTCAGCCTGGATATATGATTCAGCTCAAGTATTTGGCTCAGCTTGGGTGTTTAACTCAGCACAAGTGTATGGTAAGGCCAAGATATTTAATTTAGCTCGAGTAATGGGTACAGTTCGAGTACTTGATTCAGCTTCTGTATCTGGTGAAGTTCAAGTACATGGCTTAGCTTGGGTATCTCTAAATGCAAAAATAGAAAAGTCAGAAGATATTATAGTACTACATTTACATCCATATCCTGTAACCTTTACTAGACAAACTATTTCTATAGGTTGTCAGGGAAGAAGTAGATTTGGAGCTAAGCAATGGAAGATAACTGATGATGTACCCGAGAAAACAGAGGAATTGATTAGATTATATAAACCTATTTTATCATTCTTTAAGAAAAAACTACCAAGGACTAAATAAATGATTATATATGGACCCTTTAAGCTACATAATAATATATCTCCCTTCACCAATACTTGGCTTGTAACCCTTAAAGGTAAAGGAGTTTGCAGAGGTTCTAGGGAAGAGTGCATGAAGTTTATTGAAGCACAATTATATAGATTGACTGAAGTTAAACCTAAACTTACTCTAATTGTAGGAGGAAAGAGTTAATGACAAAAGAATTAATTATTAGTGCAATATCATTACTAATTATCATATTAGCTATTATAACTTTATCTGGATGTTCTAATACACCTATCCGATCTAATTGTACTTATTATACTAAGTATACCATATTAAATTATAATGGTAGGTGTAAATAAGCATTCTTTACAATCAACATAATCAACATAATCAACATAATCAACATAATCAGATTAGTATACACTTTGCTTATATTTAAGAACTTTACATTACTAATTATTAGTCAGTTAGTCTCAAGTTAGCCTCAAAATCCCATCCATTTAGTTCAAATGTTATACACTTTATATATCCCCAAGCGCTCGTTTCAGCCTCTAAAGTTCTTTGGCATTCCGCATGCATTGTATAAATGTACTAACTGAAACAAACCAAAGGATCTAAGATGCTAACATTACTGAAACAGACTCCAGAACAGACTAATCAGGTAAACCCCTTCACAACCGAACTTCCTAACCTAGCAGCCGTGTCAGACAAATACAAGTTTATTAGTACGGCTCAGTTTATTAGCGATGTACAAGCGCTTGGATATACCTTACAAGGTACGACAAGCCCTAAGCGTGGGCTAGGCATGCATTCAATGACGTTTAACCACTGCGGGCTTCCCCAAGCTGAGGGGCTTAACATGCGATTATTGGCCACGAATAGCCATGATGGTACCAGCGCATTCCGATTGTACGTTCAAGTGTTAGTTCAGGTGTGCTCTAATGGCATGGTAGCATGGCGTAATGATGGTACCAGTGATGCACGGGTTGTACATCGCGGGTATACAGCTGGTAAGGTCGCTGATGCTGTTACAACCGTTCAAGGTCGCTTTCAGGGCACGTTAGATAGCATTAAGTCGATGCAGGATACATATGCCCGCCCAGAGTTAACAGCTGACTTCTTATACCATGCTGCTAGGCTCCGCGATGCTAAGCCCTATAGAATTATGGAGCTTCAATCGGTTAGGCACAGAGAACAGGCTGATAACAATGTATGGAATGTATTCAATCGTGTTCAAGAATCCTTAATTAAGGGTGGATATAATACTGAAACAATCACTGAAAATGGACAAGCTTACAAGGGCAACAAAGCTAAAGCTATCACTCAAGTTAAGGAACAGGTTCGGATTAACACTGAGCTTTGGGTTTTAGCGGTTGAGAAGCTCATTCCTAAAAACTAACTAAATAATTGGAGGATATATGGTAAACTTAAATAAACAGTTAGATGGAGTTAATACTTGTGAAGGTGGCAATGAAACAGAAACAGGTGAAACATATTGTAATGAATCTGATTGTCAATCATGTTGTCCACATTCAGATGAACGTGACCATGGTATTTGCATAGATTGTGGACATGAGGAAGATCCAGGTATAGCTATTGATAGAGCTATGGACTATGGGAAGGATAAATAATATGAAACAAACTAAAAAATATGAATTTACTAATGAAACAAAAATTATATGTGGAGTAACTCTTAAACGCATCAAACGTTTATTTGATGGAAAAGTAGGTGGGTGGATTGAAAAAGAGGAAAACTTAAGCCAAGAAGGAACATGTTGGGTGGATGGCTCAGCCCGGGTGTACGGCTCGGCCCGGGTGTTTGGCTCGGCCCAGGTGTACGGCTCGGCCTGGGTGTACGGCTCGGCCCAGGTGCACGGCTTGGCCCATGTGCATGGCACAGCTGAGGTGTACGGCTTGACCCATGTGTGTGACTCAGCTGAGGTGTACGGCTCGGCCCATGTGCATGGCTCAGCTGAGGTGTACGGCTCGGCCCAGGTGTTCGAATTGGCCAGCGTGCATGGTTCAGCCCGGGTGCACGGCTCGGCCCAGGTGCACGGCTCGACCCATGTGAATGGCTCAGCTGAGGTATTTGGCTCTGCCGTATTAGTACGCAAAGAGTGTCTATTAAGTGTTACATGGAAGTCTTATACTATTACAATAACCCCCCAAAATATATCCATCGGATGCAAATTATGGACTAGAGGTACTTTTAACAAAACTTATAAAGAAGTGGGTAAGGCTAAAGGAATGAGTGATGAACTAATCACTGAATTTAAGAGTATTGTGAAGTTAGGCACTAAGATTGTAAAGAGAGTGAAGTAATATATGATTCAGTTGCTATGTACATTAGCTGTAGTTGTATAGCATAATGTTTAATAAGGCTAAGCTATAACATTTGTAAACATCTTGTCAAGCAGAATCAATCCTATATTTGTAAGAATGTCTAAATTTTTAAGCCCTATAACCAGAATCGACCGCCTCAACCAGTCCGCCCTAACCATATTGGAGCGGGAAGTGTCAAGACTAATGGAGCTAAGCATAGCTACCAAGCTTGGGACATCTCATTCAAAGGACCTGCGTGACTATATATATCTATTGACTGACCTGAAGAAGACCCATCAGACACGTCTGGCTGAGTCAAGACAACGAAAGCAAACAAGGATGGCCACTGTTCCAACCGAGCAGTTGGAGCAAGCGTTGGGGCTTGACAAGACTAAGTAGTTGTGTCTGGATAATTAATTCAACTACCCTTCCCCCTCCAGACTAGGGTCCCATATTGACATGTGCGAAAGCCACATACTTCCTAGAATAATTTTTATACCCTATGAAACTAACAAGACATCAAGCAATTCAGGAACTTGCCAAAAGAAAAGGTCTTCTCCGGCCTACCCAGTTCCGTCTTGAAGATTATCTATTTGACAAACAGTTACAATTTGTATTAGACCCTGCCCCCTTTAAAGAGGCAACAACAACCCGCCGTGCCGGTAAGTCTGTATCCTGTGTAGCAGACCTTGTGTATACAGCAATAAGTTTTGACAATGTAGTATGTCTATATATCACCTTAAGCCGTAAGAATGCTAAGAGGTTAGTGTGGCCGGAGTTTAAAAGAATTAACACTTTATTCAACCTACAGGGACAGCCAAATGAAAGTGACCTGTCTATTCATTTTCCAAATGGAAGTGTGGTTTATCTGCTTGGAGCTAGTGATCGCGCTAGCATTGAGGATTTTCGTGGATTGGCCATTAAGAAGGTCTACCTCGATGAAAGCCAGAGCTTTCCGGCATATATCGAACAGCTTATTGATGATGTGCTGGGCCCAGCTCTTATGGACTTTGCTGGTCAGCTTATTCTTATCGGGACGCCTGGGCCCATCCCTTCTGGCTATTTTTACAACTTAACAAAGAATCCTAACTGGTCCCACCACACCTGGTCCTTCTTTGATAACCCAAAGCTCCCATTTTTACAAAAGGGCCTGTCTCACCTGGATATGCTCAACAGGGAATTAACCCGCCGTGGTGTAGACAGAAACGACCCATCCATTCTAAGAGAATGGTTTGGTAAATGGGTTGTAGATGAAAACAGTTTAGTATATAAATACAAAAAGGAGATTAATGATTATGGCAGCTTACCAGACGGAGTCAACTGGACATACATATTGGGCGTGGATCTCGGATTCAATGACGCCGATGCCCTTGCCGTCCTCGCCTATTCTGACAGGTCACCTACGACGTATCTGGTTGACGAGGTTGTCGCAAAGCGTCAAGACATCTCCGCCCTGTGCCAGCAAATCGATAGACTTAAAGGAATATACAATATCTCCAAGATCGTGGTCGATACGGGCGGTCTCGGTAAAAAAATAGCGGAGGAGATTGGTAAGCGCTATAGTATACCGATGCAGGCTGCTGAGAAGACTCGTAAGGTTGAGTATATTGAATTGATGAATGATGCCCTGCGTACTGGTAGACTCCTAATTAAGGCTAAGAGTTTATTTGCCCATGATGCTGATAAAGTAGAATGGGACCATGACCATAGTACCCCAGACAAGAAGGTTATAAGTAAACGCTTCCATTCAGATATATGTGAAGCTGTATTATACGCTTGGAGAGAGAGTTATAGCTATAGCTACCAACCAGAACCAGTACGACCAGTCTTTGGGTCTAAGCCCTGGGGGGACGCTGAGACTGAAAAGATGTTTCAACACACCCTTAATAGACTTCAGGACGCTAAAGAGGAAGAAGATGAAGAAGAGTTTGTTGCAATTGATGTAGACAATTTACAAGATTTAGATAGACCTACCTTAAGATATCAATCTCAATTTAATAATAAAAAGATGCCCCCTAAGTAATTTTATCTAGTATATTTAGTTAGTTCTCAAATATCTATTAAATATTTCATCAATATGAAAAATAAGTGTTGCTTTCTTTAAAAGAATAGATTAGACTCTTGACTAGTGTGATAGCCTGGACATTACGGCGCGGGACAAGTCGACCTCTTCAAGCTGGTCTGGGGTGGAAGTATTTTAGGTCAGTAAGTCTAAGTATAGCTAATTAGTTGTCTTAGCAGATGTAGCTTCCTACAGCACTAATAACCCTGCGACAATCTATTGTAGCAACTAAAGTCTTTTGAAACATCTGGCTATTGGTACCAGGGATTTTCTTCCCTTCGTACTGCCCTAAATGGCTCTACATTCAATTCCTAAGGTATAACCCATGCCCTTGGTCAAATCCGGCTCTGACAAGGCCTTTAAGAAGAACCTAAAGACTGAAATGAAAAACGGTAAACCCCAAAAACAAGCTCTAGCAATTGCCTATGGCATGAAGCGTAAAAATATGTCTAAGGGTGGTAAGTGCCCTGATTGTACAGACATTGGTGGCTTGTGTGCGGTTCACGATGATCAAGGTCAGTCAAAGATTGATTCTAAAAAGGATATGTACGCCGATGGTGGTCCGGTAAATGGAACCGATGGCAGTCAGTACACCTATGGTGACGATGGTAAGCCAGGTGACCACCCAGTCTATGGTAACCCAGATCGCCAACGGGATGGATACCCTCCACAGGATGGAAGGTATGGAAAGACGTTCGGAAAGGCTAGCCGCTCCACAGATGGTTATGATGGAGCCCCGGGCGGATATGCAAGATCTTTAAAGGATTCAGAAAAAGACCGCTATGGTGAAGGTGGAGATCCACAAAGGAATTATGCAATGGGGGGTAAGGTTAAACAGCCAGGCAAGTTAGACAAGAAACCTGTGATGGATGTGGCTGATAATGACCAGGATGAGGCTAAGAGGAATTCCGCTTATGCTAGGTATGCTGAGGGTGGGATGGTTGATGACCAAGCTCCCCTTAGAGATCATGCAGCAAATGATGATGATAGTGAAGAGCGGCACCCAGAACGAGATGAGCACGACTATATGCCTCTTGAAATGCCTGTTGATGAGATGGATTCTGAACTTGAACAGGACTTGCCTGGTGGTTCAGTTAATATGTCGTTAGCACAAGAAATTATGAAAGACCGAAAGCGACGAATGTTCGCTAAGGGTGGTTCAGTTGACCAAGATGTTTCCTATAAGAGTATGGGTGTAGGTCAGGTAACTGGAACTACTGACCCAACCACGGATTCCGACGAGACCAATGATGCGGACGAAAAAGAAGTCCCAGTTGAAGATGGCCGTGATACCCGTGGTTTAGATCTAGAGTATGCCCATACCATGACCGATCCTGAGCATGACACTAGTGATGCCAGCTTGGTTGCTCAGATTTTAAAGGATAGAAAGAACCGCCGCCGAGGTTAAAGTGCAATTACCAGACATTAAAGCCCTGAAAGAGTTACTTAAGTTGCTCCGAAGCCAAGGTGTTCTGCAATATAATTCCACCGACCTGCAATTGGTTTTATCCGAAAACTTACCCATAAATACCCATAAATCTAAGTCAGAGCTTGTGGAAGAAGATCCAGGCATTCCAGAAGACATGCCATCTATGGCAGACATTGAAGCTTATATTAATGGCCAAGGTTCTACTGACGTTTAAATCTTATGAGTTTCAAAACTTCCCCAAAAGAAAAGCCCACCAGGGTTACACAGGTCTTTAAGACCCAAAATTCATCTTTGAACCAGGCTAACCAAGGTTATCGTTGGTGGGAAGAAAAGAATGAAGCTATTAGAGCCTCTCAGTTATGTGCTACCTTTGCTTATCTTAAGCAAGGTCAGTCAGCTAGATTGAGACAGGCTGCGGTCTGTGCCCGACTTTATAGTGGGCAGGCTCTATTTAGCTTTATTGGGGCAAACATGTCCCTAATGGATCAATACTCCCCTTTAGCTCCTAATCGCCCAGTCTATAATGCTATTAAGTCTATAACAGACACATTAGTCTCCCGCCTTACCCAAAACAGACCAGCACCGGTATTCCTTACAGATAATGGAGATTACAAACAACGCAATCTAGCTAAAAAGCTTAATAGTTTTATATTGGGTGAATTCTTTAGAACCAAATTGTATGCAGTATCAGAATATGTACTAACTGATTCTCTTGGTTGGGCTGGTACTGGTTGCCTTAAAGTCTTTAAGAAAGACAATAAAGTAGCTATAGAGCGAAAACTAATAACCAATATATTTGTAGACCTACAAGAATCTGCTTTTGGTGACCCAAGACGGATGTACGAAGTTGCTTTATATGACAGGGAAGTCCTAGAGACATTATTCCCTAAAGCAAAAAAGTTTATCCAAACAGCAGAGAAAGCCACAGTTGATAAATCCTCTGTCTCATCTAAAACAGTATCAGACTTGGTTATGGTTGTTGAAGGTTGGTCTTTACCTTCGGGTCCTGATGCTGATGATGGGTTGCATACTATTGCTTGCTCTAGTGGTGAGTTGTTTAGCGAACCTTGGGAGAAAGATCATTTCCCATTTGTATTCATGCATCACCACAAGAGGGCCCTAGGTTTTTGGTCGATGAGTATAGCTGAAGCCCAGATGGGAAGCCAGATAGAGTTGAACGGACTTCTAGACACTATATCAAAGTCAATCAAGTTAACTGGTGTTCCCAGGGTATTTTATGAAATGGGATCAAAAATAAATAAAGCCTCTTTCAGTAATAAGATTGGAATTCTAATCCCATATCAAGGCACCAAGCCAATTGTTGAAGTCTCTAATTGTGTACCAGCTGAGATGTATGCAGAACGAGATAGTATTATTGCCAGAATGTATAAGGCAGAAGGTGCATCTGAATTATCTGCAACATCGGAGAAGCCAGAAGGATTAGATTCAGGGGAAGCACAGCGCGTATACCAGGATATAAATTCGGAGCGGTTCGCAGCTCTAGAAAAACGGTGGTCTAATTATTATGTAGACTGTGCTTATCTTTATATGGAGACAGTTGAAGAAGTAATTGAAGAAACTGGATCCTATGAGACAGTATTTGTCGATCGCAAAAAAGGCCGTAAGGATATTACTCTTAATAGTTTATCTGCCCTTGATGATACTTATGTAATCCAAGCCTATATAGAATCATCTTTACCTAAAGATCCAGCAGGTCGCTTACAGAAGATAACTGAGATGATTCAGTCTGGAATGATTGATATTCAAGAGGGTAGACGCCTCCTAGACTTCCCAGACCTTGGTCAGATGGAAACTTTAGCCAATGCAGCTGAAGAACGTATATATATGTATCTTGATGATATTGTAGAACATGGTAAGTATGAACCTCCAGACCAGTTTATGCCAATAATGCCAGTTAATGGCCAAGCCTCAAAAGCTGAGACAATTGTAGTTCAATATATTAACCTTTATTCTCAATGTAAGCTTAGTGATTCTAAGATGCAATTACTCAGAGATTGGTTTGCAGAGATTCAAACTCTTAAACAACAGGCAATGCCCCCAGCACCCCCACAACCAGTGCCCCAAGCTGCACCAATGCCCCAACAACAATCCCCTTTAGTACCAAATGGTCCTGGACAGGCTCCAGCGGCTCAATAATCAACCTGCGAAGCGACGCAACATGGTCAAGCAAGGCCAAAGGATGAACTATGCCCCTCATAACTACCCCCAAAGCGGGTTCTGCTAGCTCAAACACTCCCTCCAAAGTCATAACTACACAACAGGTAACCATTTCTAGGCCTAATGCTTCAACAGCTAGAGCCACCGCCCTGAAACAACGCTTGTCAGGTGTTACCCCTGCAGCACCTGTAGCCCCTAGACCTACAGGCTCCTCTGCTAGACGTGAAGAAATGTCTAAGTTGACTAAATTTAACTCTCCAGCAGCCAATACATTTACAACTAAGCCCCAAACTTCACAAAACACTTCCTCTAGAGGGGGTAGTGTTAATTTGGAGGGTATAGCCCCCCCACCATCGGGTTTAGCCCCTGGATCGATACAGCAAGCTATTAGTATAGAGGCCCCTGAGACTAGAATTGAAGCTACTAATGAAACTCTCAACCCTCAATTTGTCGCTCTTGCCCGTAAAGAACGACAACTTAGGAAAGCCCAGCAAGAACTAAAAGCGCAGCAAGATGCTTGGAAGCAAGAACAAGCAGGATACATCCCGAAACAACAATTAACTTCTGATACGCTAAAAGTTCTTTCTGAAGCTGGTATAACTCCTGATAAACTGGTTGAACTACAGATCAATCAGGCGACCGCTAACACCCCAGAACAACTCCTATTAAATAGAATTGCAGAATTAGAGAATCGGCTAAAGGGTATAGATGACCCAGAAACCGGTACTTTAGCACAACGTGATAAGCAAGCCTATGACTCAGCTGTGTCGCAGATTAGAAGTGATGCGAAGCTTTTGGTCGACTCCAACCCAGACTTTGGGACAATCAAATCTGAAAGGAAACTTGAAGATGTGGTTGAACTTATTACTTCCGTATTCGATGAGGAAGGTATTGTCCTTGATGTAGAAGAGGCAGCTGGACTTGTCGAGAATAAACTTGTAGATAATCTCTACAAACAATATGAACGAATCAGCCAATATGAGAAGGTTAGGTCCCGTCTGAGGCCGACGTCAGAGACGTCAGAAGTGAATAACGAGCAGCGATCTCCCGCCCCCAGAGTAAACACTTTAACCAATACAGGCGCTGTACAGCGTCCTTTAACACCTAGAGAACGAGCCATTGCAAAGGTGCAACAGGCTATTGACTCTAGAAACAGAAAATAATTAGATAATGGCAACTTTTGCAACAAGTACATCGTCAATTTCAGTTCTTAAGGAATTGTATATTGATGACCAGTCCTTTATGAAGGACTTAGTGTACGCCAAGAATCCCTCGATGGCGCTTATCCCTAAGGATGAGTCCGTTGATGGTCTCGCTGGTAAGTACATCCCGTGTCCTATTCAGTTCGGCGATCCCCAGGGTCGTTCGCACACTTTCCTTAACGCTCAAGGAAACCAAACACCTAACCAATACGATTCGTTTTTCGTTTACATCATCCAAGATTATCAACTCGTTACGATCACGAACCTATTAATTGAACAGACCCGATCGAATGCCGGTAGCTTTGTTGACGAAATGAAGCGCGAAATGGATGGCGGAATCAAGAACCTATCCAATAACATGGCGTTTGAACAGTTCGGTTCAGGAACTGCTACACGTGGATTCATTGGTTCGGCCATCACTGGTCCGGATACGAATGGTAACTACACTTTCACGTTGAGCAATCCTCAGCAGATTGTTAACTTTGAAAAGGGTATGACCATCCAAGCTTCGGCTACGGATGGT
>Ga0302221_10001333_pt1 | contig 16054 bp, 2 predicted proteins | sample II_Palsa_E2_1_FD_193517 | JGI IMG/M metagenome (GOLD analysis project Ga0302221, IMG submission 193517) | Peat permafrost microbial communities from Stordalen Mire near Abisko, Sweden - II_Palsa_E2_1 | ecosystem: Environmental > Terrestrial > Soil > Palsa > Peat permafrost | place: Sweden... | reverse complement strand
AACCATGCCAACGGTGGTAGCGGCGGAGAGGTCAATGGAGGGGATGCTAGAGAGGAACACCATCAGGGTGGATAGGAGGGAGGGGTTTGTCCAAACCCCAATCGCGGCGGGAACGTTTATTCGGAGAGGGAACCCTGTGACCGGTGTGTTGCAATCCAACAGAGTGGAACATAGATTCTACAGGGGATTTGGAATAATGGAGTCGACGCTTCCGAGCGCGGTTCGTCAACCGCAACCATCCGCCGCAGACCGTGCAAGGACCATCTCATCATCGATCAGATTATTCAGATTTAAGGATTCCTTTACCATGGCGGAACCTCAAGCCCAACCTCAAAATGTCGACTTAGAGGCTAAGGCCGATAACTACGAAAATGATTTAGCGCTTAGAGCGGAGAGTATTCTAAGTTCGACAGTCTTAATCAACTCAAGTATCTTGAGATATCGGGAGGAGAATAGGAGGACGTATTATGCTTACAAAGTAAGTATAATCTTCCAATATAATCGAAGCCGAACTTTCGTGACGCGATATTTCTAATTTAAATTTTAATTAACCCGATTGTGTAAAATAGCAAATACTATTACCCGAATAATAAAAGGGAGAATAATCGGTTAAATCTCTAACATCACTTGTTTTGTTTGATATTTAAGGGGAAGTTATATATTACTCCGATATCGAAAGAACGACTTTATCGAGTTCTAGATCTTAGCACAAGAATAAGCATCTAAGCAATTAACTTTGCAAATAAACACTTAAAAGCAAGCGTCTTTAGCGTCGACCTTAGCCTAATTTAGCTAGCCTTTACCCCGCTTAATCTTGTATTCTAGATTAACGACCTCGAAAAGCCTTAAACTTTTTTAGAAAAGTTCGACTTTATTTATAGCCTTATAATAATTAGCTCTATTAGCGACTTTCCTCGACTTTATTAGAAATGTTTTAATAACTTCTCTCTTAAAGGCTAAATAAAAGTAGCAAATATCTTATTTCTAATTCTTTTAAATAATAGTAAATTCTTAAAAAAAATTATATTTAAGAAATAGTATATAACTTATATATTATTAGCCTTTTATATCTCTAATCGACTAATTAAAGTAAGTTTAATCTCTTTATAAAGGGATGTAAAAAATTAGGACGCTTAGCAAATTCGGCCGAGTTTTATAAGTTGCAACTCGAAGTAGCTAGCTTTATTAACGTTATAAAGACAAAATATATCTAGCTATCGAATCGTTAGCTAAAAGATCGGAAGCTTAAGGAATTAAGCATGTTTTATATCTTAGTAATAAATACGCTACTAAATGCAAAATAGGAATATAGCAATTAAAGAATGTAACTTTAAGCCTCGAGGGCTTTAATATAATAATATTTACTTGTATTTTAAGCTAGATAAAGCTTAAAGTGGATGTTTTCTTGGCTAATATCAAGAAAGAAATAAAAGACATAAAGATTCACGTATATTAAAACATATAAGCTCTTGATTTCGGTTTTTTATAAGGGTGTTTTTTTAAGGGGGGGGTAGCAAATGCTAATACTTAATAGATTTGTTATTTATAAGTGTAAGCTAGTGTAAACCGATAAATAATAGCCTCTTTATAGCTAACAAGTGCGGGAGCTTATCTTTAGGGCAAATGTATATAGATCCGAAGTTAGCTACTTGTTTTAGTAAGAATAGAAAAGCATTTATTTTATCTCGAGGAGGCTTAACTTTGTGTTTAACGGGATAATAAGGTATTTAAGAAAGGAGAAATAAGCAATTGCATAAGCAAGGCAAAGAGTAATAAGCATCGTTTATTATAAAGGCAAGAAAGCTATGCAATACACATGTATAATAATATTAATAATGCTATAATTATTATACTAATAGGACCTCTTAATACGCTTTATAACCTTATCTTTTACGTCCCACTACTCGAAGTCTTGTTTTATTGTAGCTCGCTTGCTATTACTTGAATTTATAGCTTAACGTAACTTAGTAGTCACCTTATTCCGTCTCCCCTCTAAGTCTTGAAGTTCGCTGCTATCCTTACCTTACTCCGTCTTCCCTCTAAGTCCTAAGGTTCGCTACTGTCCCCATATTCACCTTTCCCTCCGCAGATTTGCTAAATGCCAAGCATAGTAGATACAACTAAAGCATAAGCTTAGCGGCTATATGCTAAACTCGCTTTTATAGAGGATATTATAAGTTTAGATTACGACTTGTAGCATTGCGTTTTAACTTATTTGCCTTAGTCTTTTGCAAATCCCTTCAAAGACTCCTATCTCTTGCCTCCCGCCTCCCGCTATCTTGTTATTAATATATACCCAATTACTATACTTAAGCTATGTCAATAAGAGTAATGTGTAAAAATATAAAGTGTGCGTTAGCTCGGCTTATTCTTTGCGTTACGCTATAATTGATAATCGAGTCTATTAAATTGATAAACTTCTCTTTTTATCTTTATAAAATTAGAGGAGTTCGCTAAAGACTAATTATATAGTCGGAAAAGGCTTAGCATAGCATACGTGTAAGCTATAATGCTACTTTATTCGGAGAGGAGGCAAAGTGACTTTAGTTATAATTGTAATATTAATAGTGTTTAGTGCATCCTTTATTACTATAACTCCTTTTATCGACTTTGTTTGCTATTTGGCAAGTAAATATTAAGAAGTCTTGCTTATATCTACTATTAGTCTTAAGTTAAGCACGCTTTAATTAGTAAGAATCGACGCATTACTAGCGAGCTAAGTTATAAATTAGAGATAATTTAAAGGTTAAATGCTTAATATCGATTTTAAACTAGTATTATAGCAATTATTCGGTATTTAAGGATACTTTTATATTAAAGCTATCTAATAGCGATATTAGGATCTAATTTACTAATAGTTTTGCTATATTATTTAAAGCTTTTTTTTCTTGTAAGGTAAAGTTAAAGTTGTAAAGTTAAACAAAATTACGTAATTAAAGTCTATTTTATTTCTTGCGAAATGTAGCGTCCGATTTTAGATTAGCCAATTAGACATACTAGTAACTTTTAGCTAGTGCTTGTTTTAGACTAGATTTTAGCTAAATTTTGGCTCGATTTTAGTAATCTTTTTAGCTATAATTTGCAATTTAATCCATTTGCTAGCTTTAATTTTAGCCTTTGTGTGATATACGTGAAGTCGGCTATACGCGTAAGGCTAGTAATGCTAGGGATCAGGTGACCTGTAAGCACTAGAACTCCCGGAGCAATATTTAGTCCGCAATAAAGGAATATTCGACCCGTTTTACATCCTTATAAGCTATAAGCTTTAAGGATGTTTACTTGCACTTGCTAGAGGAGTAAAGATTAATTTTATACTAAATATACTCTTTAGAATCTATCAAATTGTTCACATTGCCTTATTGCTTACTAATAACATCCTTACAAGCCAATTTCTCTATCTTTAAAGGAAGTAGTTTAATAAAGCAACTATATCTTTTGCCGATTATATTAAAGTTATCCTTATGCCTAGTTCCGGTATTAAGCCTAATTAGCTTAATACCGATAAAAGCAATAGTAGAAATAATAGCGGATTATAGTTGTATACTATTAATAAGTCTCCTTTAAGAGCTTATAATAATTATCCTTCCGGCTTTGCTTTATTGCTCTAAGATGCTTAAGCCCGGGCTTTACTAGCTTAAGCTAAAGTAAAGGAAGCCGCCTTAAAGGCAAAAGTAGCGGATTTAGTTAAGAAACATCGTAGAATTAGTAATAAAGAAGTTACTATAAATGCTAGCATCGCTATATTAAAGGCTAAGAAAGCTACTTTAAAGGCAAAGCTCCGCTTTACAACTATACCGGCTTCCTTTATTTGTAAAGACCTAGTGCCCTCTAAACACATTATCGAACTTACTCCTTCGACGATTGTCCCCTCTTATATAGCCTTTGTTATACCTCCTCTTATCGAAGACGAATAGCTTATTATAAGTTTCGGCGATGCAAATAAAGATATAATATAAGAAAAACCCTTATTTAACGTTTTTAAGAGAAGTCTCGAGCGCAAAAAGATTTTAAAAGTTAAAGTCCTTAAATTATATTAAAAGGACATTAAAGAGTAAATTACGTTTATAATAAGTTAAGAGGCCTTATTTCGGGCTTAATTATAGACTTATAACACTTACTCGAGTAGGGTAAACGCTATAGCTACTATATTGCGCAAAAACCTGCACAATTTATAAGAAGCTTACTATAAAAATAGCTCCTTTTATAAACCGGTTACTTGGGAAAAGTTTAAGGCTTTCCTTGCAAATATAATTAACTCCTTTAAAGCCCGAAGTTAAAATGCCTTTAAAAGTCTTTGTAACCTTTAATAAAGTATAAATAAATTAATTGCTAAGTTATATACTCGGATAATTACATTCGAAGCTAACTTTAAAGCTATAAATAAGACTAGTTGTATCCGAACCCTTAATATTGCCTTAATAAACTAAGAAACTAGAAAGATATTAATTTTTATACTTTATAAAAAGATAGCTACTTTTATTTCTTAATAGTTAAAAATAGCGTAATATGCAATGCATATTATTAATAAAGGACGCCGCTTAAAGCACGGAGCAAGTATTAAAAGAGGCTTAAACTTTAACTTTAATATTAATAATAATGCCTCTTCCTTTAACGCTTTAAAGGAAAATAAAAGAAAGAGAAAAGAGAGAGCTTATAAGGCTTAAAATAGCTTTAAGAACGATTAAGCTAGCTTTAAGCTTAACCCCGGGGGCTAAGTAAAATGCGATATTACTTGTTACACTTGTAACTAGAAAGGATACATGTCTAAAGATAAGAGGTGCTCGAAGTATACTAATTAAGCCCGGGACTTCTTTAAAAAGGCTAAAGCTAAATAAGACGCTATTACTACTATACGCTATATAAACTAGATTATGCGGGCAAAGCAAGAATAAAGCTCTTTATTTAAGAGTACAAGAAAAGGCAAGTTTAAGTCTTAAGTGTTATAAGGCTTAATAAACTAAAGACATATAAGAATAAAAGGATAATAATTTAAAGTTACTTAATATAGCTAAGTATTAGTGCTTTTAAGCAGCTTTTAAGCCTCGGGGATACTAGTTTTAACTATAATTTTCTTAGTAATAATTAAGCTAAATTTAAGGGCTTTATGCCCCTTACTTAATATAATGTCGAGTTTATTACCTTTTATAGTAATAAATTTAAAATATATTATATATATAATCTTAATGTCTTTATTATAAATAATCGTTCGGAAACTCGAATGCATAAGCTCCGTTTTTATAGCTATAAAGCTACGAGTTATTGCTTAGTTTTTAAAATAGAATTTTACACGACTATAATAGCTTAATATTATAATTATATCAAAAAGCGTTAAGCATATACACTTGCATAGCTTAATAATATTAAAATTGTAACTTTAAAAGAATTCGGAGTAAAGCTTAATAAGAACTTAAAAGTTACCCCTTAAGTCCTCTTTATAAGCAAGGGTAATTGTAATTATCTAATTAATTAATCTTTGTACTAATATAAAAGCTATTTTATTATTACTTTTATCTAAAAACCCGAATTTATTACAAATATTATCTTAACTTATTAGATTTTTGGGCTATTACTAAAAGGTTTTACTAAATTGCCGGAATACTTTAATAACTTTGCTAACGTTTTTGACAAAAGCAAAGCTAGTAAACTTTTAAAGTAAAGAAAGTTTAAATATTTTATCGATATTACTAATTTGCTTTTATATAAGCTTTTATATAATCTTTTTAAAGTTTAGCTCGAAGCTTTAAGGTTATATTTAGTAAATGCTATTAAGAAGCGCTAAATTTAGCTATTTGTAGGCTTAGCAAGAGCCTTTATCCTTTTTATACTTAAAAAAGATAGCGGGTTACACTTTTATATTAATTACTATAGTTTAAATAAAGTTACAATTAAAAATCGACACCCTCTTTTACTAATTAATAAGATATTAGATCGCTTAATAAGCGCTAAAGTCTTTATAAAGCTTAATTTAAAGGATGCGTATTATCGGATTTGTATTTGTAAGGGTTATAAATAAAAGACGGCATTTTATACTTGTTATAAACATTTTAAGTACTTTATTATGCCCTTTAGCTTAGCAAATGCCCTAGCCACGTTTTAGGCGTATATTAATACGTTTATAGCAAGACTTTTAAACTATTTTATAATTGTGTATTTAAATAATATCTTTATATACTTAAAAAACCCTAAAAAGTATAAGGAGTATATACGCTAAGTTATAGCTAAGCTTAGCAAATGTGAATTTAGCATATAAGAACTTGAATTCTTAAGCTTTCGCGTTAAAGTCGATAAAGTTAAACCGGACTTTAAAAGGGTTTATAGTATTATTAAGTAGCTTAAGCTAAAATCGTTTTATAATATGCAAGTGTTTCTTAAATTTGCGAATTTTTATTGCTATTTTGTTTACAAGTACTCGCATATAGCATATAGCTTTACAAATCTCTTAATTAATATAGAGAATAGCTAAAAAACTACTCCTTTTAAGTGGACTTCAAATATTAAATAAAGTTTTCAAGAACTTAAAGCTACTTTTACCTAAGCGCTTATTTTTATTTATTTCGACCCCTTTAAGAAGATTTGTATAAAAACCGATATATCCAAGTTTATTATTGCTAGCTATCTCTTTTAATAAGTCGATATAAATGCTAAAACGCGTAAATATTAGCATCTTATAGCATTTTAGTCCCGGAAGCTATCTAGTGCTAAACGCAATTACTAGACTTATAATTTTAAGTTATTAGTAATTATAAAAGCTTTTAAGCAATAAAGATATTACTTTAAAGGTTCTAAGTACACAATCGAGGTTTTAATTAACTATAATAACCTTAAGTACTTTATACAAACAAAGTACTTAAAGAGCCGCTAAGCATAGTAAGCAATATACCTTACTACTTATAATTTTAAGATTACTTACTAAAAAGGTGCCTCGAATGTTATTAATAAACCTAATAAACGTCTCGATTATTAAAAGGGACTTGCTAATGTAACTTGGCTTTTTACTTTTTAAAATAAACTTAAAAGAAGCTTTACTATCGCAATTTAAAGCTTAATAAGCCCTAAAAAGTTTACCTTTAATAGAGATATGTTATTTCTTGCAATTACTACTATTATACGAGGAGATTTGCTATAAATTAAGCAAATAGATTATTTTATAAATCCCCTAATTCGGGAAAAAGGTATAAGAAAGCGCTTTACAAGTTCCGCTATTATAGCTATAATAATAAAGCTATTTATAGTAAAGTTATTTAATAGAACTTATAACTTTACATCTCTCCTTCGAGTTATAAAATTAAATAATTGCGAGCACTTAATTTTACATTTATAAATATATACTACTATTAAAAGGGCAATAGCATTAGCCCCTCTTATAAAGCCCCTTTTAAATATTATTAAGGTAGCTTAATAAAACAACAAATAATACAAGTTTATTATCGCTAAGAGGCTTAATAAATATAATATAAACAAAAAGGTTATAAATAATAGATAACTCGGAGCTACTCCGGTAATATAAGAGAATTTATATTCCTAATAACCTTACTTTATATGCAAAAGTTATAAAACTTTATTATAATAACCTTTTAATAAGCTATTATAAAGTTAATAAGACCCTTAAACTCCTTTATAAAACTTACTATTAAGAAGAAATAAATAATATTATACGTACTTATTATAAGGAATACGACATTTGCTAAAAAGTTAAAGCTAAAAGGTATATACTATATAATTTACTTAATAGTTTATTATAGCTATCGAGGCTTTAAAGCGAGATCTTTATAAATTTTATTACCGGGTTACTAGTATATAAGAACCTTGCTAATAGTCTTGCTTTTAACGCTATTTTAGTAGTAATTAACCGATACTCGAAAATAGTTAAGTATATTATATGCTATAAAACTGTTAACTCTTTAAAGCTTGTTAAAATCTTATAAAAATAAGTCTTCTCGATCTTTAGCACACTTAATAAAATAGTTTTTAACAAAGGAATAGTGTTTATTAGCAAATTTTAGTCCGCGCTTTGCTTTTATATGCTTTGCAAGTAGCGTTTAAGTATTGCCTTTTATCTTTAAACTAATAAATAAATAAAACGCTAAAACCAAGCTTTAAAATACTACTTAAAAGCTTATTATAATGCGAATAAGAATAACTAGCGCAATAAGCTATCCTTTGCAAAATTTGCATATAATAGCTTAAAATATTAAGTTTTATAAGATACACTATTTCGTATATATTATAGTTATTACCTTTAATTATTATAAAATTTTAAGGGTAAAATTTAAAGGGAAGTACCGGCTATGCGCAAGAGGCTTAAAGTTTTATATAAAAAGCGGAAAAAGCTTTAAAAACTTTAGCATCGGGCGCAAAATAACTAAAAAAGCTACTATAATAAGCACTAGTTAAATAAACATTTCTCTTTAAGAGACTAAGTAATATTATCGACAAAGAATATTAAGCTAAAGGCAAAGAAGCTTGCCCTAAAGTACGTTAAACCTTTTAAGATCCTATAATGCGTTAAAGAATTAGTATATAAGTTAAAGCTATTAATATTATATAATTATCTTTATTTAACATTTTATATTTCCCTCTTTAAAGAATATATAACTAAAAAGGGTTAAAAACCCTACTTATACCCCTTTAAAGAGCTTCTAAAACTATTAGACAATAATAAGGAGCAAGAATAGGAAGTCAAAGCTATTATCGATTATTAAAACGGTAAAAAGAACCGGAAGTATTTAATTAAATAGAAGTATTAGCTTAATAATTATAATACTTAGTTGCCGGTTTACTTTAACCTTTAAAACTTTAAAGAACTCTTAAAATCGTATAACAAAAACTATAAATTAAACTTAGTATTAGCTAAATTACCTCTTAAGAAGCGACTAAAGAAGAAGAGGGGTCTTAATAAGCCCCGGAAAAGCTTATAATAAGAGACGCTCTTTCTTTAGTTTTTTATACAAATAGTTTTTTTAAAGTTTTATTAAAGCTTATTAAATTAAATATTAAACTTAAAAGTTACTTAAGATAAAGGATAAAGTATAATAAAAGTTTATTATATGTAATCTTATTATAAGTATCTTTATATAATTATATAGCATTTAAAGCTTAAAACTAAACGCTTAAATACTTTAAAATAATACCCCCGATTAAGATAATATAAAAGTAAAATAGCGACAAATATACTCGGGCACTTGCTTATCCTCGTTAAAAGCAAGCGTATGCTAAAAGAAGTTAGTTTTAGACTTTTATAAAGTGTTCTAATAAGCTTATTACAATTATATATACCTCCCGGAAGAGCCGGATTTCCGAAGTTAGCTCCTTTGCTACTAAAAGCATTATAATATTAGCAAAAAAAGCACTTGCAATAAAATTGTCCTTTTAAGCAATAGTAATACTAATAATTAACTTTATACTTTAAATATATATATCTCGGTATTCTTAAACTAAGATTAATATTATTCTTTAAAAGGTTAAGAAAACTTACTTGTAAAGCCTTTTAAAAGTCTTTACCCTCTAAGTTTTTAATATATAAAGAGGAATCCGTTAACTTTATCTTTTATTAAAAGTACTCGAAGTTTTAGATATTGTCGAGAGCGTTATTATCGAATTTTGTAATTTAATAATTATAGTTATTATCATCTTTAGCAAGGGACTTTTAATTAAGGTAATCTCGAAGCTATATGATAAAAACGGTAACAATATCCTCTTAAGTATAGCAAGCCTTATAAAGGCAGCTAAGAATTTAAAAGTATATATTAATTTACATGTCGGCATATAAAAATGTTAAGTTTACTTTCTTATAACTTATTTTACCCTTATTATAACGCTCGTAATTCTTCTTTTTAAGTAAAATCGAACACTTGATTTTAAGATCGATAATTATATACTTAACGCATTTAAGATAGCAACTTAATTAAGGCTAAAAATCGGCAAGGTCGGCCTTGCGCTTTTAAGGGGTGCTATAACGGACTAGAAACCCGACATAGACATAGTAATGCAAAAGTAAAGCTTTTAATAAATTAATAATTATATAAATAAGTTAAAAAGGGACAAGTTATTTAGTATTATTTTTAGAAGAAGTAAAAGCACTAAACGAGAGCCTTCGAGAGCTTTTATATTTAAGGGTTTAAAGGGCTTAAAGAAATCGTTTGCATATAATAAAACTACTCTAAATTCGACGCTAATCTATTTCTAGAAGCGACTAGTGCGCTTGCCCTCTAAGTGCTTACTTTTTAGGAGCCTTTTCGTCACTTTTTATGCAATTTAATAGTTATACATATAATATAAATATCAATTCTTGCTTTCTTTTAAAGATATATATTATATTTTTAAGGATTTAGGATTAATATGCAAAGAAGTAACAAGCTAAGCTATTCTTCCCGCTATTCCTTAGTTTTTAGATTAACTAATCGCGTACCCGTGTAGCTTAATGCTATATGAGTTTCGACTAATTATATCGCGCGTTACGCGTTATTTATTTATAGCAATTACACGATGCTTGTATTATATTATTACCTTTTTTAATAAAACTTATTTTAAAGACTCTAATTAAATAATCTTAGGGATAAGATCTTAAGAGGAGGTATACTTGTAATATGCGTAAAGTCGGCTATACGCGTAAGGCTAATAATGCTAGGGATTAAGTAACTTGTAAGCACTAAAACTCCCGGAGCAACATTTAGTCTATAACGGAGGAATATTCGACCCTTCTTACATCTTTACAAGCTATAAGCTTTAAGGATGTTTACTTGCACTTGCTAAAGGGGCAAAGATTAGTTTTATATTAAATATACTCTTTAAAATCCATCGAATTGTTCACATTGTCTTATTGCCTACTAACAACATCCTCACACTTTGCTATGCTAGAGGCTAAGGATTAGGTTTAAAACTTGACCTTTACCTTTAGCTTTACAATTTACCCCTCGACTATAATATCTAATTTTGCTCTATAATCTAATTTTTACCCTATTACCGCAATCTCCTCGTTAATAGCATCTATGCTACTCTTATAACCTCCTCGTCGATATCGTCTAATTTTTGCTTACGCTCCGTATTTGGCCTTTTGCTCTACTTTATAGCATCTACCTCTACAACAAACAACCCGCTTATCGGCAAACAACCTCCTCGAGAGACGATTTTTAAGGTTAAATCGATTCTTATACTCTTCCTTTTCTTAATAGTAGTAACCGTTATATTATATTAGTTTATATCTACTTTGCTATATCCGACTTTTAACTCGTCTCGCCTCGAGAATAAATAATTTACTTAAATAAGAAAATAACAATAAGATATAATAAAGCACGGATTTCAATTTCTTTCGAGGGACCGGCAAATATACGATAGCAATAGCAAGTATATTCCTCTTGCAAGTTGTAATTAGCAAGCTATTCCGGGTAAATTAGCATTAGTATAAAAGATAAGCTAAACTTCTTTAAAGGTAAAAGGCGCAAGAGCGTCTTTATTTTATAAAAGGACGATACTTTAAGCATAGAGCCTAATAGGAAAGATCCTCTAATTACTTAAATATAGCGACTATATAGCAAGACAAAAAAGCAGCTACTAAATTAAGAGCGTATAAAGAGCTTAACTAAGCGCTTACTAGCTATAATTTTATAAAAAGCGGAAGCAAGAGGATGCTACTTAATATATTAAAATTTTATAATACTTAAGTATAAGATATTATTTAATTAATTTAATTGAGATTATTATAGCAAAACTCGAGTGTACTAAGTAAGATTAAGGGCAATAAATGTACTTAAATTAGAGTAATAGGCAATAGGATATTATAAACCTCGACAAGTTTATCTTTACTAATAGCGTTTTAACTTTAATAAGACTATTATAGCGGAGCGTCTACTTCTTCTTATCCGAGGTATAACAAGCGGCGTTTGCATGTAGCCTTTTCCCTTTTTACTATCCGCTCGCCTTTAGCATCGTCCCTAGCGAGGGCTTATCTATTCCGGGCTTACTCTTACTTAATCCGCCCTTATTAGGCATTACCGATTGCGTCGATCTTCGCGAATAAATAAGACTAATAAGATAAGTGACAAGAGTTTTTTAGTAGCTTAAAGTTAGACGTTATTTGGTTTATAAGGGTAATTGTTAATAACGACGCTAAAATAGTTATAAGATAAGATGCTGCTAGTAGTGTTAGCGTAGCTATTTAGTTAATTAAAGCAGTCACTCGAACCCCTTCGATCTTTTTATATAGCGTAAAAGTTGCTACTTTTCGGCTTTAAGGTCTCTTTTCGCTTAATTTAATAACTCGATATGCCTCTTAGCTAAACTTAACACCTCCCTTTCGAAACCTTCTTTTAAGGCATATCAACTCTATTAACTTTATTAATCTTAGCGCTTATTAAGCTTTGTTAAACCGTAGCTAATAAGCTTGCAAATTGCGCATTTAATCGATTATAGTATTACTTTGCAATTATATTGCAGTTAGCGCTAGAGGTATTAGTGTTTGCTAAATCCTTAATGCATATAACCCTTTACCCGCTTCTTGTGCTACGGAGTTAGTGCGTAGAAGGCCGAGAAGAGGGCGACTTTTTGGGACTATATAGTTAAAGAAGTCCTTAATATAGCTTATATTAAAATCGGAGTATCTCGATTGCTTAGTAATTTATTAGACGAAGCGGCTTAAAAATGTAGAATTGTAAATAGTTAAATAAACATTTATCTTAAAGCAAAGTAGCTTTAAAGTATAGTTCTTATTCTATTAGTGCATTTGCATTCACTAGTTTTAGGTCACGTGACCTTATGTCATGTGACAGCGCGCTAGTCCAAATTAGGTAGCCGAGGAAGTATATCTTATACTATGGTGTTAGATACCCTTCCTTTTAAAAGAAATCATTTACCTATTAACGCAAATAGCATTCCACGACTACGTGACGGTGCTACGCGTTACAAGTAAACCGATATATTCTTTTATAAGCTTTTGCTAATACCCTTCTTTTAAAATATTAAAGTAGCTTTTTAAGCCACTTGTAATTGCTAACTTGTATTTAATATCCGGTATAAGTATATCTCTAAGATTTATATCCTCTTTAATACCTTTATCCTTAAGTTCTTGTTTAAACTTGCGATTCTTTTAGTAGTTTTTCTCGAGAGACCTTTTAAGCTCCGTTATAGAGACAAAGTTTATAAGCAAAGATGCCTCAAGTATCTTATAAAGCTAAGTCGGCTTTAAAGAAAACGTTTTATAGTTATAACAAGTCTTAATAATATTAATAGCTTTAATAAATAAGATATCTTTATTATTATCGTTTTCCCGATTAAAATAGCCAACCACAATTGTGAGCTTTTGAATATTGCCGAATTAGCCTAGAACTTTAGCTAACTAATAGTAATATGCATTAACTTCTTCCGGATTTAATAAAATAGCAAGATTCTAAACTTAGCAAATATAATCAATATTATATATAAACTTTATTTCCTCGATAAAATACTAAAACTCCTTCGTATCGTCGAATATAAACGTGTTAAAGCGGAGATATAAAGTATTTATTTAAAAGTTAAAGTATATTTTAAGGATTAAGCTTATAAAAGCAAAACGTAAGATTAAAACTTTAAAAGCGATACTATGTGATTCTTTACAAGCAAATAGCGTAAATAAAGCCTTACTATGTGACTATAATGCTAATATGTTTTCTTATGCGCCCTTTAAAAAAGGGAGATTAAAGGTAAAGTCCCCCTTCCTCTTTACTCGCCTTTTTATTATATTAATAACTCTTAGACCGAATAGTACAGCCTCTTAAATGTGAAGCCGTATTTTAATCGACAGTTGATTAAATAATATAAATACCGGACTGCCCGAAGCCACGTTATTTAAGCTATCGTGCTCGATTATTATTAAATTATATAGCGAAAGAGAATCGGTATAGTTCAAATTATCCGAATATGCTAAATTAACAGGCTATAGAGGATTTGCTACAAGATAAGATCGAGAGATAAAAGGCAACAAGAATTGTTATAAAATAAGAGTAAGTTAAAGAAATCGAATAAGGGTATTCGATCCGTTATCGACTTAAACGAAAAGTAAGGACAAGTAAACTTCCTGGTATTTATCCGCCGAATAGTATAGTAGATAAAGTCGATAAAAGGTATTATAGCTATAAAGTAACCAAGTAATTAATTTAAAGCAAGTTAGGGGATCTATTTCGCCGATAAGCGGCGGATTCCTTTAGCGAAAATAACTCTATACACGATATGGAATTAAATTACGTGATTGCTTAATATTACACTAAAAATAACCGCGGAAGTTTTTAGAAGGTTCTTATAATAAGGTCTTTTTAACTTTAAAATTTTTTATACTCCCCCTCCTTTTCCTTTTCTTATCTATAACAATAGCACATGTTACAAGTAATATAGTCCTCCGCGATGCCCGAATTACTAATTGTACGCAAAGCATGTTTTATGCTATCCTTGTAAAGAATTATATAGCTAACACCGATAATACGATATTAGAGCAAAAGGTAGTTATATTCTTTAAACTTAGTAAGTAATTTATAAACTAATTACATTTAAATTAACTTATAATTAGCACGTTTATATCAAATTAAGCTAAGCCGGCTTAGTAACTTTGCCGATTGCCCGGTGATTATCGACGACGACGACAACGAAATTCGCGATACTACGACAAATATCGGATGCTTAATTTAGCTTTATTTAAGCTTACCTCTATTGCCGCCCTCTTTAACTTCGGTTCATTTATCGTTATTATCCCCCTTCTCCTCCCTCCGTAGCTCTTTTGCATCTTCGCCACCGCCTCTTAGCGTGCTATTATTGCGCATATTATTATATAATATATCTAATAACGTCGCGAACTATAACGGCATATATACGGGCATAAATAGACCGAATAAAAGGAAGCGCAAACGTAAATCGGTCGAGGACGTGAATATAGATAATCTAGTAAGCGGGTCTTAGCAATTAGTCGAAAATATAGCGCAAATATTACATTTAAAGTTACTTTATATAAACGCGGAGGAGGCTACTATATTAGAAGGCGAGCTTTTAGCCGCAACCGCTTTTAATGCAAAGGACGTCTCTAAAGAAGCAAATTTAAAGTGTTAAATTACTAAGTCCTTAAAAGGTAATATACCGGACATTTTACGCTTAAAAAACGCTATCGATATTATAACATTTATACTACTAACAGTTGCGAGGATCCGGATTTAAGCAAGCAAGTTTAGCTTCGAGGAGGTAATTTTAAAAACTATTATAAACGTTACTAAAATTCGGCAATATATAAAATAATAGCTAGTAAAGCAACTATTCGAGGTAGCTACCGGCAAAATTGCAAAGACAAGTGCAAGATACGCAAGCATTAGTCTTTAAAAAGTATAAAAAGAAGCTTTTTACTAGGATATTATTAAGAGACACGCTATAACGCTTAAATTAATGCCGACTACTAAAGGGCCTTATAACGGCTTTACTTTATAAGAGAAGGTTGCAATAGCCAAGTTTATTAATATAATAAAGGTCGGGACAAGTAACGAAAATTAGTACAAGTGCCGTCTTTAGTAAAGGATTTGTCTAATATGCAAAATGCAAGTGTAATATATATCTTACTTTACCGAAATGCAAAGTTTAATAAGTATTACAAAGCGCTCCTTAAAAAGAAGCACTTTTTATAATAGCTTATAAACACTATTATATTATAAGAAAAGGTATACTTTAGCTATATTAAGCAAGTAAAGCTCCGAGCTCTCGACCGGGCGCGAGGTAATTATACTAGCTAGCTCGACTTATAATATAAATTTGTCGCTAGGATATTAAGTATACCCGATTTAAGTTAAGATAATAAATTTAATATATAGTATTCTACTAATAAAGAGACGTCTTAGAAGCTAACAAGTAGCTTTATAGTAACATTAACAAAGAGTAACTTAAGCCGGCTTATAATAGATGCTTATATAAAATCGGGGACAAATAAGTCCTTTTTTATTTTACTTTAACTTAGCGTTAACAAGCTAGTTAGCGTCTTCCCCATTATCCTTATAATTGCAAGCGACCTTTTAAGGATCTTCGCAAGCAAGATTCGATTCTTAAAGCATTACAA
>Ga0302221_10001332_pt1 | contig 16078 bp, 8 predicted proteins | sample II_Palsa_E2_1_FD_193517 | JGI IMG/M metagenome (GOLD analysis project Ga0302221, IMG submission 193517) | Peat permafrost microbial communities from Stordalen Mire near Abisko, Sweden - II_Palsa_E2_1 | ecosystem: Environmental > Terrestrial > Soil > Palsa > Peat permafrost | place: Sweden... | reverse complement strand
TAACCCTAACCCTAACCCTAACCCTAACCCTAACCCTAACCCTAACCCTAACCCTAACCCTAACCCTAACCATTTATAACTTTAATTTTTTTTTTTTTTAAATAACCTTAACTTTTTCTTTTTTTATAATATTAATTCTTCTTTTTTTTTATAATCTTTAATCCTCTTTCTTTTTATAATCTTAATCTTTTTTCTTTTTTATAATCCTAACCCTTTTTTTTTTTTATAACCTTAACCCTTTTATTATTTTATAACCTTAACCCTTTTATTATTTTATAATTATTTTTTTTTATTTTTTTTTATTTTTTTATTTTTTTATTTTTTTATTTTTTTATTTTTATTTTTATTTTTATTTTTTATTTTTTTTTTTTTTTTTATTTTATACTTTATTTTTTATTAATATTTACTCCTTTATACTCCTTTACTTAATATCTTATTCCTTTCTTTACTTTTTATCTTTTAATTATATTCTTCTTTTTATTTTTTTATTTTATTATTTTTTTAACTTTATTTTTTTATCCTTTCTTTTTTTTTTAATTATCCCTTTTCTTTTTAATTATCCCTTCTTTTTTAACTATCCCTCTTTTTTTAACTATTTTTTTTTTTTAATTATTTTTTTTTTTTCCTTATCTTTTCTTTTTTAATTATCTCTTTTTTTTTAATTTTATTATTAATCTTAATTCTTAATTCTTATATTTAATTAATTTTTTATTTATATTAAATCCTTTTTTTTTATTTATTTATTCCTTATTCTTATTTTCTTTAACTTTATCTTTTTTTTTTTAACTCTATTATTATTTTAAATTCTTTTTTTTTATTTTTTCTTTTAATTCTTTTTAATTTATTTCTTTAATTCTTTATATTTTACTTTTATTTTTTATTTTACTTTTATTTTTTATTTTACTTTTATTTTTTATTTTACTTTTATTTTTTATTTTACTTTTATTTTTTATTTTACTTTTACTTTTTATTTTATTTTTATTTTTTATTTTATTTTTATTTTTTATTTTATTTTTATTTTTTATTTTACTTTTATTTTTTATTTATTTTCTTTTTTTTAATCTTTATTTATTTAAATCTTCTTTTATTTTTAATTCTAAAAAATCTCTTTTTCTTTTAACTTTATTAATTAAATTTTTTTTTTATATTTATTTTTTTTTTTTAACTTTATTATTTTTTTTACTTCTCTTTATTCCTTAATTAATTTTTATTTATTTAATCCTTTTCTTCTTTTTTTAAAAAAAAAACTTATAATTTTTTTTTTTTAATTTTTTTATTTATTTAATTTTTATTTTTATTTTTTATTTTTTTTTAATTTTAAATTTTTTTTTTATTAATAATCCTAACTTATCTTTTTAATTATAACATTAATTATATTTATTTAAATTTTTTTATTTTAATATTTTTTTTTATTTCTTTATTATTTTATTTTTTATATTTTTTTTAATTTTTTTAAATTTAATTTTTTTTTTTAATAATAATTATAATTTTTTTTTTTTTTTTAAATTCTTTTTTTCTTCTCTTATACTTTATATTAACGAGTTTAGATTAATACTTTATTCTTTTTTTTCTCTCTTTCCCCCCTCCTTACCGGGTATTTAATATCGATAGATAAAAAAATCTTTAATCACGTAATATAAATTAGTCATTATATTTTAGTCTCTATATTTTAGTCTTTATATTTTATAATATATAATAAAACTCTATAGTCCAAAATTTATTCTAATTTTTTTAATATAATAATTATTATATAATTAATTTAGATATATTTATTTTCTTCCAGGGATATTATTTTCCTTAGCCAGAATATATATTTAAACTTTATTTTAAAGATTTATTAAAAATATTTCTAAAATTACTTAGGATTATTTATTTATTTATATATATTATAATAAATTAATATTATTATATCTAGAAATTAATATTTTATTTTTTTATATTCTAGATCCATTATCCTATAGATATTTTATAATTAATAATAATTCCAATAAATTATATATTACTTAATCTAGTCCTTATTCTCCCCCTTCCGTGTCTGGTAAACTTTATTCTTGGCATTAATCCAATAAAATTACTAGAAATATTTATTGGCTATATACTTAAAGTTATAATTTTTAACCCTATAATAAAGATAGTTATTAATTATAGTCTAGAGATCTTTCTTATAGTTATTAAGTATCTGATCTCGCGTATAATCTTGTCGCAGGATCTCTTCTAGTCTAGTAAAGATTATCTCTATGGATCTCTCAAGAATAAATATTAGATCCTGAGGTCGGGCTTCGATATAAGGATTCCCATAGACCTAGTATATTTTCTTGCCCGCTATATATTAGTACTAGTCCGACTAAGTATCTAGAAATTAATTTAGAATATCCCAAGAATAATATCGCTATATTAAATATAATTATATAACTTCCCGGTCCAGGGATAAAGACTAGTCTAGTTATGGCTTCTAAGTAATACTTAGTATTATAATTAATAATATTTTTCTCCTGTCTTGCCCTATCTTGCTAGACTCTTAAGAGAAGATAGATATCTCGTTAGAAATATTAATATAAATTATTTAGTGAATATAAGAATAATTAAATTTAATGCCGAGAGTAGAAATAATTATAATTATTAATTAATCTAGATTTAAAAATTATTTAAAAAAAATAATTATTTTTTTTTTATTTAATCTAGACTTAGAGATATATAATAAATATCCTAGTATATTAATAAATAATATTACTTTGTCCCGGGTCCAGCAATAAAGAATAATCTTGTCCTGGATATAGTTAAAGATTTTTTTCCGGGATTAATATATTTAAATTAAATTAATAATCTTTTTAATTAAAATATTAGATTTAGTCTCTTGGCTAATTATATACTTAATATTTAATTAATTTATTAATTCCCAAATAATCCTAGACTTGACTAATTTATTATACTCGATAAATTACTTTTATATAATCGGGAAAAGAATAATAGTTAATTAAATAATCTAGGTTCTAATCTATTAAATATATTAATCTAATTATATTATATATAGATAATAGTCACTAGTAATAATTATAAGATAATTCTTATTAATTATAATTTAATCTAGCTTTTGCCGGCTGACTAGATTACGGGTATAGTCAAGAAAGATCTTGATATATATAATCTTTATTAATATAATAATAAGTAAGACTAATTATTTATAATCCATTAATTAAATTAAGGGCCAGATATCTATTAAATAATAATATCTTAATATATTATCTCGGAGAATAATTATTGGAAAAATCAAGATTATAATCTAGATATCTATAACTAATATATTTATTATAAAGATAAATAATTTACTAGAGTCAGTCCCTATTATCAGGATTATTTACTTAACCGGATAAGATTTTATAATTATAAATAAATCGTCCCGTTATCCTGGGACTTATAGTTATATATCCGGTATATTATATAATCTATAAATAATAACTAGTAAATTAATTATAGAGTAGGCCTCTTTTCTATATATCTAATTATATTTGGAAATATTAAATATTTATAATAAGAATATCTCCAAAATATCTCGTGACCTCTTTTCCTGGAAAATATAATTAAATTAAAAAAATATATATTAATTATTGGATACTTAATAATTTTAATATAATAAAATATTTATAATAAATATTATTATATTAATATATATATAATTAAATATATAATAGATATAATTATTTAATTTTATCAAAGTAATAAGATCTAGTTTATTTTTAATATTCTTTTTAATATTATTCTTAAGATTAAAGTTTATTTATTTCTTGGTAAAAAACTTTTCTTTAATAATTAATACTATAAATTATTATTAGTTAGATATATATAAATCTAGTATTTTTGTCCAAGTATATACTTTATATAAATAAGTTAAAAGTATTTTATTAGTCTATATCGTCCCGTCTAATTTTATTTATAAATATAAAGAAATAAGAATACCTGGAGTTTATTATCAAAAAAATAATTATCTTAAAGACAGGATATATATAATATATATTAGTAATAAATTTTTAATTATCTTTAATAAAAAATAAATATTATTCTTATATATACTAGATTATTATTAGTCCTTATAATATTATATATAGATTATGACTAGTTTTTCCTAGATTAATAAATAATATTGCCGAGTATTATTTTATTATATAATTAATAATAATTCTAGTTTTTATAATAATAAGCTAGATAAAATATAATATAATATTAATATTTACTTAAGAAATTTTTAAATATATACTTTATAGATTTTTATAATCTTAAAATATAAGACTATATTTTTATTTTTATTCTTAGTTAAGAATATAGCCTGAAACTTAGAATTATCCTGGATTTATCAAAAGAGAGCTAGCTTAATATTCTTTAAGAACTTGGAATTACTGGGATAAAAAAGCCAAGAATCTCCAAAATCTTTTAGATCTAGATTATTCTTTAATCTTTATAATTCTATAAAAATCAGGTCCTTTACTTAAAATAATAATTTATTATATAATAAGATATAAGCTTATTAATATTTAGAAATTATTAAGTTAAAGATTTATAATATTTATAATTTTATCTTATGATATTTTATTATTTATTTATTTAAGAATTAATAAGCTTAGTATTTTATAATTATAGTCTTTTTAATTTTAAATAAATATAATCTTTATTATAAAATATATCTAAAGAATATCTTAACTAGTTATTAAAAGAATTTCTTATAGATCTTGGAGAAAAAGATAGGGATTTAGTCTTTATTATCCTATTTTTAAAAATATATATAATTAAAGAATATAAGCTAAGTAATCTAGGTCAAAGCTAATAAATAATTATTAAAATTCCCTGGCTTTTTCTATAATCCCCGGCCTTTTTTATAAACTTTTCTATTTAATATAATATAGAAACTTAAGACGGGAGATTTAAATAATATATTCCCGATAATATAATAAATTAAGACCAGATAAAGTTAACAAATAATATATTTAAAAATTAGTTTAGTCTCTTCCCTATCTTTAAGATCTAAGACTTTTATAATTTTATTTATGGCCTAGGTCTACTGGATAATTAATTAAATAATATCTCCAAATAATAACTAGTTATCTAGTTAAACTTAAGTCTAGATAAAGTAATTATTTTTATTATATATTATTTAATAATAATATATTAATAACTATTTTATAATAATAAAATATATAACCAGAATTAATATATTTTTAAAATATCGGAATCTATTTACTTTGCCTAAAGCCCTAGTATAAAATTTATTTAAGATATTGGCCTACTATTAGATTATTTTTTAGTCTGGCAAAATATTATTATATAACTTATATACATCTCTTAAGATAGTCTTAGCTATGACTAAAATCCAGACGAGATTAGGATTCTTAGTATTTTTATTATCCGTATTAAATTCTTTCTTTAATAATAATTTATATAAGCTCTAGATCTTCTTGTCCTTTAATAAAGTTAGATAGAATAAAGATTTTATTATATTATAAAATTATAATATTTTTTTTAATTTTAAATCTTTAATATCCTGGACTATAATTATTTATTCCTTAAGATTATATTTTATATTCCTATAATCCTTCTCTAATTTCTTAAATAATTTCTTCTTAGATTATATTAAAAGAATAAAATTACTGGCTTATTTAAATATTCCTTTCTTCTCTTTATTGTCTATTATTATAAAGTAATTAATCCTTCTATATCCTATAAAATATATTTAAAGTTTATATTCTTTCTATAGCGGATTAAATTTATATTTTTTTATTTTAATCTTATAGATAAATATTATATATTTTTTTATCTTGGATAGATGGCGGATATAATATCTATATTTAGGCTATAGGCAATAAAAATTATTGTAATTAGCCAAATACTTGATTGGCCGATACTGGTCCTTAGGCCGAGATTTATATTCTTTAAGTTTTTTAATACTTCTTAAATTATAGTTACTTAAGAGCTATATAGTCATGCTAAGAATATCGTCCAATAATCAATAAGATTTAGCTCGCAAGTACCGCTCCTGGCTATTATCCCCAGGAATAATATAAGACTTGTAAATATAGTACATGACTATAAAATAAATTAAATTATACGAGAATATAATTAGATAGAGAGCGTGGTATAGTAAACACTCGTTTAATAGGGGTCAATAAAAATTAGTCCCTTATCGAAACGTCTCTTACCGGAATATACCTTAGTCAGTAGCGCACGCGCCAATCACAGGCCCGGAATTTTGGTCCCTCGCCGAGAAACCGCCCTCACATAAGAGGTAGGGTGCAGCCCTGGACCTGTACGTCTATGGACAGTTAGGACTCACGTGATCCTATAAGATAAACATTATTACAATAATGCATTTACTTACTCACGGTCCTTAAAACATTAGAGTTGGTAGTAGCTCGAGTGACTGCTATTGACAAACAATCAACGTGTCAAACTTGAAGAAGAATTGCCGATAATGGTTACGTGAATGAAAATGTCAATGGGTGGGCGTTTGACAACTCATCTGCTGCGGCGATTGCCGAAGTAGCTTTGTGTTACCACCATCTTCGTTATCTCGAGGGCGGTCAAGGAGGGCTTCAACAACATTTCCCAGTATTTCGATGTCAACGTGCTGCTGGAGCCTACCTGAAGCAGCTTGATCGTCCTTGTTCCGCGATTGCTAACTGCAGATACTCGAGTGGGACTGGACCTGAGCAGTAGGAGTCGAGTGGGACAGTAGATATGGAAGGATCCCGGCGGGAAATCATCAAAGCCTTGAGCAACGAACGCTATAGGTTGAGTAAAGAGAATATTCCCACCGGAGATCCTGGAAATTGGTTTCTAGAACACCAGCAATTCATCCAGTGGCGGGACGATGCAGATGGAAGTCTGCTTTGGGTGTCCGGCAATCCAGGATGTGGAAAATCCGTGCTAGCCAAGGCTCTTATCGACCGTGGGTTATTGCGCTCCGATTCGAGCAATGCGACAGTCTGTTATTTCTTCTTCGTGGCCAGTTCGGTAGAAGACAGCCAGGCAACCACTGCACTTAAAGCTATCTTGCAGCAATTATTTGTCGCGAAACCGGCCGTCAGCGACTTGTTGGCCAGGTATGAAACCAATCGGCCAATATACCTCGCCGAGCTGTGGAACCTTTTTCGGAATGCTACGGAGGATCCCCAGGCTGGTGATATCGTTGTCGTTCTGGATGCTCTAGATGAGTGTGAAGAGCTTGGAAGAGATGAGCTAATCAAGTTCTTAACCAACTTCTATGATCATACCAGCCGTAGGACCTTGAAATTCTTGGTTACCAGTCGTCCCAGTACCGAAATGGAACGAATGTTGAAGCGATTGAGACGGTCACAAGTAATGTCCAAGATCGAATTTGGAGAGAAGGGCATCCAACAAGACCTAGATAGATTCATCGATGAAAAAGTCGCTGAAATTGCGATCCGACTGAAACTCAACTATGAACACAAGGTTTCATTGAAGCTGGTCCTTCATAGTATTCCGAACCCGACCTTCCTACAACTTCGATTGGTATTTGAAGCAATCTTGAAGAGCAAGAGATATTTGACAGGTGCGCGGCTGGATGAAATCATTAAAGAATCCTCCAGACCTATCTTTGAACAGTACGAACAAATTTTGAGATCAAGCAGAGATCTTCCACTTGCCAGGCGGTTGCTTCAAATACTCGTTGTATCAAATCGACGGCTATCCTTACGGGAATTGTATTTGGCGCTATACATCGAGGACGGGATCACATCTTACGCGGATCCCAAGCTCAAATACGACAGTCTCTTCCCGGAGATAATTGAAGAGTTATGCGGTGCGCTCGTTGTCATCACTGACTCAGGGGTCGAGATCTCCCATTTTTCGGTCAAGGATTTTCTTATTCTCAAGGGAGGCTTTTCTTCCAATAACGAAATGAGATCTAGTAGATGGGGATATTTGAACGTCCATTCGGTAGACTTGAAAGAAGCACACCTTATTCTTGCGAAGAGCTGTATGACATATCTCTTTTTGGATTGTTTCGACAAGGACCCTCTAGTTGTGGACGACGAGGAGCTTCTCTTAACAAGAGTCCACGCATATACCGAAAAAAATGCTCTCCTGGATTATGCAGCGTCTTATTGGCCATACCACTTTCAACAAGCAAAGGGAGAGGTCGAAACAGGTTTGTTGACCCAGGCCATTGAACTCTGTTCTACCAAACGTGGTCGGTTTCAATCTTGGTTTCAGGTGTATTGGCTGGCCATTGATAGCAAGACATTGTTCCCTAAAAAGCTCACGGACTTAATTGTTGCTTCACATGTCGGCCTAACGGCCATTGTGAGCTTCATTCTTAACGCCAAAGACGATAAAGCCCGGGCCAATCTGATCAAGCATCGTGATAGTCACGGGTGTACAGCTCTCCACATGTCTGCTGCCAACGGGCAAGAGGATGTGGTATCTCTGCTGCTGAAATACAAAGCCAGCACGGCAGCGAGAGACGATTTCGAGAATAAACCGCTTCATTTAGCAGCAGGTCATGGCCACCCAGCAGTTGTTCAGCTACTTTTGGCTGAGGACACTGATTTCAAATCTACGAACAAAAATGATCAGTCCCCAAAAGAATTAGCCATTGCGGGCAGAGATGAGGCAAAGTCTGACAGTGCAAGAGAGAGATATACATCTGTTGTACAGCTTTTGAAAGTTAAAGAGTTTGCTGAGTTGGGACTTGCTGAATCTGCTCTACCAGAATGGACTTCAGTGGATACTGAGTTCAAAGCCACTATCACCCACTTTCTGAAAGATTCCCCGAAGAAACAGCCTCGCAGCTTCTACGTCAGCGATCTGATCAAAAAGGAAGGCATAATGGATGCAGGAGTTCCTCCTGAGTTGTTGACTTGTAGATGGGTACACCTGCCGGCAAACAATGTCAGATATCTCCATTATTAAGATATACGTACGTTTCAGGCTAACAAATTTAGATGAGATGGGTTGAGGTACGACCAACGCCAACTTCCTGAATTTGAAGCAAGCTAAGAAAAGTTTCTAGCTTCTAATACTTCGACACTGCAAAGACAGAGAATTAGAATCCGCTCGAGATACCATACTGAAGAGGGAATTCTGGACTGGAAGACAGCATCGCGGCAATGGAAGGTCTCCAATTTCCTTCATGAGACCAATACATGAAGTTTTTAACATCCTAGATAGTAAGCAGCTTGGCTCAATTTTCATCACAGAATTAAAAGCTAATTTATGACTTCCCCTCGAAGAGGATGCTGCCAGGAAGGAAGATGCGCACATTGTGTTTGTGAGTTATAAATCCAAATGTCTCATAAGCCACGCAGCGCTGAAAATTGTCTTCAGATGCCCTTCATCCACTGGGAAACGTGTTCTAGGCAACTCGATACAGAATTTTCACTCTTACTTAGATTTCTTCTAAAGCTTTTGGATGCTTATGATAAAGAACGGACTACTGATCTAGCCAAGCTCACAACTGAAGACATGAAGTTTCTCTGGTATTATTTAGGCAGGTCTCATTCAAGGGCAACTACTCCTCAGTCTGAAAAGAGAATCAAAAACCCTCGGTCTTCATTTGATGGCTCTACCACCGGGGTCTCCAAAACGGCAAAGCCTTGGACTCTCTCTCTCTCCGATATTGGGATGTTCAGAATTCGACCAACTGACAATCAATCGAAACACAAGGTTGACGGTTCCGAAAAAGTAATTCAGCATGATCCAGCTCAGGTCCGTAAGGTACAGGAATCGCTCCAGCTCTGTTATAATTCCACCTTAGCTGGAGACCGAGAGCATATGCTCGCTAATGTCTATGCGGAAAATGATCACCCACTTCACCTACGCAGAACTCTCGACCAGTCGTATTACTATATGCTGAATGATACAAGATCACGGGACCTCGATCAGGTAGTGTCACGCTATGGCAAGACAAGAGGGCACCGTGAGCCTCTCATATTGATGGTTGATCAACTGGTATGGCCTGTTTTGCAGAAGAACCCTGCTTCTCTTATGCCATCTTTATATATTTTTTACTTCGTTTCTAAGATAAACAACATATCCTGGGAAGGAAACCCTTTTCTACTGCTCCAGAACTTTTTAATGTTGGCTAACTTGCAAATAATCAGTGGCTCTGGATGCTACAAGGTGAAACCGTCTCTGAAAGAACAAGAAGACGATTGCTAACTATGATCTTGATGATTAGACACAATTATAACCAGCTTTCCACAAAGGCGAAGAAGATTTCAAGACGATCCTGACGATCCTGACGTGGATGGCATGACCGATATATTCAAAAGCGTTCTGCGAAATGTATCGGGATCGGAAACGACCTATGATTTAGCGAAATCTATTATGAATGAATGTTCCAGCGCATGGTTTGACACTACAAAATCCTTAGGTGACGAGTTCCAATTTCTGGAAATGTTTGAGAATTCTATTGGTGTTGTGGTTAGTAGCGGTTTCTCTAACCACTACAATTCCTACTAACTTCTGAACTAGGCAGATTCCGAGGCCGCTTGCTACAAACGTTTCACGAGGGCTTTAGCAAAGTCGGATCCCCTAGCTTTGTCAAATATTGAAGAGGAGTCAAGACTTCTCCGGGAAATCAAAGATATCCAGGATGAACTCAATATGGTTTTAAAAGTTTTGAGTGAGCAATCACAAATTCGGTCAAGCATTCAAACGAAGACTTGGGAGGAACGAGGTAATTTAGCACCAGCGATCATGATCATGGAGCCAGTTTTGGATTACATTATCAAAATCCAAACGCTGCAGAAACACGCTCAAGCAATATACGAGTCGGTATGTATCTCCAATGAAATAACGGTCCTCAGCTCAACTTTTCTAGCTGAAAGATCTCATGGATCTCCGGCAAAAGCATGCAAACCTCTCAGAAGCCCGTTCGGCTCGGGAGCAGGCAACAGAGACCTCGAAACAAGGGAACACTATCATGGTCTTCACAATCGTGACGATTTTATTCGTGAGTATCTACCAGGTCGATATCTCGCTTTGGGTGCTGAGTACTCGAAGCTCCCGGCATCTTTCATGGCATCATTCTTCGCTCTAGCTATAAACCAATTTCCTCGCGACTCGTCAGGCATGCTTAATCTAAGATATGTTTTAAAATATATGAGTAAGTTCTGAGCCCCATAATCGCTGATTTACAGCAGGGGGGGGGGGTTCTGACCCTTCTCTCAGTGATTTTCACCGTTGTAGTCGCGACATTTTTCATTCTCATGGCTTTCCAGATCAATCTGATTGGGGATGAGCTTCGGCACTTTCTAAAAAAGTACCAGAACAGGAAGGAAGCTCCGGAAGCGGATATTGAGTTTGAGGAGGAAGATTTTGTTGAAAAGATCCCAGCTACAGAGCCAGATGAGGGAGCTGCAAACCGGTGGTCAAGTGTGAAAAGACGGTGGAACTCACTCAAAGGAGGTCAGAAGGTGCAGGAGCCTTCGCCTGCTTGAATTTTTCTCTTTTGGCCTTGGGTTACCAACTCACCAGGTTTTCTTTATTACTTATCTCTTTACAGTTTCGTTCGGAATGATATATTTCTTAGTTTAGGAGGGGGGGGAAACCAGCAGGAGTTTCGGAATTACGATTGACAAACGAGAAAAGTAGGCTTTGCACAGGCACTTGTTTCTCCCGTTTTCCGGGGCGGAAAACAGTTCATCAAAGAAGTTTTGCACATGATACTCTTACTTAGAGACATTCGTCATAAGACTGCAGTGCCAAGATTCTATCTACTCCAGGGTGGGCTTTGATAAATTATTATCGATCCGGTTATCGATAATAATCGGAATTTATTGGTTATCGGCTATTTTAGTAGCCCGGGACGACTTCTTCTCCTCGGACTTAAGCTACACGCGGGGTGACGCTCCACTAGGCGACTGCCGTCGAGGCGGAAAGTAGGTATAAAGAACTAATGATATAGATTTTCTTTATTAGTTTTAGTTTATATGACTTTAGTGGAAGCCTTCTCTTTTGCAACAGCTTCTCAAATAGAATTTCTCAACACCATCGCATCCATTCTTGACTCCAGCATAACTGAACTTCTGGATCCTGAAGCCGACATCATGACATCTTGTCAAGAACCATTAATGCACTGCCAAGGGATCCTCGAATGGCATGTGCACAAAGTATCAAAAATAGCAGATATGCCAAAGAGCAGGGACTTGCTAAGCTGGCCTACATCACACCATGAAACAGCTGTCAAATCTACATTATTTCTACAAGACACTTTGACTATGTCCTGCAGCATAGCCGGGCATTTTGGGCGACGTGTCAACGCGAGCTTGCCACTATCACCAACCACGCCAACTTTACCGTGGCTAGGAGAGGCATTGAACAAGGGAATCGGGTCTTTCAAACCACCTTCCTTGCTTTTATTTACATACCCCTTTCCTTCTCTTGTGCTATGTTTGGGATGAATTTTCTTATTTCGACAGATACTGTCACGGTTATGTGGTTTGGGCATTAGCCTACATGCCTCGTATTCTTTTATACGGTTCTAATAATGGATGTGGACAAAGGAAAAGCTCGAAGACAGCTGAAGCGCATATTAAAAACGGTTGTGGGATGGTACAGAGATATCGGAGACTAGAGTCTTGCCTCAGCTTCCCATGCTCGCCGTGTAACAAGAAACTCCGAGGGCCGCCAACCATCACACTTTGGATCGACGAAGACTTGGCAGGAAATATGGCCACCAAAGAAATCAAAGCTGCTACATTTCCATCAAAGGGGAAGTGGGTGGGAAGCGCCATTGTGTTAGATATCAATATTGCATAACAGCGCGCACACACAGCGCTTTAGAGGCTAGTCTAGAAAAAGCATGTCCCAGTCCTTTTATAGAGTAAGTTCCGAAGTCCCACAAGATAAGCAATATTTGCGTAAAGAAGGGTTATGTTGCTCAAGTTCAGCTTATGCTTTTGACGAAGTCGCAAATGCTTTGGATTGCTCTCATACTGGCTCCTATACCAGCGGAAGAGTTGGAGAATGGAGATTTAAGGAATCATAACGGTGCTGTTTACGGAAAGTTTGGGCTTTTTGAGATAGATATATAGAAAGGTCCTCCTATGATAAGGCACCGCTGAGTCTGATGTTATTCCTGCAGATTATTTTTAGGAGTCAGATGATCCTAATGCTATTGAAGAAGTCACGCTGATCTGATGAAAATCATCCCACAATCACTTTTGAGTATTGAGATCAATGTGGTCTTTGCAAATCTTTCTGTTTGTGTTTATTTTCCATCCGTGAGTTGCCAGTGCTTCGTAACAAGGGATGAAGAGTCCGATGGTTGGCGCGATTACTTTCGGCCTTCACGACCAAGATCAGTAAATCTATTGTACCAGCAGTGGTGTCTTGCTCAACCGGTCATCTAGGCTCACCCATGAGTTTGCCTCTATCCTCGACACCGAAATTACCTTAGCACACTTCACGAGTTGCAGTAGTTTCCGGAGTTCGGGCTCCTTTGCGACCCTAGCAACTACAGCTCAAATTACACCACTTCGTTAATCAAGACGCATCCGGTATGCCTAAGTACCTTCAGTAATTTCATACCCATTCTCATTCAACCACACTTCCACATTCTCGCTATCCCTCTCAACCCAAACAGCCTTCGACAAAATCATGTCCAAAGACTGGGCAAGGTAAACATTATAACGCTCGGTATCCTTTTCTTTAAAGAAGTTCTTGACATCCTCCCATTGCACTCTCGTGCCCAAACCTCCAAGCAAAATACTGATCATCCACTTAAAGCCTCCCATTCCATGACCTACAGCATCTAAAATTCTTTCCAGGTTCGTTTTCAACCATTCCCAGAGCATTGTCTTGCCGAGCTTGTGTTTGATGAAGGAGCGCAGGATCACTTCTACTTCGAGACGAGAGACAATTTCAGGTGTGATGCAGAATTCTAGGGTATGTATCAGAAGGGAAGGGGACCTAGTGCTACCGAGGGAGGCAAGGCAGGTCTCGCGTTTGTTGATGCTTGATGTGTTCTCCGTTGATTTGAGAATAACCTCGTACTGTCATCAAATTAGCTGAACCCAGCTTCAAAATGAGAAGCACCAGTGGTTGTCCGAATTCGTGACGCAATACTGGTTTTCAATGTACTATAGCTCGAGGGACATTTAGAGCTCAACTGCCATTTTGCTTTTATATTGTTCCCTGATCTGAGGAACAATCTAAAGGAGCAGAGGCTCGTCGCTTTACAAATGTTCCATGAGTTATAGTACATTGAAATCTAGTATTGCGTCACGAATTCTGACACCCACTGGTGAAGGGAGTAGCGAGAGAGACCTACCTCTTTTTCACCACCATGTTCTAATACAATCTCAAACACTGCTCCCCGAATATTGATATTGATCGCTTTATCATCACCACCTGCAAACTTCTCGAACATCTCCTTCGCAGCGTTCTGCACTTCTGCGTCATCACGCCCATGCGAGAAGATCAGCGCCTTGAACATTTGTTCCAGCAAACTCTCATCTTTCTTAAATTCCCAGCCTTTATTTTTCAGTATTTTGGAGACTAGATGGCTTTTGAAAAGCTTGAGCGAAGCGAGAACGGCCTCGGATTCAAAGGCCCATGCTTGTTGGATTGATTCAAGCGCCGAGAGGATCATCTTCCAGACAAAAAAATTCTTTTCCTCGTTGAAGGTCTGCAGTAAAGCGAGGACGGTCGAGGTTTTGGAACGGCCTGATTGGGCGACAGCGAGGGCGTCTGCAATGAGTCCTATTCTGTCATTGATCGAGAGTAGACCAGCCTTGGCATTTTGGGCAAGTATTTCGAGTCTGGCAGGACTGTACGCCACTCGGTAAAAGCCGGTATGGTCTGCATTGAGCTTAAAAAATTCCGGAATAGTCAGAGTCCTCGTTCTCTCGTGAAGCGTAATGTCGGTATCGATGCCATCTCTCGACCGCAGCTGCAGAGCCAACGGATACAGCACTGTATCCTCTTCCTCCTCCGCTTTTCCACCCGCAAGAAATCGATGCTGCGTAAGCACTGCACTTCCCGCGGTTTCATCCACATCAACAACTGGGTATCCAACATGTCTGGTCCAGGTCTCCATCATTCCCGCAACATCCTTCCCACTAACCTCGCTCAACGCCTTCCAAAGATCACCCGTTTTCGCGTTCCCGTAGGCATGCCTCTTCAAATACACCTGAACCCCTTTGACGAAAACATCCACCCCAAGAAGTCCCGCCATCATACGAATAATAGCACATCCCTTACAATACGAAATTGCGTCAAAGATTTGTCCAATCTCACTTGGCTTGTTGACTGGCACTTCAATTTGGTGGGATTGTCGGTTTGCGTCCAGTATCAAACCTTCCTGATAAGCTCCACTTGCAAAGTTCTCCCACATTTGCCATTCAGGGTCCAGTGTTTCCCAGGCGTGTAGCTCAGCCCAGTCAGCAAAAGCCTCCTTCAACCAAAGTCCTTCCCAAAAGTCCATCGTAACCAGATTACCAAACCACTGGTGCGCCAATTCATGAACAAGCACCGAGCCAGCCCACCTGTACGCCTCTGCACTCGTCTCTTCCTTGTCGACCAGCAATATACTCTCCAAGAAAACGATCAACCCCCAATTCTCCGTTGCACCAGGTGCACCTGGTACAGCAATGAGATCCATTTTCGGCAGTGGGTAAGGCTCTGCAAAAATCTTCTCAAAAACCTGCAAGGTTCTAGGCGTCAACTCCAGCGCCAACCTTCCATGCTCAATATTTTTATCTGGCAACGCATACACCCTCACTGGTACTCTAAATGCTGTCGTCTCAATATATCTCAACTCGCCAGCGCAAAGACAGACAATGTATGTGGACATGAGGGGCGATTTGTTGAATGTCACGGCCTTCTTCTCCTTCCCGTTTGTCCCTTTCACTGCTATTTCAGAGCAAACATCCATGTTCCCTAGAGCTGTGAGGTGAGGGTCCACTATCAGGGTCACAGAGAAGGTCGCTTTGAGAGCAGGTTCGTCAAAACAAGGGAACACTTTTCGAGCCGCGGTAGGCTCCATTTGTGTAGCGACCATCCATTTTTGGACCGAGGAGAGTGGAGAGATGTAGGGTGCGCGGAAGAAACCTTCTGAAGGGTG
>Ga0302221_10001331_pt1 | contig 16080 bp, 6 predicted proteins | sample II_Palsa_E2_1_FD_193517 | JGI IMG/M metagenome (GOLD analysis project Ga0302221, IMG submission 193517) | Peat permafrost microbial communities from Stordalen Mire near Abisko, Sweden - II_Palsa_E2_1 | ecosystem: Environmental > Terrestrial > Soil > Palsa > Peat permafrost | place: Sweden... | reverse complement strand
CGACTTTAAATCTATAAACGACGTTAATAATTATATAAAGTTTAAAATCCTCGAATATAAATACTTTAAGTTTATAAACAACGACTTATAAAAATAATATAAAGAAGACTTTATAGACTTTATAAAAACTATTTTCAGAGTTAATAGTCTTATAACTATTTATAACTTATAGAACTTCTTTTATAAATATAATATATAAGTTATAAAAGATAAATACGTCATTATTATATAATCTTTTTATAATACGTTATATAAAGAAGACTTAATAAAATAAAGTAAAGAAGAGATTTAAGAATAAATTAAAGATAATAGACTTTTTAATTCTTTTAAACTCAATAAAATCACTAGTCTTATAATCGACTCGTTTAATTAAACTTAAATTATAAATTAAAATAATTCTAGAATTGAACTTATAAATTAATCTACGTCTGATATTTAAATTACAGATCAATATATATTTAATACTTAAGTTATTAACGTTTAAATACTTTTGATTAAAACTTATAATAAAGAATTAATTAATTTAATTAAACTTTATATCGATGAATTTAAATATAATAATGAAAATGATAACTTCGACTTTAAACTGATTGTTTTTATAGACTTTTATTATAAGGCTAATATTTTTAAATAAGAATTTAATTAAGTCTATTTTATTATATTATACGGCTTAACTCTTAATTATTATTATATTAATCTTAAGAGTAAACCTTTTAATGTCTCTTTTAATAAGTTATATAAAGTTATATATAATTATTTTAAAAGATTAAAATATAAGCGTGACATTTTTATTCAATAGAATTCGATTAAGTTATAAATTATAATTGATAAGAATATAAAGAAGTCTATAATAAAGTGTTTATAAATTCTCATTAAAGACTTTAATACTTATAATACAACTTTAATAAAATATTTAAAATAAACGAATTCTTATATAATAAATTTATTATAATTTATTAAGAATTGAAACTTTATAAATACGCTTATTATAAGTTTATAAATATTTTAACCGGTTTTATTAATGATTTATAGTCTTTTATTATAATAAATAAAGCTTTTAACTCTTTAAATAATCTTTAAGCTTTTATTACAAACTTATAAAACTTGTAAATCGACTTAAATACTTATTTTATAAATCGCTATTATTATTAATAATATTTATATTGACTAAGTCTTATTTATAACTCTTATAATAATTCTTATATAAACGTATATCTTTATAAACAAACTGATTAAAAGTGTTTTATTTATAATAAAAAAGGATATTAATTTATAAAGTATATTTAAAAAGAATATAATAAATTTAAAAAAGACTTAATAATTAAATCAATTAATTTATTTTAAATTATAAAAAAGAAGATATAAAGAAGTCTTTTAATAAATTAATAAAAGCTCTTATAATCGACTTTAATTTAAACGTTTAAGAATAAAAGACTTTAAAAACGTTTTTTAATTATTTATAGACCTTTTATAAATAAATAAGCCTTTAATATTATTATTATATTAATTGACTACTTTTTTATACATTTAATTATATTCGAAAACTTATTTATAAGCTCATTTATTAAACATATTATAGACGTTATAAACTGTAAATAAGACTTATTTATATATATTATTATAAAACGCTATACTTTTAAGGAATTCTATAGCGTTATAATTAATATAAATACTTTTAAGATATTAATTATAGATTATAAACAATACTTAATATATAAGTCTATTATAAATAATAATATAAACATTAATATTATATAAATTAAAGCTGTAAATATTTAATTTAATATCGGCTCAATTATATTAATTAAATCAATTATAATCAAGACTTTAATTAATTTAATTGACTTTTATATAATGAAAGCAAATACTTCTTTTTTACTTTGTCTTATAAATATAAACAGATTATAAGTTTATTATAATAATATTATAAACACTTTGATTAACTTTATATTTATCACTTTATTAATTATACGACGATTTAAATACCCGTTCTTTATATAAAGAAAGGCTTTATAAACTTATATATAAAAGTCTTTTGATTATAATTTATATTATTTCATTAATATTAAAATCTATTATTTATATTATTATTTCGGTTATTTGTCAATTGAAAAGTTATATAAAATCTTTAAATGCTTTAAATATAACGATATTAATAAATAAATAAATAATTATTTAATTAAATACTATTCCTTTTATTAAAAATATAAACATTTATTAAATTAGTTCAAGTTTACTCTTTATAAAGATTTTAATTTCAATTACTCAATATATATAAACATTATATATATCAATAATAATTTAATATTATATATAATCGATTAAGTAATTTATTCTTAAACTGTTTATTAATTATAAAACATATTTATAAAGTATATTTAAAATATTTTATAGATTTATTAAATCAATATATATATTAAACTCTTTAAGTATATCATTTACGACATTAATAGAAATTTTATTAATAAGGAATTTTAATAATATATTATAATTATAATTATTTTAATAAAAGTTGTTTTAATCAAAGCGTATTAATTTATTAAACTCATTAAATAAACTTATTTAACTTTATAAATAATTATAAAAGCCGTTAATGACATTATTAATCTTAATAAATTAATATTAACTCTTTTAGTCTATAAAGCTTATTTTAAAATGAAAAATTTAAACTCTTCTGCCTCGTTTATTATAAATCGAATAATTATAATATAAAAAGCAATAACTGAAATAATTAAATTACGAATTAAATAAATTATTAATAATATCTTATATTATTATAATAAACTTAATACGACTTTAATTTATAAACTCTTATTTAATTCTAAAGTTTTTATATAATATAAAAACGGTAATTAAACTAGACTTTATTGTTTATTAATTATAAAAAGTGAAATATACCGTGTATAATTTCTTAATAAACTGATTAACTTTAAAAATATATTTATAAAACTCTTCTTTCAGTTTAAAACTACTCGTAATATTAAATTAAACGAATTAAAAACACTTACTTCTACTTTAAAAGTACTTTAAGAATTTATTAAGTCAATTGAATTTATTACGCCATCTTTTATAAAGCGTAGTCGAAAACGTTCTTAAAAACACTTTATAATTAAAAGTTATTTAACCTTCGTAAATATATTTATAAATCAATTCTTATTTATAAATATATTAATTCTAATATAAGAAGCCTTATTTACGGACTTATAATATAAAGAGATCAATAAACTATTTAAAAAGAGCGTCTTTATAATTATAATAAAAAAAGATATTTTATAAGGCGTTTATATATTCAATTTATAATTTATTGATAAAATTAAATACTTTAATATTAATAAAGCCTTTGAGAAATCAAGGCTTGTCATATAAACTTATAATGATTAAAAAAGGACTTAGTCCTTATATAATTGTTTATAATTCAATGAGTTAATTAATAGATTATATTTATACTTATATTTAAATTATAATAAGTTAAGTTTATAATTCTTTATTTATAAGACATTTTATAAGTTTATATATAGTCTGATATTTATTTAAATAAAGACATCTTTATACGACCGCTTTTTAAATTCAATTTATATTTAAAAACAATTTTATAAATCGTAAAACTTTTTTATAAAGTATTAAAAGCTAGAAATTATTAATTTAAAACATATTACTAATATTATATTTATAAACTTAAGATAAAGTAGTCGACTTATAACTTATGTCTCTTATATACCTCTTTAAATAACTTTAATATCGTCAGACTTTAAATAAACGATATTCTCTTTTTTATAAACTAGACTTTTATAAATATTAAAAAGACCGAATTATAAGAGACTAAGTTCTTAACGAAGTCATAAAAGTAATTAATTAAATAAACTTTAATTAAGTTCAATAAAAGATTGATTATATAAAAGAATAATTTAATCAAATTGACTTAAGAATATTAAGTTTAAAACTTAAAGTTTATTATAATAAAGTTTATAAATCTCATTAATTCTTATAAAGAGATCTATAAGACTATAAATATAAAGGATTAATATATAATATAATGCGTGAAAAGGGTTTATATTATTATAATTTATTAATCCGAATCCTTTTATGATTTATTTTTTATAACTTAAATAATAAACTTATAAAAGGCAAACGTTAAATAATTTAATAAATATATTTAATGACAAATTGATAATATAACGAAAGGACTTACTTTTATATTATTAAACATGAATTTCTTTAATTTATTAATATTTATAAATGTCTTCTTTATTAATAATAAAGACTTATTATTATTATAAAAGGGTAAAAAGAAGCTCAGTATATATCGAGAATAAGAACGTCGAACAGGAGTAAAGATAAAAACAAGGCCATTTAAAGAAGGGATAAATAGAATCGATTATATAAAGCCTTAAAAGTTAATTCTTTATATCCATTTTAATAGACCTTAAAATATAGATTAAAAGTCAAGTAATAAAGTAAAGTAAAAAGTATATTATTAATATATTGTTCGAAAGAAAAGAGTGAGTATTATAATGAGTATTATTCCTCTTGACTAGTTAGTCACTTGACTATTAGTCACTTAACTTCCACTTGACTTCAGCCTTATTACATTCATCCCCCCATTCACTTTTATTCGTCTTTAAGTAGCTTATCGAGAGTAAATGGAATCTATAGCACTATATATACTCCTTCTCTCTCTCTTCTATTTTAAAAAAACTATCTTTCTTTTATATTAAAAATATCTAGACGTCTAAACATCAAATCCATTAAATCCATTAAAATAAACGTTTATTTCATTAATTCTCCCATCATTAACAGCCTCAAACCTTCTTAATAAGTCAGGATGATCACTTCCACCGCTCAAATCACTTAAAACCGACCTTATTATCGCCGTCGACCCTTTTGACAATCCCGACTTCGACGAATTCTAATCTCAATCCTCTTTAAGATGATTAAGAAGATTAAAGTTCTTCTTTCCACTAATAAGTCCTTTAATAAAACAACTTTAAAGTACTGCTGACTTTAAGCTCTCGGCTTACGCCGTCACCTCTAAGCATTTAAGGCTTTTAAACCTTTTAAAACATCTTCGATTTTAATAAGTCCTTCGATTTCGACAAGTCTTTCGATTTCAAGACAATAACGACAATCCTTCTATTCTTTTAAGAAGTCTCTTTTCGATTCTTGCTTATAAAACTGACACTTCTTTAGCTTTTTGTTTAAGCCGACTAAATAACTTTAAAGACAAAGCTTTTACTCTTTTAAAAAGACTCTTACTGAGTTTTAACTTTAAAGCTGACACTTCTATAACTTTCTTATTTAAGTCGATTTGACTTCGATAAAACCGACTTTTAATTTAAAGACAGTTATAAAGACAAAGTTTCTATTCTTTTGAAAAGACTTCTTTTAATTTTCGTTTATAGAGCTGACACTTATATAATAAAGTTGTTTAAATCCGTTAACTTTCTGTCTGATGAATTATACCTCATTTATTTTTAAGTCTCTTTAATATTATTAATCTTTAAATAAAACTGATAGTTTTATAGACTTTTGACCTTCGATCTTTTAATATGATCTTTTGATACGAATTTACAAATCCCTTCCTTCAATACGAATCCTTCTCTTTGAACTTAAGTTAATCGACGCCTTTGATTCTATTTAAATATAATTATTAAATTCTTCTCCGATTAATTTTAAGTCTCTCTCTTTGATTATTTAAGAATAAGAAATCGTTAATTATATTTAATACAACTCTGAATTATCAATTATTTTTATCATTAAATAAAATCAAGAGAAGTATCAATTAATTATATAATGAACTTTATTAATCTCTATTAATATATAATATTAAGTTCTGCCTTTTACTTCAAATAAACTTTTCTTTTATCTTTGCTTTAAGTAAGCTTTTCTTTTATTTGTCGAGTATTACTTTCTTTTTATTATTGCTTTTATTTTGTCTTACTTTAAATAAGCTTTCTTTTTATTAAACAAGGTCGACTCTTTTATTAATTATTTATAGATCAAATTATAGACTTTGACCCTTTTTTAAAACTAGAATTCGACTCTTATAAACCGGAAACTAGAACTAGATCTTAAATAACGGGCGTTGGTTATAATAAACGTTGGCTATCATCGCGCTTATTATAATGGCTTAAGAAGTCGCTTTGTCGTCTTTTTATTTATAAAATGCGGGCGTTAATAACTTAAGAGTTCATTATAAAGTAATAGTATTCTTTTAGAAATATAATATAATTAATAATGTAAAGAGTTAATATTGAGGCTCTTTTAAAAGAAAGTAAATATTTAATTTATAATTACGCTTTTACTTATGATCGTTAACGTCTGAATTATATACGTACTGGCTTATAAAACCGATATAAAGTCTTGAAAAAGCCTTTTGCTTAAACTAATAATAACATCTGTTCTTTAATGATAAAGAGTACTTTAATAAAGCAATAATATAAGAATTGGCGCTGCGCTTTAGTCAAGATCTTCCTTTTATTATAAGAGCTTTTTAAACCGATTGTTCATTGATATTTCCTTTAAATATAACACTTTTAGTCTATAATTAGTCTTTATATTCTGAGGTTATTCACTGCTTAACTTAGTCACTCGTTATAATCGTCTTGACTTTTATTATTATTATCGAAGTGAATATATTATTATCACTATATTAACGTAAGAATAAAGACTCGTATAACAAATCCAGTACGGTCAGTTCCCATTTATAACTATTAGTCTTAATGTTATTGTCGTTTAAAAGGAATTTATAACTATATAATATTATGATTTTATATTTTAATATTTTTAAAGTAGTCGGAATAAGAGTCAGAATTAAGACTAGAAACAATATTATTAAAAGAATAGAAATATCATTCTCTTTAATAAAACAATTTCAACCTGCTTTTAAAGAACGTTTTATATAATAGTACTTTATTAAGCTTAAGCTCTTTTAACTTATAATAACCTTTTTCTTTATTAATATTATAGATTTAATAAAGTCTTAACTATCTGAAATCTAACTTCTTATATAAAGACATGTCGATTTCTTTAACAAAGTCATAACGAAGTATAATATCTCCTTTTTTAAAAGGTTTTACTTTAATCTTATATCTTATATCAAATACTTCCTTTTCTTTTTATTATCGGCGGGTCTTTTAATAAATGGCCTTTTTAACGTCTTTTTCCTTCATTTAAAACTATTAAACTCGTAACTCAAAAAGCTTTGATCTGTTTATTACCTCTTTTATAAAAATAGTCCGTTAAATTAAGAATTTCGATTTGATTAATAAGATAAGCTCTCATTTATAAACTATATAAAATAATGTGTATTTAATAAGCTTATAAACTATAGTTTAATCTATAAATAATACTACCGCTAAGTTTATAGCCTAATCATTACCGAGCTTAAACAACGCATTTTTCAAAGGCTAATAACTACGTTTAATCATCTTATTTCTAAGAGTATAATATATAAAGACTTGGACTTTATCGACTCTTTATTTATTTAAGAGATTGATCACTTTGCCTTTGAATTCTCCGCCTCCGTCAAGAACCATTTTTTAAAAGACTTTATAATGATAAATAACGTCTTCTTAAATAAAAAGAACAATTGTCTTAACTTCTTTATTTAAAATAACTCTGGCTTCAATTTAATTACTCATATCGTTTCGAGCTATTATCAAGTATTACTTTCTTTTTCGTGACGGTATATAAGTAATATCAATAGTCTATTTCTTTATCAGTTTATTTAAAGCGGTTAAATATAAGGCTTCTTCTTCTCGTTATATTAATCGAAATTAATATTTAAAGTATAATTTAATATACTCTTTAACGTCTTTATAATAACTATTCTAAAAGTATTATTATGAGATCCGATGATAAGTGCTTTCTTTTCTCTTATATCCGCTTTAATTATAAACGTCTTTTAAGATCTGGGCTTATATCTCTTCTTTATTAATTATTAATTTAATAAGTATTCCTTTCATTAATAAACACTATAACTTTCGTTTATAGACTCTGTATTTCAGTGCTTCTCTCTTAAATCTGCGAAATTCTAAGGCGCTTATATCTTTTAACTTCTTAAGAATAATTAAATAAATAGTTATTTTAATAAATTCCTTATTATACTCAATATTAAAAATAAGCGTCTCATATCCCAAGTCACTGTCTAAGTTTGATTTATTATCGGAACCCGATTTATTGTTTAAATTGATTTCTCTTTCAGTTCTCAATTTAATAATAACATCTTTTATATATTAAAAGATCTGTCTTTTATTTTAAAGTTCTAAGTCTTCTTCTTTACTTTAGTCGTCTTCACTTTAGTCACTTTCAAGTCTTATAAGACAGATTTCATAAGCATTAAACTTAAAAAAAATCCAGTCGTTAATGTCTTCTTCTTTATTAAACCCAATATCATTTAAGTGTCTTAGTCGTTATAATAATATATTAACCGTTATATATTGTTTTCCAGGCATATATCTCACTTTAAAGTCGAATAAGTGTATTTAAACTAACTATTATATAATCAGCGCTTTAAAGTGATTAATAGCCGCTTTATTTAATTATATTATAAGTATATTTACATCGGTTTCAAGAATAAAATAACATTTAATGAATTAGACTTATAACTTCTTTAAGATCTTAAGTACTCTTTTACACTCTCATTTAATAACGTCGTACTTTCTTTCTACTTATGATTAAACACTATTCTCATATCGTATAAAGCGAACTTTTCTGGTTTTAATGTCTCTTTAATTTAAGTAATTATCATATCCTTTTAAATTAACGTTTACTTTAATTACGATCTCTTTTACTTTAAGGCTATAATTAATCTTAATGAGTATTAATATTATAACTATTGTTTATTATAAAGTCTTTATTATTTTATTTTATATATTTAAGTCTCAGTATTATTTGACTTCTTTTTTGAATAAAGAATATATTAAATCAATAATAAAACTAAAATCCTTGACTTAAATCTTAAAGTAAACACATAGTTTTAAAAACCCTTTTACTTCTTTTACGTTCTTAAATATATTCTAATTCATGATTCTGATCACTTTGTTTATAGACGGTTCTCTGCCTTTTAAATTATAAATAAACTTAATAACGTTTAAGCCGTCTTTATAAAATTGAGACTTAATATTAATAAATGCTCTAACTCTTTCAATTCTTTCTAATATCTTATTAAGGTTTTAAATGTGCTTTAAAATGAATCTTTATATATTAAGAAGCGCTTCTTCATTATTATAGTCAATATATAGTCTTTTTATATTAATATTATCAATAAACGGCTTAATTACTTCCAGATTAATATCTTTTAATATTAAGCTTATGATTTTAATAAATTATATTATAGAATTAATAACTCTTTATAATAACGTAGTATTTCGTAAGAGTTTAAATAGTGTAAAGAATACTATTAAGTCTTTATTCTTAAAGTAAAGTAACATCTGATTATAATTAGAATATAAGTCGACTAAGCTTATAATATAACAACTTATAAACTCTTCCGTAAATTCGTCAATTGACGGTAATAAATTAACGTCTCGTTTTATTATTATATTCAAATGCGTAATTAAGTTAATCAATTTGTAATCTTTTAATGTCTTCTTTTTGACTAAAAACTATAGGTTTTTATATAGTCCTTTAGAGTATTCTAATACTCTTTTATCAAGTCGTTTTTTAAGTATTTTCATTATTAATAACAGTAATAACTTTAAGTATAAAAAGTTCGCTGCTTATTACGCTTCGTATTTAATAATATTAATAATAATAAGTAGTGAAATATCTTTATAAATACGGCTATATTCTAATTATTCGAATATAAAGACCTTCTCTTTATTAATAAGCACTTCTTTTAAAAGCTTTCGCTTTATTAATTATAGTTCACTGATATTGAATTCTTTTATTCGCTTTAATATAAGTCGAGATTGCCTTGAGATGTCTGAAAATCTAGGCAATATATACTATTGATATATTCCGATTTACTCTTATATTATATCTCTTACTTTTGATTAGTCATATTAGTCTCGTCATCCTTTAGATTTCTCGTCTTTCTTATCTGTTTTATTGACTGGCTGTACTTTCTTATCTTTTATTTTATAGACTACATTGATTATATAACTCTTAATTCTTTTTTAATAAAGACTAAATAAGTGTTCTGAGTTAAAATCTATTAAAAAGTCTATATATATATTTATAAGATTTATAGAATCTGAGTTTCGGTCTGAAAAATGAAAAGGCAGATTAATATAATACAACTCGTAGTGATTTAATACTTCGTCTTCTTCTTTACTTAAGAACTTGTCTTTAAGTTCTATAATTCCACTCTTTATAATATATAAAGAATTAATAGCAGTCTTATAATCAGTTGCGTTAATTAAGCGTTTTCTGAATTATTAATATAATTATCTTCGTTGTCGCTTTCAATGATTCTAGATTGGTTTTAAGCTTTATATAAATAGCTTTCTCGTGCCTTCTCTGTCTTTATATTAGTTTTAATACTTATAATCACTTTAGTCTTTAAGTCGTAGAGTAATATAAAGACTAGTCCGTCTTCCTCGTTTTTAAGATATTTAAATATGACTCTAGCTTTTTATATAAACGGAAATCTAAAGACTACTTTGATTTTAAGACTCTTTATAATATAAAACCGAGTCTTGACAATAGTGTTCCCAATTATAATAATAACGTTGTTTATAAATCCGACGAATCTAGACTTAGTTTTAATAATCGTTTAAAGGGCCATTTTAATATTATAAGTGATTAAGATCTCAAACTTTAAGACTACGTTAAGAGAAATACAACTGACTTCTGTTTTAATATCAAGTGTTGCCCTTATATTAATAAGTTTACCTTTACTTACTATAGTAATAATGACTTTAAATATAAGTGAGTGATAATTTAAGTAATTAAAGAAGTTCTTAATGACTAATAAATTGACGTTTATAATCTATAAGTCATCAATTCTATATATTAGATCTTTTAAGCCGATAAGCTCTCTTAGTTTAATCTCACTCTTTATAATCTCTATCTCTTATATTCTTTTGTTTATTTCTTTTATTAATAAAAGTAATCTCTTAATAAAAGCAAGGTTTATAAATGATATCATTTCCTTTAACGTAAAGTTAAGTAAGAAAGTAATTGAGTTTAATAACTTGTTCAAAGATCTTTTATACGTATAGCCAAGCTTTAATAAAGTCTTTATATAGTTTTATCTTAGTCTTTATAAAATTTTAATGACTTTCCGGTCTTTAAACTTAGCTTCCGGTTTTAATTTTAATAATTGAGAATTTATATCATTTTAAAATCGGACTATTTTTATTTAAAGTGCTTTCGTCTTTTTATAAAACGCTTATTATTATAGTCTTTTTTAAAGCGTCTAGTCTTTATCGTAAGGAGCGTCTTTCTTTAAAGCTCTTTTTAATAATCTGGTTTCAATAGACTTGATTTCTGCTTTTCAAACAATCATTCCTTATACTTAAACATATTTCTCTTTTGAAATATCAGTCTCATTCAATAAGTCAGAAATATCGTAACTCTCGTCTTCGAAAACTTCTAAGTTTTTAATAATACTTTTACTCTTACTTTTCTGTATTATTAACCGACTCTCAACTTCTTTATACAATGCTTACTCTCGTCGTTTTAATATATAGCTGTATTTAATATTAATAACTCGTATAATGATTTAATCACGTTATAAAGTGTCTTTACTGAATTATATTAAGAGTGACGGTTTGTTTAAATTCTAAAGGCTAATATAAATATAGTTCTTATTGTCTGATTCGTAGATTACCCTTTTTCTAATGAATATCTTATAGTTATAATACTGATTTATATACCGGTGAAGTACTTACGGTCTTATATCTTTAATTTAAATATTCTTATATTATTTATAAATCTCATCATTTCCCCAGTCCTTTTTACGGGCTAGAAAGCTTCTATAATTAACTTTAAAAGTAGTATCTTTGTCGTCTTCGTTTAAATTCACGTCTATAAAAGTTTAATTGACGTCTATTACTTTATTCTTTTAAAAAGCTTGTTTTATAACCGCTTATAAAATATATAGTCTATTAAAACCTTTTATGATCTCGTCGATATCTTTATTTATTATTCGCTTACTAGTCTTTATTATAATTACAGCTTATATAAAAGGCAAGATTGGCTTAGATTCTTTCTTTTACTATCTTAATAGTTTCTCTTTATATATCGCGGTCTTAGTCGACAGTTTATTATTTATGAAATCTAGATTTAAATTCTTAAATCTTATTAATAATTCGGCCATCTTTTACTCTTAAACCAAGTCATTTATGTCCTTTAATATAATACAACTATTCTTTATATCTTTATAAATCTCTTCGAAAGTCTTTATATTATTTAAATTAAATTTCTTCGTTTTAACGCCGAACTTCATTGCTTTGACCCTCAAGTTTTAAAGTAATCTATAAAGAAACTTGAAAATCAAAGCCTTTTCTATAATATTACTATTGTTTATATACTTAGTTCTGATCTCATAAAACCTTTTATAATAGTCATAGATTTGACTTTAAGTGACGGTATTAAAGTCGACTAGTGCTTTAAAGTCCTTTATATACTTTTCAAAGTAATTAATAATATATAATAATTAGTCCGAGTCAGAATATCAGTATTCTCGAAATAAGACCTTTTAGAAAGCTAGCCAACTGATATTAAGATCTTAATATTCCGACAGTCTTTCAATGTCCTTTTAATACTGTTTAATAAAGTACTCAGTAACTCGTTCTTTTTTTTCAATGTCATTGTCGATCTTATAATCTTTAAAGCACTTATTTAAAGTCTTAAGAAAGACAGTAATCTTTTTTTTATTAAAGAATAAGTTATTATATCCTCTTAAGACTAGTATTAAGTGATAGAAACCCATTCTCATTATAGTCATAATAGGTTTTAATAAAGCCTATAATTGGCGAAGAGAAGGCATAAGAGAATCTACTCGTTCTTCTTTAAAAGATTAATAAGCTTTTTTAAGTGATTTAGCCATTTGCTTTCCCTTTTATTAAAAAGAACCGGATCTTAATATAATAGCCATTGTCAAATGTCGAATTTAAATAATGAAGTCGTATATATCGCTTTAGTCGGTATGATAATAGTAATAAATAAAAATATAAAATGATAGTGATAGATTTCAAGAATCAAAAACTAAAGCTGCTAGAGCTTATATATAAATGTCTATTCAATTGAAATCAAAAATCAAAAACAAATGAAAAGAAGTAATATCTGTCTCTGCCAAGTGTAGTTACACCCCTTTATGCTTTTAAAAAAAGAATAAATCATCAAATTTCCCTTTAAACACTTTATTTAAAGCGTTTAATGCCATTTCTCAGCCATCAAACATTAAGTGTCATTAATGAAACTTAGCCCTTATAGCAGCCCCCTTTCTTACGTTCTATTTAATTGATCATAATGATAGTAAAACCCCGAAAGTCTTACACCCTTTATAACAGTCTTTTATAGAGTTTTCCGGTACTCTGACATCCCCCTCTTGTCCGAATCCTCAATTTAACATCTATTAAAAGCTTATAGTTCCTCCGGCCGTAAATATCATATCCGTTTATAAGTTACTGTCATATTAAAATCTTATCTGTCCATAGAAAAAGACTAATTAAATAGCTCTTTATAAACATAAGTGTGATATCGTTACTACGCTTCGTTTAATAATAAATATAAAAAGTAAGTCGAAGTAAGTCAGTTCGCGGTGATATAATATCTAACCGAGTTAATAATATAATTCAGTTCGCGGTAATATAATATATCATTAACCTCTTTTTATAAGAGTAGTCGTAATAAAAATATTATAATGTCTTTATCGTTTTTTGTCTATTAATAAATATAGATCGGATTGAAAACTCGTAGTTCCGTTTGAATATCGGTCCGTAAGATAAAAAGTAAGTCGAAGTAAGTCAGCTCGCAGTGATGCAGTACCTCGCCTTAAGTCAGATAGATTAATATGGTTCAGTTCGCAGTGATATAATATATTGTCCCCTTCTTTTATAAGAGTAGTCATAATAAAGATATCAATCGATTTTAAATATCTATAAAGAATGTCTATAAAGTAAAAGTAAGTCAAGTGGTTTAACTCACAGTGATATAACACCCAACTAAGTCAATGATATAGTTCAACTCGCGGTGATACAATATATCATCAACTCTCTTTACTTAGAATTCGTCTTTAAGGCTGCTTATTCCTTACGTAAGTCATTAAATAAACATGTAGAGGGATAAGAAAAAGCTCAGCACATATCGAAAGCAAGAACGTCGAACAAGAGTAAAGACAAAAACAAGGCCACTTAAAGAGGGGATAAATGGAATCGATTATATAAAGCCTTAAAAGTTAATTCTTTATATCCATTCTAATGGACCTTAAAATATAGATCAAAAGTCAAGTAATAAAGTGGGGTAAAAAGTATATTATTAATATATTGTTCGAAAGAAAAGAGTGAGTGTTATAACGAGTATTATTCCCCCTGACTAACTAGTCACCTGACTATTAGTCACTTGACTTCCACCTGACTTCAGCCCTACTACATTATAAATCGGCTTTATAATCGTATTTACAAACTGAAATCAATTTATAAACATATTTTATTAGTTTTTAATTAAGTATAAACGAGTAATCCGCAGCGTATTAACTTCTGAACTATATGTATTAATTTATAGCTTTAATATAAAAGCTGTAATCAAGTCAACGATTTAAAAAATCTTATAATTAAAGTAATTACTCTTAGTTTTATATATTGATTCGAAGTCTTTTTACGACTATTTAATTAAACTAGACATAATATAAGAGAAGAGGCTTATAATAGACTTAATGTGCTTATATCAAGCCTATAAATAATATGAGATCACTAAGGTTAAATAGATTAATAATAAAGATAATTTAATAAATATTATAATTAAAGTAAAACTATGTCAAACTTTTAAAAACTTAATTGACATAAATAAACTTGATTTAAAGATTAATGAATAAATAGAACGAGATTAATAAAGTACTTATAGTTCATTTATAGTTTATTAAAAGGTTTTATAGTTTATTTATAAACCGTGAATAAGACTTATAGTCAGTTTGAAATATTATTTGAACTATAGTTTAAAGAGTAGTTTAAAGAGAGTTTCTTATATATTTTTTATATATTTTACAGTTTTATTAAAGTGATTATAAAGACTATATATAAGTAGTTTTATTTTCAAGTGCCGTTAATATATAATCACTCTTATAATATTAAGTATACCGACTCTTTATTTATAAAGCACTGATTAATTAAAGAGATATATTAGTTTTAATATATATAAACTATATAATTCACTTCAATAAAATTAATAGTCATTAATTCTATAAGAGTATATAATATTATTCGTATTCTATGCCTCGAGACCCGACTATTCTATATATTATTAAAATGATATAAATAATAAAAGTCTGTATTTATATTTATAACTTTTTAATAAAAATTATATTAAGACTTAAATAAATATATAAAGATAATAATAATTTATAATCTTTAACTTTCAATCTTTTAATAAGTCGTAATAAGATATAAACGAGTAGTCGTTATTATATATCGTTTAAAAAGAAGTATTAAGTAATTATTAATTTATATATACTTATTAATTAATATTTATATTATTTAAATAATATAATAAAGTCGTATTTAAAGACATATAATACGTATAATATTCTATATTCATTTAAATAATAACTGACGATTTTATTAAAGTATTATATAATTTATATATATTGAAATAATACGTCTTTTTAATTAATTAATACTTTATAATTAAAGAGTTAATATATTATTAAGTATTGTAATTATATAATAATAAATTTTAATTTTAATATTATTAATATTTATTAATTATTTTTTCTTTTCTTTTAATATTTAATTAATATTAATATATTATTTAAGAATATTTTAAAAAGTTTTAAAAATAATCTTTATTAAAATTTAAATTATAAATATTATAATTTATTTATTATTAAAAAAAATATAGAAAAATAAAGAAAAATAAAAGAAATATTATAAATTCAATTTATTAATCCTTTAATAATCACTTTTATTTATAATA
>Ga0302221_10001330_pt1 | contig 16086 bp, 8 predicted proteins | sample II_Palsa_E2_1_FD_193517 | JGI IMG/M metagenome (GOLD analysis project Ga0302221, IMG submission 193517) | Peat permafrost microbial communities from Stordalen Mire near Abisko, Sweden - II_Palsa_E2_1 | ecosystem: Environmental > Terrestrial > Soil > Palsa > Peat permafrost | place: Sweden... | reverse complement strand
AAGAACTTATAATATTTATATATTAATAATATAATTTTTTTATTTTTTATTAATATATTTTTAAAATTATTAATATAAAAATTATTAATATTTAAAAAACTTAAAAAAAAAGTTTAAAATCTCTTTAAAATAAATAAATTTATATAAATTATAAAGTTTAATAAAGATTTATTATAATATAAATAAAAAATAAAAAAATATTATTAAATTAAAAAAAAATATAATTAAAAAAAATCTTTTAAAAAACTTTTAATTAATATATAATATTAAAAATATTAAGTTTATAAAAATTATAAAAAATATTAAAAAAAATAAAGAAAGAAAAAAAAAAAAATATTTAAAGAATATTTTTAAATATTAAAATATTTAATATAAAAAAGTTAAAATATTTCTTAAATTTATTTAAAATTTTTTTTAAAAATATAAATATAAATATTTATATAAATTTAAAGAAATTTATTTAATAAATAAAAAATATTAAATAAATTATTTATTTATTTAATATATATATTCTTTAAAAAAATTAATAAATTAAGTATAATTATAATAAATTAATATTTATAATAATTAATATTAAAAAAACGTTTAATTATTATAAAAAAAAAATTAAAGAATTAAAAAAAAAAAAGATTTTATAAAGATTTTATAAAGATTAAATTTAAGTTTAAATCTTTTAATATATTAATAAAAAAAAATATAATAATAAAATATTTTTTAAATTCTTAAATAAAGTTTTTTTTATAAATTATAATTATATTAAAAATTTAAAAAAAAATTTAATAAAAAATATATTAATATATTATAAGATTTTTTTTAAATAAAATAATAAATATTATAAATTAAAAAAATAAAACATTAAAGTTCTTTAAAGTTAAATAATTTAAAAAAGATATTATTATTAAAAGAAATAATTTTTTTATTATAAAAATTAAATTTATAATAACTTTAAAATAATTTAAATAAATAAAAATATTTTTATATAAAAATAAATATATATATAAGAATTTTAAAAAAAAGAAGAATTAAAAAAAAAAGATTATCGAGAGTTTAATTCTTATAATAAAAAAAATAAAGATAATATTAAAAACTATAATAAAGATTATTTTTAAAATTATATAAATAATAATTATAAAATTAACTAAAAAGATTTATAAAATAAAAATAATTTATAAAGATTTTTATAATATAATAAAAATATAATACTTAAATTTTAATATATAAAAAAAATTAAACTTTAAAGATAAAAAAATTATTATTAAAAAAATTATAAATTATATTATTTATAACTTCTTTAAAAATAAATTATTTTATAAGTAATATTTATAATAATTTAATAAATTTTTATTTTTTAAAAAAATTAATAATTATAATATTATTCTTAAATAAATTATTATTATTTATCGAATAATTAAATATAAGAATAATATTTATTATATTTAAATAAACTTTATTATTAAATCTTTTTTTTTAAATAATTTATAAATTCTTTAATATTAAAAAAAGAATATATTTATTAATTAATTTTATTTAAAGTATATATTAAAGTTTAAATAATTAAATAATTTTATAAAGATTTTTATAAAATAAATAATAATTTTTTTAAAATAATATTTAAAATTAAATTAATAAAAAAAAATAAAGTATATACTTATAATTAAAATAAAAATATTATATTTTTATTATTAATAAAATATATTAAAAAATTAAAAAAAACTTTTAAATTTTTATTTTATAATAATAATTTAATTATTATAAATAAACTTTTTAATATAATTATTTATTTATATATATATATTAAATAATAATAAATTTTTTATAATATACTTATAATTTATAAAATATTTTAATCTTAAATATAATTATTTAATATTTTATAAAATTAATTTATTAAATTATAAAAACTTATAAATTATTAAAATAATTTTTTTTAATTAAAATATAAAATAAAATAATTTTATTTTTAAAGATATTATTAAGTTTAATAAATTTATAAAAAAAACTTTTAAAAAATTAAAGTTTATTAATCTTATTAAAGAAATTAATAAAAAAAAATTATTATTAAAATATTTAAAGTTTTTTAATAAAATAAAAGACTTTTTTTAATAAAGTATTATAATATTAAAAAAGAATAAATTAATTTTTTATAAGTTTTATAATTTTTAAGAATTTATTTAATAATTAAAATTTTTTTAAATTTTTTTTTAATTTTATTTATATTTATAAAAAAAGACAATATAATTATAAATAATATTTTTTATTAAAATATTATAACTTTATATAATATATAAAAAACTTTAAAGATTAATAAATTTAAACTTATAAAAAATAATATTTTTTTTTTATAAAATATTAAATTAAAAAATTTAAATAATTTTCTTAATATAGTTTATTATATTAAATATTTTAAGAATAATATATTTTTTTATAATCTTATAAAAATATATATATATAAATATAAAGTAATAATAAAAATATATAATACTTAAATAAATAAAATTATAATTAAAGTTAAAAAAAATATTTAATAAATTTAAGTTTATAAAGATATATATATTTAAAGATAATAAATCTTATTTCTATAACTTAAAAAATAAAGAAGTAATTAATAAAGATAATCAAGATTTTTTAAGTATATTAAATAAGCAAGAAAATAAAGATTAAGTAATAAAATTAATTATAATTATTCGAAGACGAGTAATTATTTATAAAGAGTTAAATATAAAGAAGTATACTTTATTATATTTATTTTTAAGTATTTTAATTAATTTCAAGAAAATCCCGTTATAATAATATAAAGAATATCACGTAGTTATTAAGATTTAAGATATAAGAATTAATCTTTAATATAATTTATAAGATAATTTAATATTTTTTTATTTATTAATTATAATTTAGTCTTTTTTAATTTTAAGCTTTTTTATTATTATTATATATTTATATTAAGTTATTATTTTATAGTTTTAAAGTTATATAATTTTAAGTTATTTTTATAAGATTTTATTTATTATTATATTTTTTTTTATAATATAAATATTTATATAATATAGTCTTTTAATAAATTAAAGCTTTTATTAAGTTAAAAAAGAATATTAATTTATTTTAATATTAATATTTTATTAATAAGTAAAAAGAAATATTAATTTATTAAATTAATAATTTTATCGATCGAGAAATATTTTTTATTAATTATATTATTAAAAATCTTATATAAGAATTTAAAGAAAAATTAATAAAAAAAATTAAATTAATTAATTTATTAAATATTATAAAATTAAATTAAAGAGTTTATATTTTTATAATATTAATAACTTATATATTAATATTAAATATATTTTTATATTTTAATTATTTTTTAATATTATTAATTAATTTTTATTATTATTTTATATTTATATTATTTAAAATATATATTAATTTATTTAATTTTTTTAATTTATTATAATAATTAAAAAATATTAAATTATAATTAAAAATATATATAATTTTAATAAAAAGAAATTTTTAATAAAATTTATATAATCTTTAAAAAAAATTATATATAAAAAAACTTTTAAATTAAAATAAATTATTAAAATAAAATAAAATAAATATTAAGAATTTATTTTAATTTTAGTTTATATTTTAATAATTAAGAAATAAATATTATTATTTTTTATTTATAAAAATAAATTAAGTGATTTAATAAACTTTTAAATAAATAATATTATAATTAATTTTTAAGTTTATTTTATAACTTTAAATAATAAATAATTAAATAACGCGATTAAATTAATATAATTTAAATAAGTTTTTAAATATTATATTAAGTTTTTATATATAACTTAAAAGTGTCTTTTTATTATTAATAAATATTTAAGTTATATTAATATAATATTTATTGATTAAATTAATATTTATAATATTATTTTATTTTTTTTATATAATTTAATAACTTTAATTATTCGATATTAAATTCTTTTAATTATTATTAATTTATTTAATAAATAAATTAATAAAATATATATTTATATTAAAAAAATTCTTTTAATTTATATTTAAAATAATTTAAAATTAAATTTTTATAAAATAAAATATTAAATATATTTTTTAAAAAATAAAAATATAATTAATTAATAAGAATTATATTATTAAAATAATTATTTATTTAATAATATTAATATTATAAAAAATTTTAAAATTAAAGACTTTAAAGATCTTAAAAATAATATATTAATTTTAAGTTATATATAAAAAAAAATTAATTATTAATAAATTTAAGATTTTTTTTTTATAATATTTTATTTATTTATTTATATTATTATTTTAAAATATAAAAATAAAGATTTATTTAAGATTATTAATCTTTAAAAAAAAATATTAATAAGATATTTATTTAAATTTAATTAATTAATTAAATAAAAATATAATTAATTATTATTTATTTAATTAAGTCGTGAAGATTAAAGAATATTAATAATAATAAAAAATAATTAAAATAATTAAAGAATAAGTTAAATTTAATTATAAGATTAAATAAGTTATAAATATCTTTAAAAAAAAAATAAAAGACTTAAGAATAAGCTAAAAAAGTAAAAGAGAAATATATTAAAGTTATTAAAAAAATAATATATAAAAGAATTAATTATAATAAATAAAATAATAATAAAATTATTATAAGAAAAAGTTATTTATATTAAAAACAAGACTAAAATAATTATTCCGACTATATTAAAATAATATAAGATATTTATACTAATAAGGTCACGATATAAAGCATTAATAAAAACTATAGTAGTGGAGTAATTACAAGAGAATATTATAAAAGGGGTCGTAGCGAGAAAATCAAGTACGCGTATAATTAAGCTACTATAATATTTTAGATAAAAATTCTAAATTATATAATCTTGAGATCTTAATTAATTCTATTCCTATTTTTAATTTTATTATAAATGATTATGTGATTATTTAATAATTAATTTTTAAAGTTGATGGTGTGCTGCAAAATAAGCGTGCTTTGGTGCGGAGCGTGCTTTGGTGAGGGACTTCGGTTAGCACAGATGCTTGTCAAGTACTGTACTTTGATGGAGCAGGACTCAGCACTTCCACGGAATCAGATCCCACCTCTCGCCACCAGTCCTTCTACCACAATCGCCGCCGCCAGAGCCCCGCCTCCAGCGCCTCCCTTTCTGACAACTCGGACTCCACAACCAAAACCGAGAGGCTTGCAAATGAATGCGAATAGATTTGCAGCCGCTCAGTACCGTGTCGGGAAAGCGCGTGATCTTCTTCAAGTCAAACCCTTCCGCCGGCTACAAGTGATCCGTCCAAAAACCACAGGTTAAGAGTTAGATTCTTGGTAAATGCAATGTTAGGTCGTCCCTCTTCATGCTTATTCCGAGTTTGTGGGCAAGGAACCACAAAGGCGGGGTTTTCTCAGGCTGCATGGTGCTTGGTGTATCTTGGAATGTGCGGCAGCGTTGCGATTAATTTGAACTCAAGACTTTACGTCACATTATCCCTGATCTTAGTGAGCTTGAAAAAGTCTTAGAAGGGACATTTCTAATACTCAGTAAATAGTCCCTCTTCTGCAGCTGTACGGGGCGATCATCCTGAAGCGGGGCTTCGGCAATTTCAGGTTTGGTGGTCGACGGCGACCCGATGGGGGGAGACCGTCGGAGGTAGAGAGGCGGAGTTACGGCGGACGCGCATAGACTTGATAATCGCATTCTCTGTCCAGACATCTTGGGCTGAGTTTACGATTCTCAGCTGGCCATTCTCCAGAACAAAGTGACAGTGAGGAAATCCATGGGGATGATAAATTATACCGAAGGAAATGAGCAGTAGAATAAAACTTAATTGACGCAGAGGTGGCTGTAGTACTATCTGGCTCTCCGCGATTTGGGAAATCTAAGAGATTCACGGGCTAAATAAACAGTTGAATAAACAGTTAAACAAATAATTGGTGATTTCGAAAAACCGCGCCCAAGCCTGACCCAAACAACCCGTTCACTGAAAGTCCTTCGTACAGTACCCCAAGCTATGACACTTCTCTTCCTCATTATCCTTTCGAGCAAGCCCTCTCTGACCTACAAACACCATATCGGTGTTAGCTTCTGACCCTCTATCAGCCAGCAACGACATAATGACCTTACATTTCATGCTCCCGGTTCCACATCTCCCGCCAAATGGGACCGAGAATTATTTGGCTCGGATTTCACATGACACAGCCCCTCCCAATCGCTTTTCACCTGTTCATGGGCAACGCATTCTGCTAACTCGGTACCGAGACTATCAAAGGAAAACCAGGGTCAGTATAGAATTTCGAAATATATAGGAGCTATTAATCTCAATAGAAAAAGGATTGGAGATGATGAAGTGTCAATAACAGCCTCTACCAGAACAACTCCCCAAGAAAAGTCTATGTGACGTACTCATGAGCTGATGGCGAAACTACAGAAGCCTGATGCCTGGTACGAATTGCAAAAATGCATCCTGGAATTCCAATGAGGATAGAGCATATCCCAAAGACGAGCCCATAGATTGTAGGTGTATCCCATGTGTTTTCTGGGTGTTTTTGCAAGAGACTGGAAAGCGTCGTAAACGTTGAGGGCACGGGGATGGTTGCATACGCGACTGAGCCCAGTAAATTCGAAGGTATAGACGAGGCTAAGGTAATCGAGGAGGTTATAGAAGAAGTGTAGTTGACGGCGCGGGAAATATACATGGTGATCCTAGGTATGCTAAAAGTATCTAGAGCTTCAAGGTTTGTTTGATACAGCGAGACCAAGGATGATCTACTTAAAACTATTAGAATAATAAGACGTAGTCAGGTAGGAGCCGCCGCATGTGTTTAGTTGAAACTGAATAAAAATGTTCTTCAAGGTGAATAATGGGTAGTTGAGCAGTGATCCATATCTGTGTGGGATTTGGGGTTAACTTATAATGTCAAGCAGTGTCAACAAAGAGAAGCATTGAGGTGGCCGCTGGTCAAATTCAGACTGGTTTGAACGCAATCCAATGAGTCTTGAACCGGTTTGGGACTGTTAGTAAGGCACAGATAGGGCGTTCTCAGAGAGGGGGGATTTGCTTGTGGTTCCATCACGGGACTGGTTCGAATTCGGTCTCGAATCGGTCTGTGGCTGATGACTGCGCCTCATTTCTTATCGAAGCGCCGCGAAAGCAATATCGAGTTGGCAGGTGTAATTGTTCTAAATTATACATTCAGCGTGGTACGCTCGTTCCTACTACTGGCCATGTCAGTCTCTTATTGCCTCTCCTTCATGACTGTCTGTCTAGTCTGCTGCTGCCGCTTCGATTGTCTCACGCTCTTTGTTGACTTTAATGTCGCAATCTCACAACCCTCCCCAAAGGCATAGCCTTATGCCCAGCAACTACAATGGTCAGTCGAATAATACCGTCGGTATGCTAGTACCACCGATATACAACCCTTATGTGCAAACCTCGAACGAGTTTGAGCAACAGATGGGCCTGCTCATGGAAGCACCTGAATACCCCTTCTTCGAGACTCCGGAAATAGACCAAAGCCTCGAAGGGCTTTTTGATTCTCTGAGCGCGCAGAATATACTTGTCACAGGGTCGAAAGTCTGTACCAAAGGACATCAACACCCAAGATGGCCAATAAAGGGGGATTTGGACATCAAGAAATGCGAAAGGAGGTGTGATTATTGCAAAAAGGAATTAGGGACTGCTGCAGCTCTACGAAAGGTCAGCATAAACCTCCTGTCCTATGCCGAACTCGCAACTAATGTACGCAGCACGTTTTCCGCCATAAGACGCTGGACGGCTATGACATAAATATCCTCAGAGGCGGAAGCGGTCCAAACAGGCCGGCATTAGACTTCGTTGGAGATGGGAATAAAATCATTCACTTGGAGCATAATACTCTAAATACGCCAGGAACTTCCGCCCCGAGCCTCGAACTATCGACCACACATACCCAGCTTGTAAAAACATCATCTGAATCAGAGTTCGATCTTATAGGTCGGTGCCAGGGGTCGACAAGTTCCACAGTTCAAAGAGATTCCCATGCCACGGGACAGGAGAGCGAAACAGTCTCTCCCAGAGAAATCCATACTTCTCTAGAAGCTGATTCGATCGAAACTCTTCCATCTAGCCTTGAGACTAGCTTAGAAGCCAGAATTGTGGCTAGGTTAGAAGCAAAGATCGGAGCGAAACTGAGGGCGGAATTCGAAGCCAACTTTGAAGAGAAGGTAAAAGTGGCAATCGTCGAGCAGCTAGAAACAAGACTCAATGAAACACTTGCAGAGATGCGACTCTCCATACCCGAACTTTCCGGGGTTCCGCCCTCGGAAGATAATCCTGCCGCAAACGAAGCCGCCAGGTCTCGGTTGATGGAGTTTCTTCAGATCAAGTCTCAGTTGATGTGCCTTCAAAAGCAACAAGACGCAGCTGCGAACGCCATTCCCCGAATTCTCACGGACAACAGGCGCCTATTTGAGCAATCTATGGCGTTCCAGACTCTGCACGACAGACATGAGAACTCCATCAATGCCATTCTTACGTTTCTCGCGACAGTCTACAACAGATCTTTGGATGGACAAAACATTGCTCAGATGTCTGGGATATTTTCTGATCCCGTTCAGCAGCCAGACGTTTCTCACCAGGAGGAGTCAGAAGAGGCCGGTGGTCAGAAGACCATGAAGCCTGTCGACATTGAGTCTACTCGAAAAGGGGCTGTGACTTTATTGGTCAGGGGGTTACAAGCTTCTATCCCAATCGCGATCCAGAATGGTGTTTACATCTTGGGCAAGGATGACACTATTGATAGCAAAGCCAAACGTCTGGCTATCGAAATTGAGAATGCTGTGCACCAGTCCCATCAAAGTAAAGGTTCGGCAAATCAACAGAATCGAGCGATCGCTGCTAAACTCAAATGCAATCAAGCGCTATGCAATGGTCTTCTTACCAAGACACTCTCTCCTGCAACTCTTGCAGCCATGACAAGTGATGATATGGCTGGCAAGGAACAGAAGGAGACAGCAGACATGAAGGCACGAGCGGATAAGCGTACGCAATCGATCATGATCACTGATGGTGGCCGGCGGATGCGCCGAACCCGTAAGGGAGATGAATTCATTGAAGGTGATAATTTTGCTATTCCAAATAAAAGCACCACTATGTCAACATCTCAGCACGATAGAGAGAACTCGCCTGGTAATGAGGTCGATCTTCTCGCAAATATTGACGACTACCGATCCCAAGACAATATCAGAAGTCATGTCATCCTCAAGCAACCGCTCAATATCGCCACCAAGCAACTGCCTGCGAGAAAGGCCTCCACTCAGGATTTTGACATCCAAAAGGTCTTCTCGAGTATTCAGTCTCCTATCAATGTACATTACAATCGCCAGCCATCAGGCGTTATCGCTCCAGCACCATTTAATCGACAAGAACGAGACCCTTATATCGACAAATTACTCACAGATGATAAAGGAAATGAGTCTTTGCCATACTCTCTGGCCGAGTACAATCCTGATTTGGATATCATCTGGAGAGGAACTGTCACAATGGACCCCATTGCACGATTCCCAGTAGTGGCAAAACAAGTTGGTGGTACAAATATGAGCAAGACAGTTTCATGGACCGACATCCTACAGAAGGAACTTCGGGTTGCTGATCGTATTGATCGGGAAAAGGCGAATGCGTACCTCTGCAGCCTACAATACAGCCCACTAACCGATATTGTCGTTGTCAATATCATTCTCACTAGAGAAGCGGTTGCTCAAAGTTTCCAAGAACTCTACCAGTACTTCCAAAGTAGAGAGAAATATGGTGTTCTGACAAACAAAGGGGCTGGAAACATCCACACTATATACCTCATTCCCGTTCCACCGTCTCCTGCCAATCTCCCCGACTTTCTTACTAATCTCAAAGGCCACAGAGTTCCTGAGAATCGCCCCGAACCTTTAATTCTTGTCACTCTCGTCATTTGTAGCGAATATCAACCGGGAAATAACCAGCAAAGTTCGGATGCCAATGCGAAAGCACGATCTCCTTCAGTGATGGGCCGCCCGCAATGCCAGATGTCAATGTCTGGCACTGGTCCTGCCAGGTCACCTATGGCTCCTCAAGGTGCATTCGGGGCACCACCTTCTGCCGAGCAAGCTACCCATCCCCAATTCTCTTCCGGGAGACAGCAGCAGAGCGTGGAGGTTGCGGTAGGCATTCTAGGAGACTATATCGAGGCACCTACAGTAATCGTCTTGTTGCCCCAAGCATGGCAGATGAGACCAGTTGAGTGGAGGGCTATCAAAGAAATCTTACAGGAGGATGAGAGGGCAAGAAATGACCTGAAGCATCTCAGTGATGTCCTTGAGGCAAAGATGGCAAAGCAAGCACAGAAATAGGCTGATCCTACTTCTAAACCCCATCCAAGCATACAATACTGCTAGATGGTGGGCCGGCTAGAGATCCAAGAGAGGAACATCCTCCAAACAAATCCAAAGTTCCTTCTTGTCTTTTTGCGTCTGAAATTGCGTGGTAGTCATTCATCCTCCTTCCAGCCCAAGGACCATGCGAGGCTAACCACCCTAAATAGCCGAGCGAGAAACCCAACCCGTGCCGCCAAGACGGTTGATAGAGTAGAAAGAGAGCAAAATCAACGTAGGTTGGAAATATTGGCGGCAGGACCGTGGTCCGAGTGGCAGTGGGACGCTGGAAGACAAGATTATTGACGGTCTTACCTCTTTCTTGTATGCTGGTAAGCGCTGCTTCTCTACAGGTAAGTCTAACCACTCGCTATGCTCGATCAGCCCTACCAGCAACCATTTCAGTTCCTTAGGGCTGCAGCTATTGACGAAACCATTAGAGATATTGCCATCGCAAGATGTCGGCGCTGCGCAACCTACGCCAACCGCAGAGAAAAGGCACGAATTGCACTAGCATCAAACGAAAACTTCAAGCTTTGTCCTGACTGCAGCTAGGTTGATTGGGTCAGACGTTGGACATTCACCTTGTACTCGACGTGGTTTAACTAAGTTTTTGGAAAATCTCACATGTGGTTTTGATATTGGGTCTGGGAACAGTTCTCTGCACTAAAGTTTTTGGCAACAAAAGACGTTCCTTCTAAAGCGCATCAAATACAAAGGCTGTGTTGGGTACATAATTCATTTTCCCCTTGCCCTCCTACTTGTAATCTTCGCAGGCTGTTTCTTCGATATGCCCTGAGGCTTTACAGAGCTTCTGGTTGTCAGACTGCTTGCATACAGAAGACTGACTTCAGCCTGGGAAATTGCGGTACCCAGGCTAACAGGCGCTGCTCATTGGGAGGATCACGTTGGGTGAGCGGTTGCTTGACCACTGCCTGACGACTCCAAAGTCACCTCTTTCCCTCCATATCTCTGCATTCGTCATCTTTCTCCCGTGAACCCATGAATCACTTGGCCCTTCCCATCTCCCAATCAACTCACTTCAACCTCCGGCGTTTCACCGACCTTTTCGGCGCGTCTGATTGAGGCTTTAACCTCATACTGTAATGTGCCTGCAAGGCCCCTTTGCTCCTATTGGGAAAGCGTTTTGAAAAGCGAGTCTAAATCTCATACTAAGATAAACTCTCCTCTCCTTTCAGTTGTAGTAGAACTTCGACTTCTTGGGACGAAAACCGCAATTTCCAAAGGGGCCCACATGCAGCATGTTCTTGCGAAGGTAACTGTTCCGAGTCTCTCCTGTCACTACTGCTAGAGACGCTCCTGGAAATGCCATGTCTCTGCGATGTTCCACTAGGCTCCGGTGAGAGATGTTGAGAAAAAGTAAGACAGTACACCAATTCCGAATTGATGATCTTCAATTTCAAGTATCCATAGATGGGATTTCTTCGCTCTCCAGCATAAGATAAGATGAGATAGCTACACTTGCTTGGTATAACACGTCGAGAGAATAAGTAGAAGCGGTTTCCACATCGTTAGGTTCCCTGTCCTTCGCCCGCTTGACCCGTTTCCGAGAGCGTGATGGATGTCGTATCTCAGAAGCTACGGCGTTATTTATACCGTCATAATCTTCGTCTTTAGAATTATCGCTGTCTCTATTATCAGCCATTTCGTAATTAATGTCGCGAATCTCTCGTTCCTTGCCTGGAGCTACGAGTAGAGCGACTAACTAAGTATGTTCGAAATCGTTGGATTCGAGTGCGACAGAAACGGGGCTAGCAATGCGAACTGGTCTGGTAAGAGCTTGTGCGTAGTCGCTTGCGGCGGACATTTTTGGTATTATCTTGTCGGGGACGATGTCTCGATAAAGGGCCGTTTGTCAAATCTAACTATTCGAGAGACGCCACAGCTGGACCCGGCTATGGAGATTAAGCGGAATAATGCTGGCCACCCCGTAGCTCAGAAAGGGAAACGTCACTATCGGAGGCTGAGTTGTAGCTATAAACAGCGGACGACCCTAACCTCGTGGTGCAAGTGTCGGCATCGTCTTCATCATCGGCGAAGACATCAACTCCCTCGTCTTCCGCCTCCTTAGTGACATTAAGGTTATCATAGCTCGCGTTCCCTTATGTGCCCTCGTTATTCACCCGAATGGGGCTGGCTTGATGTATAACGGACCCGTGGTCAGGGGATGCTGACATTGCAAGGTCAGCAGCGAGCTGGAGCGTTTCGCCACCAACTACACCGCTGTTATTATCGTCGTCTTGGTGGTCTGCAATGTGTGGAGAAGAAGAATTACTTTTAGTTGTAACATCGACTTCAGGGTTTTGTAATCGGTGTCAGACTCGGCGTTCGCAGATTCGTTGTCACTGATTCGTTATCACTGATTCGTTGTCACTGATTCGTTGTCACTGATTCGTTGTCACTGATTATAATCGGATCTAGCTTTGTGTAAGTATGAAATCCTGATCGAACTGAGAAACTTAGTGTACTCACCTCGACTGCTTCTTGCCATGGAGCGGCTGGAATAAGAGGGTCTGCTACCTCGAGTTCCATTGTCAACCATGTCTGCCATTCCACCACAATACGAATCTACGCTTACTAGTCCCTTCTGTTGCTTACCAGACAGGAGCTCGCCGATATCGATAAAGCCGTCGTAGTCATCACCCGTTAGGTCCGCGCTTGCTGGAATGCTCTTTAGCCATGTGCCCGACAAGAGCTCCTCTATGTCCGGGAAGTAGTTGTCATCGTCCTCGTCGTCGTCGCTGCGATTCGGAGGATTTCGTGAGGCTGTGAAGTCTTTTCCATGCTGTTAGAAGTTTATGATTCCCACGGCAAATCATGGCACGTACCTTGCTTATCTTTTATAGAATACCGATCCGAAGTATGTATTTTTTGCGATACAGTGCTCACAAGTGTAGCGGTTTAGCGAGCCGGCAGAGACGCAATGGTCCTAGGAGGTAGCTGTGAAGCCGTGGCGGTTCCTGGGAAATGAAGAGGCTTGCTCCTTGAGACCGAGAGGGGTTGGTAAAACACAATGTCGTCCATGGTGAGCAAATGGTCGAGCGATCGGTACAAAACTGTAATGGACGAGTGGAGTGCTTTGATTTGGCTCAGGAAGACTGATTTTGAGAGAAACTCCCGTATTTATATGGAAAATTCATTGCGGGTCTCAATACTCAGCATAGCGAACAGGAAATAAATGCGTGAATATCTCGGCAAGGAGGAAACCGCACGCTGCCGCCTGCGTTTCCATCTCGTACAAATGATGTAGCCATAGGCCCTCATTACAAAATAACCTCCAATTAAGCGCCTCTCCCCTCTTGAAAAGCCTTGCATATCTCGCACGACCTTACCCACAATGATGCCGAAATGACCGAAATGGCACCTGCCTTTCTTCGTGCACAAGAACCTTCTTAATGTAATAAACACAAGACCCTGAAGAGACGCAATCTCCGTTCCCTAAGACCACGGCTGCCTCGTAATTCTCGGCGGAGCAAGGCAGAGGCCAGCTGCATCGTCGTGAGGCATTGCTTAGATTGGTCAGATATCGTCGCCTTCGTCGCATGCAGGATTCTCTCGAGGCGGGCCTCCCCTGTCGCATTAACCGAGGTGCCACTGTCGGGAGGATTGTGTTGTTTGGACGGTCAGGAGGTTGAATGCTCGTAACTTGGCCAATAAAGCGCGATCCAGGAGGGATCGCCGGTATGGCAATAAGGGAAATCGAGCACAGAGTGGCAGATCGAGGATTTGGATTTCGAACAGGCTGTGTCGTAAGGAGGTTCAGGTGCGGCGAGCCCGACGATGACGAGTTGCCAACGCATGACGAGAGCAGAACGACTGACCGAGCGGAGAAGGTGGCATTGACAAGGAGACACATTTCCAATTGCCAGGCTCGGAGCGGCAGAGGCGAGTCTAGCTCCTGCACTTGCTCACGGCAAGGTAGATTGTGCTGTGCACACAGACGGACTCTCTGACATCCGGTCTCAAGATCGAGAGACCTTTTCGCCATTTGGCACACCCTCGGAGCGATGAGCAGGATCAGGCTCGCATGAGGAGAGGTGGTGTGCCTCGAGGGCAGAGGATGGGGGAATTTCGGACTCGGCAGGTTTTAAAGGTTATAGGTAGATAAGGGGGTTCGTGAGGTCAACGCTCTCCTGTGACGCTGCATCGTCGGCCAGCTGAGCCGTTGCTCGAATTCGTGCCATCCGTGGACAGGTCTAGCAGGACGGTCGTCGTGCTGAGGGAGGATTAAACCGTGGCCGGGTCGGTAGGGTTGCTGGGCGGAAAAGGAGGCCGCAGGGAAGTACAACCAAGACCGAGACAGCGGAGACGCAGACCGGGGGTTTGCGTGCAGGCCAGGAAGGAGTCGAAGTAGTAGCGTGAAGGTAGCAAAGATGGAAGAGTTGGGAGGGATGCCGAGGGGGATGGTGCGGTTCTTATACATGGCGATGCGAGGACGCCTTGCCCGAAGCAACGCCGCCAAGCCTAAACGAGTGCACGCCAAACCTGACGCGGCCTCGCTAAACCTACCTGAGCTCGACCCTGGTTTTCCGCGCCCCGCTGACCGCCTCACATTCTACTTTAATATTATTATTTATAAAATTAATAATTTAAATAATAATTAAAAAAATTATATAATACTTTAAATTAATAAATAAATATAATTTTTTTTTAAATATATTAAATAAAATATTAATCTTTAATATTAAAGTTTTTATATATAATACTTTTATTATTAAACTTTAATTTATAATTTAAAATAAATTATTTTTAATCTTTAATTAAAAATTAAATCTTTATAAAAAAAATTTTAATAAAAGTATTATTTTTAATCTTTAATTAAAAATTAAATCTTTATAAAAAAAATTTTAATAAAAGTATTATTTTTAATAAAGAATATATTATTAAAAAAAAATTTTATAATATTAAAAAATTTATTATTAAAAAAAATTTATTATTAAAAAAAAATTATAAATTAATTATTTTATATTTAATTCTTTAATATAATAAAAATAATAAATTTTAAATTAATAATTTTTAGCTTTAAAAATATTATATAATAATTTTATAATTTTAAAAATTAAATAAATAATATTATTAATTAAATATAAATTTATAAAATATTTTATAAATATAAATTTATAATATTAATTATTATAATAATAATATTAAAAATAATTTATTAATTAATATATTAAAAATAATTTATTGATTAATATATTAAATTATTAATAATTATATTAATATTATATATTTAAAATAATTATTATAAATTTATATAAAAAATTTCGACTTTTTATATTTATTATTTTTATTTTTATTTTTTATTTTATTAATAAAATAAAAATAAAATATACGTGTTTTTTATAAATAATTTATATTTTAAAATTATTTTAAAAAATATTTTTATTAAAAATATTTATTATTTTAATTTAATAAAAAAATTTATATTTAATATTATTTTATAAAAATATAAAAATAATCTTTATTATACTTAAAAAAAACTAATAAAATATTTATAATAATTATATATTTTTTTTATATTATTTTAAATAATATATTTTAATTTAACTTTAATTAATTTATATAATTTATAATAAAATTTAATAAAAATAAAATAAAATATTATATTATTATATAATAAAATAAATATATAAAATTTATTATTAATAATTAAAAGTTTATATAATTTTTTTTA
>Ga0302221_10001329_pt1 | contig 16087 bp, 11 predicted proteins | sample II_Palsa_E2_1_FD_193517 | JGI IMG/M metagenome (GOLD analysis project Ga0302221, IMG submission 193517) | Peat permafrost microbial communities from Stordalen Mire near Abisko, Sweden - II_Palsa_E2_1 | ecosystem: Environmental > Terrestrial > Soil > Palsa > Peat permafrost | place: Sweden... | reverse complement strand
AAGCAAGCTTAACGGCTCTTTGTTTAAATTCAGCATCGTAACGCGTAGTTCCTCGTTTCATATCGGCACCCCTCAAGTTGATGTAAGTATATCACCTTAAGTGTCCGCCGAAACGGGGTCAGATCATCTTGTGAAACCCAGCTGTCTATAAAATAGCCTTACAATCGGTTCATCTGATTCGGGTGGCTAGTATGAACTCGTTTTGAATATTCCTGTATTAATTCAATAAAATAATGATACATATCTTCAAGAGATAAATTCTCTTCAATAAACTGGGTGGAGTTATCAATGATTGTTTGAGTCTCTCTGGGATGAATTTTTGCCCATGCCAAGCCTTTTAATAAGGATGCTTCATCGTAAATGGGAACATATTCTCGATAAGGTTGTATGCCCTTGTAGTACCATTGCTGTTGGCTGGTTTCGTGCTTAAATACCAGGCTATTGGAATGAAGCTGCCAAACCAATCTTTCCCAGCTGCACCTAACGCCGTCTATCGATATCAGATACTTATAGGACAAATGTTGTTCTTCAGGAATAAATTTTCCAGGAAGGTAATTAGCAAATTGAGCATCAATAAGATTTGGATAAAGAGTGGCTAAAGCAACTAGGCGTTTTCTAAAACCGGTGCTATCATATTGGCCTCCGCGCCAAAAAAGTTTGTCTAGCTTATTTTCCCAGTGATGCTGGTTACTGTGTTCATTTATTGTATTTCGAAGTTTTTTTGCAGCGCATAAGTTCATCCAGTCAGGCATCAGGATTAAGTTTTTTTCGCCATCTATGTTTACATCTTTGGCATAAGCAAATATTGGCATAGGCTTGGATGGTAAAATTAAATATTCATCAATAGAGACAAGAAATTCTGTATTAGGAAGATAACCCTTGCCGGCGAGGTAGGCTAAAATATCATATAAATGTTGAATGCTATTTTGCATATCGTGTACACGTTTCGATATATGAGGAGCGTGAATCATCTGTACTTGATGATTTTGAATTTTAAACAATACCAGTGTGTTCAAATAACTTGAGCTGGAAAGATAATTTTTAAGATCATCAGTTGAAATTTTATCAAAGGATGATAAATCCTCTTTTATTTGTGCTTTTGCCCAAGCTGGCAAGCCTTGCTGGATCTTGTTTTTTAAGATGATATCATTCACTTCAGTAGGCGTATGACAGTTTTTGGATAATACGGCAGCACGTTGGGGTGCGAGTATTGAAGGGGGCAGCTGCGTATTTTGTCCGGCATTTTTAAAATAGAGCAATATAATAAAGTTTATGGAAAATATCAGCAATATTGTTTTTTTCATGAAAGAGTTGCTCTTTTATCAAGTCGTGTGCTGTATGCCTGCAACAGGGCAATGAGGTAATGACACATATCTTCTAAGGTTAAATTATTATCAACAAAGTGGGTGGAGTGCTCAATCATTTTCAAACTCTTATCAGGGTTTTTTTCGGCCCAGTCGATAGCTTCAAGTAAAGAGCTTTCATCGCTAATCGGAATATAATCTAGATAAGGTTTAATTCCTTTATAAAACCATTGGATCTGTGAGCTTTGGTGTTTAAAGACCAGGCTATTTGAATGAAGATGCCAAACAAACCGTTCCCAGGTTCCTCGGGAACCATCGATGGCGATCAAATATTTATATTGAAGTTGTTCGCCTTCAGGTATTAAAGGATCTTTTAAGTAATTTACAAAATCGGCGTCAATAAGATGGGGATGTTTGTGACTTAAAGCGATCAGTTTTTTGCGAAAACCCGTGCTGTCCCCTCCGCCTCCCCGCCAAAATAAAACCGGCAGTTTATTTTGGGCCAAATAAGTCTTATTAGCTATTGTTATTGCTTTTCTTAAATGTTTGGCTGAGCATAGATTCATCCAGTCGGGTATTAAAATAAGATTTTTCTCAATAGGAATATTTAAGTCTTTTGCATAGGTAAAAATTGGCAGGGCATTCTCATTTTCCATAGTAAGGTAATCATCCAGCCCTACAATAAAATCGGTATCCGGTAAATAGCCTTTTGATGCTAGTAACTTGAATATTTCAAAAAGGGGTCTGGCTGATTCTTTGAATAATTTTCTTTGTTTATTTCTGTCAGCAGTTGTCATGGTGAGTGGCTGCAGGGCGGAGACAAGTTTTAGTTTGCCAGCTTTTATTTGGAACCTTACCAATCTATTTTTGGTATTGAACTTTAGCATATATTTATCTAAATCATTAGGATAGATTTTTTCAAAAGGAGATAGATCTTCTTGAATTTGTTGCTTTGCCCATAAAGGCAAACCTTTTCGTAGTTTATGATTTAATAGCTCAAAATTGATTTGCTGTGCCGCTTGGCAGTTTGAAAATAATTTTGATATTCGAGTGGTAGGAAAGGTTTGAAGATCTATCGAAGGTTTAGCGCTAAAACTATCAATTAGGTATTCTGCAACAGTTGATAATCTTGAACCATTAAAGTATAGAGACAACATAAGTGCAGCAAGCGATACCTGCCTCAGGGGAAGTTTTTTAATTTGGCAGAGGAGTTTACGGAGTACCCATTTGGTTTGAGTCATGAGCTTCTTGCGAAAATGTTTGTAAGCTTATAAAGCCGCATATCAAAAAAACTTATTGTTTGACTGGCAGCTTTCATAAAATTTATCGAACATCGATCAGTGGCACCTATAGAGTGGCTCATAAGATTGCCTGAGCTTGAATGTCGCATTGAAATTTTAAACCTAAAGTCATTATTTATCCTAGGGATCATAAGCTTATATACTACTTAATCGTAGCGTGATAATACTGATTTTTCAAATATGTTGTGTTAGATGCGTTACCTTTCTTTAACACTTGAACTGCAACATGAGCATTATGAAATCCCTCAGTGATGAGTTACCTATCTAGTAGGGGGCTAAGGGTTATTTTTGGGTATTAAGGAAGGGCTTGCTGATCTTGGCGCTCTTACCGTCCTTAGGTTGTGCCGCCTTTGCAAGCCTATACAAGATTTTTCGACTACATTTTAAATTGAACAATTATCAGGGAAACTAACTGTTTCTGAAATGGATAAAAACTTATAAGTCATCTTATTCCTGCTTCTGCTGTATATTTTTTGGGTAGATTGTTATATTCAGTTCTGCTTCAATCTCTTCAACTGTTGGTAGGCTGGTTTTCAAATCTTTAGGCAGTGCCTTAGATAAGGTGTATTCTGAGATGCCAATGGGTGCTTTAACATTTCGCAGTGCGTACTCAGCAACAATTTTGCTCTTTGATTTACATAATAAAATTCCAATTGTTGGGTTATCATTTTCTTTTTTTAATAAATCATCTACCGCGGCAAGGTAAAAACCTAATTGGCCTGTATGCTCTGGTTTGAATTTGGTAGCCTTTAATTCAATTACAATAAAACAACGCAAATTAAGATGATAGAAAAGGAGGTCGACAAAAAATTCTTGGTCATCAAAGGTAAGTGGCACTTGTGAACCAACAAAGGCAAACCCCTGACCCAACTCAAGCAGGAAATTCCTCACATGCATTACCAAAGCATCTTCTATCGACCTTTCATGTGCATCCTCATGGATGGTTAGGAAGTCAAAATTATAAGGATCCTTTAAAAGTTGATTGGCCAAGTCAGGCTGAGAACTAGGTAAATATTCTGTATAATTGGATATTTTTTTAGAAATCTTTCCTTGGCGTTCATATAAATTACTTTCAACTTGCATTTCCAATACAGAGCGAGACCAACCATTCGTCAGAGTTTGTACTGCATACCACTCTCTTATTTGCTTGTCCTCAACCATCTGCATTAGCCTAATAATATGCCCCCATGGCAATTGCGAAACGGGCTGTTTCGCAAATTCAATATTGGGGTAAAATAAGGCAAATCTCCTCATATGCTCAAGGTTCCTCTTGGAAAATCCCTGCATTTCTGGAGAATTCTGGCGCAGATCATGAGACAGTTGCTCTAGAAATTTTTCACCCCACTGATATTGTTCTTGGCACTTAATAATATCAGCTCCAAGTTGTCAGTAAAATTTGATGAGTTCCCTATTTGCTGAAAGGGCCGCGCGTATTTGAGATGTACGCAGCCGATCTTTTATGCCGCTGAGAAAAATTTTATAGTTTTTGTCTAAATTTAAGGCCGTTTCATTTTTCTTAAGTTGCTTACTCATCTGGCACTACTTTTTTAAGGGGATTAGATGCAGTTTCAGTGTGATATTTTACTTTCATGCGCTTCTAAGTGTCGAATGGATCTTGCAAAAACGTTTTGATACTTTATGGGCGATCATACCACTAATTAAAATGGAATTTCAAACAGATTTCAAAAGTATCGGAATGATTCAAAAGCAAGTATTTATATTCGTAATAGTAGGTCGAGGGTTCGACTCTTCTTTTTGGCACCATATAGATCAAGCAGTTACAACGATCTGTATAGAAAGCCCTTTGCTTCATGGATGGGCGTCGCTCTGCTTTAAACAGCGCCACAAGTAGAGCCAGAAGCTCCAATTTCAAGCTTGCATTAAATAATTTAACTAGTTGATTTGTATGAAAATTATTTACTTTAGCCTCAAATTTAAGGTTTGCCTTAAAGCACTTTAAGCCCAAAATGGCGCGTGTCTGCACTCTGTATTTTCTGAATTGTTAAAGAAAGATGCCCCCAAGGCAATGGGTCCATAGCCTGTGGACTAATTTCAAAATCGGGGGGATATCATAGCTTGGACTTGATTAAATAGCCCTGATGGGGTTTTTTCACATTCAATAAAGAAGCATCTTTGAGCCCAGCCTCGGTTGTTGGTAAATTCAATTCTTCATTGAGCTCGTTAATTTTTTTATCAACCTTATCAAGATTTTCTAAAAATAGTTGTCTATTTTTGCGAAATTGAAAAAGAACTGCAGTCCTGGCATCTTGTTGCTGGGTGCTGTCCGGCTGTTTATTGCCGTCGCTCCAGGCTCGATTGTGTTGATTATGCGCTGAAAGGATAGGGCTGAAATCCTTATATATTTTTTTAAGTTTATTTTCTAAAGATTGTATTTTATTTTCGATAAGTAAATGATAGTCATTATCCCGATAATCGGGTTTTTTGATTAAAAACATCGGCAGTTTGGCCATATGCAAAGATAGCAGGAATTCCCTGTAGTATTGGTATCTTTCACTAGTACTGGCCAGTCCTTTAGTCATTTCATCGAGTAAATGTTCGTAAAAAATAAAGCCTACCACTCGATTGTCTTGATGTCCTGTGACGATCAGTTCATTACAATTAAAGGGCGTGATGAATGATCTTTTGACAAGGGCTGCTGGGCTCATCTCAGGAAAGCTGCCAACAATAGAATCATCTCCAACATTTCCTACTTTTACCGTGATATTCATTTTTGGCGCTGTTCCGGATTTAATGAGCAGTTGTTGAATGGTATGTGTGTCAAGGTTGGGGTTGTATTTTTTTATAAAAAATTCTCGTAGATTGTGTTCTGTTGCCTTGGTTTTCAAAAGTGTCAGATAAGGTGCTTCGCCACTTTCTTTGGTTTCCAGGCTGGCTCTGGGTGAATAGATGTCGCAAGGAAAACCTCTGGCAATGGAATGGGGGTTTAATTTTAAAATCAAGCATGCAGTCCAAAAAGATTCGCGATGATCTCCTGCTGATAAATGTGTGCCCCTCTCTTGGTTGATCAGTGAAGCTGAAAAATATGGAGTGGTATTGTTGACATCCTCACCTTCTTAAAAGAAGGTGATTCCCGAGATTCAAGATCTCAGTAGGTTCTTGCTTCATCGCCGCACTTACGCCCTTGCTCCACAAGCCATCACGGCATGCCCTGCCGCTAAAATATTTTTCGCCGCGTTGACGTCTGCATTCATTTCACTGCTGCATTTCAAACAAACAAATTTTTCCTGTGTTTGCCTGTTTTTCGCATCGATATGTTGGCAATGGGAACATCGCTGGCTCGTGTATTGCGGATTAACTTCAACCACAATACCGCCTCTCCAATAGGATTTATATTCAAGCTGACGCCTGAATTCATACCAACCTTGATCGAGTATCGATTTATTCAACCCAGATTTTGCAGATACATTTTTACCCGGGTTTTCTGAAACGCCACTGGCTGATCGACTCATGTTCTTGATTTTCAAGTCTTCAACTACAATCAGTGCGTGGTTTTTGCAGAGCTCCGTTGAAAGCTTGTGTTGAAAATCTCTTCGAATATTAGCTATCTTTTGGTGTAGTTTAGCTATTTTCCTCGTTTGTTTTTTCCAGTTGAATGAGAAACGTTTTTTACGACTTAATTCCCGTTGTAATTTCGCTAATCGCTTTTCATGCTGTCTAAAGCTATTGATAGGCGCTTGATGCTCACCATCAGATGTTGTAACAAAATGCTTAATTCCAAGATCAAGCCCAATTGATTGAGATGATATTGTTGTTGTTTGTGACTCTAATTCATGTTCAACTTGAATTGAGATATACCAATGACCGGCCTGTCTGCTCACTGTAACATTTTTCATCTCACCGACAATATCACAGCTTCTGTAAAAGCGTATCTTGCCAAGTTTGGGTAGCGTGATATGCTGATACTCCAGTTTGATTTGTTTTGGCTCTGGAAACCGAAAACTGTCATTCAAACCACGCTTCTTAAATGTGGGTAACCGCTTATTGGGTTGCTTTTTATCAAAAGCATCCCTAAATGCGCGTTCTAAATCACGTAATTTCTGTTGCAAAATATGGGCAGGGCATTCTTTTAAAAATCCATATTCTTCCGATTGCTTCCAAAGCTTGCTCCAGAAATCCAGCTCTTGGTAATACAAAATAGGTTGTTTTTGTTTTAAGCGTTGTAAATTTAAGCTTAAGGCTTTATTCCAAAGAAATCGACTAGTCCCAGCAAACTCAAGGAGCTTTTAGGCTTGGGTTGAAGTCGGTTTTAACCGAAATTTAAAGGATTTCTTTATCTTCATGGCTCGATGATACTCTTGACCTATGAAGATATCAAACCAAATTATAGCCGTTAGACACTGCGTTTTTAATAGGCATGTCCATTTGGTCTTTGTCACTAAATATAGACGCAAAGTCTTCAACCACACGATGCTTTCCTTTATGCAGAAAGTCTTTATCGATATTTGCCAACACTTCGAAGCTGAGCTGATTGACTTTAATGGTGAATACGATCCTGTTCATCTCTTAGTTCATTACCCACCTAAATTAGCCATCTCAAAACTGGTTAACTCCTTTAAAGGGGTTTCATCACGCTTACTAAGGGCTCACTTTGATTCTATTCATTCCTAGTATTGGAAAGGCGTTCTCTGATCACCCAGTTATTTTGCAAGCAGTTGTGGCGGAGCACCTATTGCTGTGATCCGGCAATATATCGAACAACAACAAACTCCAGAAAATTGATTTACCTACGGTGAATGCGCCTTACTTCCTCTTCCTCAAGGAAGAGGTCTTTCGGCGCGTTAAGATAAAATTGCGATCTAAGCTGTAAGGCTGTGAGGCTGTGAGGCTGTGAGGCTGTGAGGCTGTGAGGCTGTGAGAAGGTAATGATAGTAGCCTACTCGCCGAAGTAGATGAAATTTACTATTAAAATCAATTTAGGCTCCCTAGTTGTCCTTTAAGGTGATAAACATAGCAGTAGCCATTACTCTGTAAAACTTCCTGGTTTAGCTGGGGATTTCCAGTGTGCCTACACGGATTCATAAGTATGCAAATATATATGAGTTCTAGACCTATCAGTTGTAATATGGTGTCTGGCTAATTTATTTCTAGTATTTTGGTTGCGTCATACTCCATTATCGGAGATAATGGAGTGTATGGACTACATAAGCAGAAACCTTACTCAGATCTTTGATGTCAGCCTTAAACGTGGCAAGAGCATTCTATTGCTGGGTCCTCGCCAGACAGGCAAGACTACGCTTATGCAACAATTCCAAACGAATTTATCGATTACCTTTGCGCGCCCCGACATTCGCCAAAGATATGAAAAAAATCCTAGTCTTATTATTGGTGAAGTTGAAGCATTGGCTGAACAAAATCCCAAGAAACCTTTGATTCTCATTGACGAGGTGCAAAAAGTCCCTGAAATCTTGGATAGCGTACAATATTTAATTGATAACAAAACAGCGCAATTTATATTAACAGGCTCTTCTGCTCGCAAACTGAGGCATAACACCAAAATTAATTGGCTACCAGGCAGAGTAGTCGTCTTAAGACTAGATCCACTGACTTATACTGAAATAAAATCTTATGAGCCAGTCCTTTTAGATTTATTGCTTTACGGAACTTTGCCGGGAATTTTTAAAGAGCCCGAATCTAATAATAAAGACACTGATTTACAGTCTTATGTCAGTACTTACTTAGAGGAAGAGATCCGTGCAGAAGCCTTGGTCAGAAATATCGGAATTTTTTCACGGTTTTTAGAATTAGCGGCTTGTGAATCTGGCAGCTTAGTAAATTTTAGGAAGCTCTCACAAGAAATTGGTGTTGCGCATACAACCATCGCTTCTTATTATCAAATCCTTGAAGATTGTTTAATCATAGAACGGATTGAACCTTATCTCGAAACTAAAACTCGGCGGATATTGACCAAAACACCGAAACATCTGTTTTTTGATCTGGGTCTTCGCCGGATGTGCGCGAATGAAGGGAAGCAATTACCTAAAGAATATTTGGGCCATTTATTTGAGCAATGGGTGGGTCTTGAGCTGATTCGAAATTCTCGTTTAAGTGCTAAGCCTTATAAAGTTCATTTTTGGCGCGATAAAAATGGTATGGAAGTCGATTGGTTGATAAAGCTTGAGAACGAATTAATTCCCATAGAGGTAAAATGGACAGACAAGCCTAGTCTTAACGACGCTAAGCATCTTTTGGTTTTTAAGCAAGAATATCCATTAGTCAAGAACTCTTACATTATTTGCCAGGTGCCACGAAAAATAAAGCTCGCAGATCACGTGTACGCCATCCCTTGGCAGGAAATTGGCGGTATTGTCGACAGTTAATTTTTTAGGGATTATAAACATATAAATTTTGGACACCGTATTCTTGAAAGCCGAGCCTTTTCGCAAGCCGCTATCCTTCATCATGAATGACTCATTAAATAAAGCCCTTGCCAACAATGTTGACAAGAGCTTTATCACTTAAACCTTAAGTTTTTCCAGGGCGATGCTTATTTTTTTCTTGCTTTTCACTTTCTTCTTTTAGCCACTCAGGCTTATTATTTTGATAATTGGCGTATCCTGGTAATAGGCCTGTAGGCTGATTTATCGCATCTACTTGAGCCCGAGGCAAACCAGGCTGCAAGAGTTGCTGGCCATGATGTGGGCCATTGGCTTGGCGAGGTAAAACTGCCAGGCCAAGGTCTGGCATTAACGACAAGATTCCTTGGGCAATAGCTGATAACCAGTTCACAGGGGGCACAGGGGCTACTTTTTGCACCAATTCATAGGTGACGACGGGAACATTTCTGGCAACCAAGGGCTGGCCATCATCGATGGTAAAAGGCTGGTTGGGCTTTAATGTCGCTTCAGGCGCCTGGGACATGGTGACCTGGCTAAGGATCTTTTATTGACTGCCGGCTGACTAGATTCTTCTTGAAAGTTCCTGTTTATAGCTTTAAATGTTTAGAATTTATTCAAATAAAATGTGAAGCCAAACCTAATGAATAGGCCCCGCTTTGATTCTGCATGGGTATGATTAATACCTATTCGAGGCATGCCTCTACCCTGGCCGGACCCAAACTGGAACTGGTATAGACTTGGGTACCCAGATAGCCCTCATTGTCTGTCTCAATGACTGCTCTTTAAATAGATAAGAATGATTTATTTTTAATTAAAGTTTTTGAGCAGGTTGCCGCTAAACTAGAAAGATAAACTGCCTGTATGAGAGTGATATGTTAAAGCTTAACCTTGCCTCAATGCCTGTCGTCATGGGAATAGCATTATCTTTTCCTTTGGCTTTTCCAATGACTGCCCATGCGACTACTTATGAACTACCTTTCTTGGGAAATACCATAGGCACTAAACAAGACTTAATCTATGATGGCAAAGAATCTTTAGCTCAAATTGCCCATCGCTATGACTTGGGTATGATGGAATTTAAGCGTGCTAACCCAAACTTGAAGAAGAAAGGCTACTTAAAAGCGGGTGCGGTCATTCATCTTCCCACTGAATATCAGCTGCCTTCAATTCGACAAGGCGTCGTGGTGGACTTATCTCAATTAAGGGCCTTTTACTTTTCTAAAGATAGTAAGACAGTTAGCACCTATCCTATAGGGATAGGTAAAAGTGGCTGGGATACTCCAATTGGCACAACAAAGATTATGTCGAAACAAAAGGATCCCGCCTGGCATCCCACCAAGCATATTTTGGAGGAAGCAGAAAATAATGGTCATGACCTGCCTAAGGTGGTTCCCGCCGGTCCGCATAATCCTTTGGGTGCTTATGCCATACATTTAGGTTTTTCAGGAATTCTCATGCACGGCACCAATGCCCCTGCTACCGTAGGCTTGAGCGGCAGTCATGGCTGTATGCGGATGTATGCAGAAGACATTAAAGAGTTATTTTATAATGCCATCATTGGAATGCCGGTCCATATCATGAAATAGCAACCGGCAAATGAAAGGTAAAAATTTATATCTTGCACATTTTGGCCTATTTTTTCATAATGCCTACAGCAGTTCCCGCCAAGTGATAAAAAGCTGAATTTTTCAAGGAGCCAGATGACTTGAAGAAATATTTATAGAAAATCAAGAGACTACTCTTAATCCTAATCAACAAGACCACACTCTCCTTTTAAAAAAGGCAAAAACCCATTAAAATTTGATAATGGTATAAAATTAGCAGCCCACTGGGGAGTGCTCAGCTGAGTTCTGGGATCTTCTTCGCTCATTCTTTACCATAACCGACAGCATTCATAAAAGTTTGGCAACTTAAATTTTAAGTTGCCTATTTCAAGGAAGAACCCAATCGTTTTATAAAGTCACTTCCCTATTCAAAAATGCTTTTCATGCAACCGCCCGTGCAGGCAAAACCTGGTTTCAGTCTGAAGAATGGCAGCTAGTACCTCACCGATGGCCCATTAGTGAGTGCATCGTTTCCAGGCTGGCGAAAGTCTAAGGCTGTAGAAACTTTAGCACAGTGGCTTGACTTATGACCATAAGCCTGGTTATACTCACCCACTTCATGAGTTTCGCCATCTAATCACCTGCTCTAAAATCCCTGCATAGGGGAAAAAAAGTGCAGCTATATGGCTCTGCTCACTTTTTTACTCTTATTATTTAGGGATTTTTATGGAAAATTTCGACGCCATTCCTTTGTCTAACCCCATTTTACCTGCAGCGACATCCGATATAAGTTTTGAAGCTCTGCCATTACCCGAACTGGTTCAGGCCTCTCTTAAACGGATGAATTTGCTGGTAGCTACTCCTATTCAGGCCCAAGCCATTCCTTTAGCATTAGCCAACAACGATATTATTGGCTCGGCTCAAACCGGAACCGGTAAAACCGCGGCTTTTGTGATCCCCATGGTTGTCAAGCTGCTAGCTGCTGTTGAAGCAAAAGTCGATTGTACCGCTTTGGTGCTCACACCGACTCGCGAATTAGCCAATCAGGTTATGGACGTGGTTAAAAAGATTTTAGGCGGCAAACAATGCCGTATTGATATCGCACTTTTAGTGGGTGGTGAGCCTATTTGGAAGCAGATGCGCTCTTTACGCAATCGGCCGTTAATCGTTGTCGGCACGCCGGGGCGAGTCAATGATCACTTATCCCGCGAAAGCCTTCAATTAGATGATACTTGTCTTTTGGTTTTAGATGAAACCGACCGCATGTTGGACATGGGTTTTAGCCCACAAATTGAAGCCATTCTGCAATATTTGCCGACTGATCGACAAACATTGATGTTTTCAGCAACACTGCCTGCTAATATTCTGCAATTATCACGCAAGTATTTACGGGATCCTAAGCGGATTTCCGTAGGTATCAGCAATGCTGTAGCAACAAAAGTTGTTCAAGAAGCGATACGCACCACAGAAACCAAAAAGTTTGACCACCTGCTTGCAGAATTGGAAAAACGCGAAGGCTCAGCAATTGTATTTGTAAACACTCGCGATGGTGCTGATGAAGTAGCCTTTAAATTGCGGCGCGAAAACCATACTGTAGAAGCCCTGCATGGGAATCTACAGCAGTTTAAGCGTGAAAAAATTATTAAAGGTTTTCGCTCCAAGCATTTCCGAATTTTAGTCGCAACCGATATTGTCGCGCGCGGTATTGATATTCCCCATATCGAATTGGTGATTAATTACGAATTACCTCGTACGCCGGCTGATTACGTCCACCGGATTGGCCGAACTGCCCGTGCTGAAAATGAAGGCACAGCCATCAGTTTGATTTCGCCCAAAGACAATCGCCGTTGGTCTGATATTGAACGATTAATGGAAGGTAAAGACAGTTGTCGATCTGAAGTTCACCTGCATGTGAATAGAGGCCGTGGCGGTGATCGTCCTTATGGACAAAATCGCGATGGGCAAAGTCGCGGTCGTAGTTTTGGCAACTCGGGTGAAGGCCGTAGCTTTTCCCGCGATAGAGCCTCTTCTTCAGAAGGCCGCAGCTATGCACCGCGTGAAAATTCAGGCTCTTCAGAAGGGCGTCGCTTCTCCCATACGGGTGGTAGCGGCTCTTCTGGCAGCACGGGTCGCAGCTATGCGCCCCGTGATGGCTCAGGCTCTTCAGAAGGCCGCAGCTTTTCCCGAGATAGAGCGCCTTCTGCAGAAGGTCGGAACTTTTCTAAAGAAGGCGGCCGCAACTTCTCCAAAGGGGGTTCGACACCAGCGAAAAGTGGCGCGGGCTTTGCCAAGCCAAAGCGCACTTTTAAGAATCCGAAATCTGCAGCGAAACCTGCCAGCGGTTTCTAAACCCTTGATGCAAAAAAAGCGGCTTTATGCCGCTTTTTTTGTTTCAATACGTCCTTTAACTTAAGGGCCGTCCTCGACCCAGGGTTTTAAGGTAATCGGTTTTTGTAAGAAAGCTGCAAATTCTTCAGACGGCAAAGGTTTGCTGCAATAAAAACCCTGAATTTCTTCACAGTGGTTTTCTTTCATAAAATTAAATTGTTCTTGGCTTTCACAGCCTTCTGCAATGACAGACAATCCCAAACTATGGCCTAAAGCCAAAATAGCTTTTACCAACGGAGACTCTAAATGATCCGTTTGGATTTCTTTGACAAAACATTTATCGATTTTTAAGGCATGCAAAGGAAAATTACGCAAATAGCTTAAGTTAGAATAGCCGGTACCAAAGTCATCAATCGATAAACGCAGACCTAAAGATGTCAGCTTTTTCAAAAAATCTATAAATTTATTGCTCTCATGCAAGCTGGAACTTTCTGTAAGTTCTAACTCCAGATATTGTGCAGATAAGGCTGTGATCTTTAAAATTTCTGCCACTTTATCGATATAATTTTTTTCTTTGAACTGCCGTGCTGAAACATTTACAGAAAGAACTATTTTTTTAAGTCCCTGCTCTTGCCAAACTTTGGCTTGACGACAAGCGGTCTCTAGTGCCCAATCTCCTATTGGAATAATTAACCCAGTTTCTTCTGCTAAAGGAATGAAATCTTGCGGCGAGATAAGCCCCCGAGTAGGATGGACCCAACGTATTAAGGCTTCGGCTCCTACGATAGTCTTGCTTTCAACATTCAACTTGGGTTGATAATGTAAAATTAATTCATTTCTTTCTAAAGCATGTCTTAAGCTTTGCTCAATCACCAAACGATCCTGGATCTTATCCTGCATTTTTTGAGTGAATGGCTTAAAGTTGTTGCGTCCTTGAGCTTTTGCCTTATACATAGCCACATCTGCATTTTTAATTAAAGTTTCTACATCTTCGCCATCATCTGGAAACAAGCTAAAACCTATACTGCAAGAGATATTAATTTCATGATGATCAATTAAATAAGGCTGGGAGACATCAGCCAAAGTTGCATTTAAAATCGCAGGCAGGCTGTTCATGCTTGTTTGATCATTGATCAGCAAAACAAATTCATCGCCGCCAATACGGGCTAAAGTATCGATATCAGAGTTTATGGCGGTTAGTCGTTTCGCCACCATTTTTAGCAATTCATCGCCCATGGTGTGCCCCAGGCTGTCATTGATAAATTTAAAATGATCTAAATCAATAAAAACCACGGCAAGCTTACGGCTTTGTTTTCTACATTGGCTTAAGGTTTCATCAAGTTTTTCATAAAGCAAACGTCGATTAGGTAGCTCAGTTAACGTATCATGACTTGCTTGATGTACCAAGCGTTTTTGCAATTCCTGGCATTCCAAGCTTAACATCAATTGATGTGCTGCAGCCTCAATAATGGTTAATAAATTTTTATCAGGCAGTGCATTTTCTGCGAAAAAGAATTCAGCAACACCAATAATTTTTTTATTTAAAAACAAAGGAAAGGCGTATGCAGCCTTTAAACCAAGATTTTTGAAAATATTTTTACTGCGAATCACCATCGGATCAGTATCAATATCATCTATCCATATTGAGTCTCCACAAGCATAACTATGCCCCGGAAGATCAACACCTATTTCACAAACATTTCTATCTGTGACTTCAACCAAGTCTCGATAGCGTTCGTGACCCAAATGCTTTATATTCGAAGGAATTAACCGTTTGTCCTCTTCAACAAAATACACATAGGCCATAGGCAATTGAACCGCTTCACCTGCGGCCAAAATAAATTGCTGTAATGCACCTTTCAATGAAAAGATTTTCTGATTATTGCGTGTAATTTTTAGAAAGAGAGAGTTTTTGAGAGAATTTTCTAAATATGTGAGCTGCTCTTTTTTTAACTTTTCTTGGATCTCTTGTAATTCTAGGGTTTTTTCTGCGAGTAATTCTTCAACTTTCAGTAAAGCTTTTTGTTCATCTACCCCATCAAGTTTATGAAAGTCTTTGTCTTCCATCAGAAATACTTCTCACCCCTTTCAAAATGTATGTAAAGATAAACTATTCACTTTTATTTAAAGCCTCAAAACTATTGGCTTTGCTTATAGCCAAACACGTCTTTTGCCAAGGCTCATTTTTAAAGATCCTGCCCCATAGATCATTAGTTTAGTTCATTCTGAAGTCCGCTGGCTCCTTCCGACCTACAACCTACAGCAACGAGCCAACCTTGGTAAAAAATTGCTTTCAAAAAATGAACAGCGTAAGATTTGCTGGCCATCATGATCTAGCCGGTTGATGGACAACCCATCAGCATTCAGCTATACAAAGGAGAGTCATCCATTTGCGGGCGTAAACAAAACGCCTATATTCCTTAGCATTTTATCGGTGTTCTCTGTAAGAGATCCACCCAACAATGGTTCAAATGAGGGACACTCAAGGCTCGTGATGCTTAAATTCATCAATGAGTAGATGCAAGCTCTAGAGTCTCTGTGTAAGCGGGAGTTTATTAATACAGTATGCAAATCTTAGCTAAAGCTCCAAGATCACAAGAGGTAATCGACTTTAAGGCCTTACAGGAAGTTTACCAATATTTCTCTAAGAAAGACTTGCCTTTCATTAGCTACTTAACTGAAAGAATGTACGATGAACAGCCCTACCGCGATATTCAAATCCTGCACAATACCCATTTAACATTGGCGACACTTTGCAAGCTAGAGCCTTTATTGGCCTCAGGTGCAGAGCTTAAAGTGACTGTCAGCAAAAATTTAAAATGTGATCCCCGAGCTTTAGAGCTTTTACAACGAGCCAAAATACCTTTTTTAGAAAATGATGAACTTGATGACAGTTTTGATTTTGTCCTAGATTGCTGCGCGGGTATGCTAGATATCATCAAGCCCCGTTATGGCGCTATTGAATTAACTCAAACCGGCAGCGTGAAATATAAACAAGCAGAAACCAGTTATCCAGTGATTTCCGTCGATGAAAGCCTAACAAAAAATTTAGAAAATTTCTTAGGCACCGGCGAAGGCTTTATTCGAGCTTTCCTCGAAATGACCCACAAAGACATCCGCGATAAAAAATTCATATTATTTGGCTATGGAAAAGTGGGCAAAGGCCTCGTTCAAGCCCTATTACCCTATACGCAGAAAATTGTTGTTATCGAACAGGATATCAGCGCTTTAAGCCAAGCAACTGTCAAAGGCTT
>Ga0302221_10001325_pt1 | contig 16117 bp, 5 predicted proteins | sample II_Palsa_E2_1_FD_193517 | JGI IMG/M metagenome (GOLD analysis project Ga0302221, IMG submission 193517) | Peat permafrost microbial communities from Stordalen Mire near Abisko, Sweden - II_Palsa_E2_1 | ecosystem: Environmental > Terrestrial > Soil > Palsa > Peat permafrost | place: Sweden... | reverse complement strand
TTATTATTATTATTATTATTATTATTATTATTATTATTATTATTATTATTATTATTATTATTACTATTTTAATTAAGATTTACAAATAACCGGATTAGTTAATACTATTATGCCCTTATTTACAATGAAGGAATAACTTGTTAAAGAAGGATTTTTGAGGCTTGATGTTAAATGCCTCTTTATTGCTATATGCTTAATCTAGTATAATATTAAATATAATATAGTTTTTGCAATTTTAAAAAGAATTAGCATATTATAGTGCTTGTTATTACGGAAAATAGGGAGTTTATTACCTTTTGCAGGACAATTTTATTATATATAATTAGCTTAAAATTTTTTTAAGGGAGTAAGATAATATATATCTTTAAAGTCGGGATTATTAAATAAATTATTTAATATATTATCCTATTTGTTTAAGACAAGTGTAGTATTTATAGGATTCTTGTTTGCCTTAACAAGTCTTTAGGCCTTTTTTGTAAGAAGATAGCAAAGCATTAATTGCTTCTTATTTGATATGTTTTATTAGCTATTTTTTACTTTAGAAAATATTGCTTAAAGATAAGGTAATAATATTAGTATAATCTTTTTAAACAAATTATTAAGTAAAATACTTACTATAATTTAGTGCAAAATCTAATTATTATAATTTGCCCTCTTAAGACTTAGCTTTTATAGCATAAAGGATTATGCTATAAATTATTATAATTGTATATGCAAGAATTAGATCTTACTATTCCTTTATAGTAGCATAAAAGCCTAATGCCCACGTGCTTAGAGATTAAAAGAATATTGCAAGACACGTTACAATAATGTTGCTAGTCCATTTTTTCAATTTAAGCTATTTAATATTAATAAGCAATTAAATTAATTAAATTTACTTACTTGAGCTAAGTCTAGTAAAAGAATATTATAATCTTTTAGCAATTAAATCTAAAATGCATCTTTAGCTATCTTGTTTAATTAGTTTAAGTAATTAGCAAACTTAAGCTATATTATAAATTAAATTGTTTATATAAGTTATAAATGTTTTTCGGAAATATAATTGCGCATTTATATAAGATTAGTATAATCTTAAAGACTTAAATATTACTTAAAGCGCTTACTTTCCGGGCTATAATATTATTTAAAGGATGCAAATTAAACTTATCCTTCTTTTATTATTCTTTTACTAACTTTTAATAATTAGTAATATACTCTTTAAGTATATATTAATCCTCTTTAAGCTAAAGTAACCATTTAAGGCCTAATTCTCTAATAACTTATAATATAAAAGTTAAGAAAAGAGCAAGAGTAATCTTATATTATATACTTTTTGTTTAACCTATTATTATTAGATCTTTGCGCTTGCTTTAAGCCTTAATATTACTTTATAAGTGCATCCCGCTTAAGCCTTTATTACTCCCCTAAGATTAGCTATATATGTTATTATTAAGTTAAGCTATTGCTTTATAATTTAACAAAACTTTAGCGCTTAAATAAGAAGAGGATATTAAGCTATATAAATATTAGTAAGATAAGCGGAGTTTTAATATAAATAGTCTTAAAGTGTCTTGCATTATACTTAAAGGCCTTAATTGTTTAATTATTGCTTATTTTTATTATATATAATAAATTAAATATATATATTTAATAACAAGGGAATAACTTGTATTATTATAATATATTTGCAAAGTGCAATTGAAAACACTCTTATCTTAAGGCATTTAGCTATGCAATTAATTTGTGCTTTAAGTATATTAAAGAGGGATTAGTTTCTAGATGCAAAGTCTAATAATAAAAGTATATACTTTAGTGCTTGCCTTAAATCTTTTTACCTTATTAGCTCTTTGCCTCGGTTAATTGCTAGCTATTTGTGAAAAGTAATATAAAGTTTAGCCAAATAAAGATATAAAAAGATAATATTAATATAATAGCTATTTGAAAGTTTAATAAGATAAAGTTAAGTATAAAAATATTAAATAAAGAGATGTTAGACAAAGAGATATTAGATAAAAAAGAGGAAAGGAAGAGAAAAATAAATTAGGTTACTATAAAAAAGCTTTAATTTCGCTAGTAAAGAAGGGTAAGCAATTAAAACAAAAATAATAATAAAAAAAGCGCTACCTTTTATAAGTATATATTATTATTTATCCTTTTATCTTTATATTATAATAAGTGTTTTTAATTTAGTAAAGATATTATACTTTTAGCAAGAATATTCCCTTTAATCTTTAATTTTAATATTTGTTTCTAAAATCCTAGACTTTTAAGAAGAAAAGCTTGCAATATAAGAATTTGCTTTATAATCTCTTATTACTATCTTGCCAAATACACAAATGCATTACAAGTGTAACAAAATCTTAAACTCTTAAAAGGATAAGCTTATAACACAAGAATCTGCTTTGTAGTCTCTTATTATTATCTCGCCAAATATATAAATGCATTACAAGTATAATAAAATCCTAGACTCTTAAGAGAATAAGCTTATAACATAGGAATGCACCTTATAGTCTTTTACTATTGTCTTATTAAATACACAAATGCATTACAAGTGTAACAAAATCCTAAACTCTTAAGAGGATAGGCTTATAACGCAAAAATGCATACTATAATCTCTTACTATTATCTTGCTAAATACATTAATATATTATAAGTGCAATAAAATTATATAAGAAGAGTTAGTTTTTAGAACTCTTATATATATATATATTCTTTATTTGGGCTAATGCAACAATTTAATATATATTCTTTATTTAAGCTAATATAATAACTCGATAATACTCTAATTCTAATACTATTATTATAGGCAATATGCCCTTAGCTTACTAGCTTTGAGGCAGCGCTATCCTTATTACTTAAAAGATTTGCTAATATACTATTAACTTTAACTCTAACTCTTAATATATATATATAAGCTTACATTACACTCCTTAAGCGGCTATTAACCCTATTGTCGACTAGGGCAATAACTGTGTCTTAGCTCTCTTGTAATAAACTATGTCCACAGCACTACTTTTTCCCTTATAAGACTTTTATGCCCTCTAAAACTTATATCTCCCTTATTAATAGCAATTATATAAAGATTTAAATATTATTAGATTAAGGCTATTTTATTAAAGAGATCTAGTAAAAGTATAAGTATATAAGGCAGCAAATCTGTAACACTTAGTAACTTGCAAATGCAAGAGGAAACTCGACACTTATACGCCGAGGTTATAAAGATTATAATATACCTTACTATCTTATACCTAAGCAAGTTTAATAAAGAAATCGATTTAACTAGTTAAGAGTTAAACAAGAAATTGATTTAATAATAAGAATAATAATATAGCTATATAAGGGCAAGGCAATGGCGTTTAAATTAGTTAAAGACAAGAAAGCTAAAGCTAAGGGCAAAAAAGGCAAAGAAAGTCGCAAGATGCAAGTAATGCTCCGGGTTATTAAAATTAAACTATATACTTTAAGTATAATAAGGATATTTTCTTAAGTAGTTTAAGCAGCAAGCATATAAAAGATATTTCTTAAAACAGTTTTAGTAGTAAGCATTATAAAAATATTTCTTAAAATAATTTTAATAGCAAGTATTTTAAGGACATTTTTTAGGGCAATTTTAATAATAAGCATTTTAAGGACATTTTAAGGATATTTCTTAGGACAGTTTTAGTAGTAAGCATCTTAAAGACGTTTTTTAAGACAGTTTAGCTAATAGCAAATAGCTTAATAGCTAAGTGCTATAGCATTACTAAAGCTTTTCTTTGTTTTAGTATAAATGTTAATAAAATTTCTTTTTTTCTTTGTTATTTTACCGGATCTATTATTTTTATAGTCTTTATTGCTTATAGTATCTTTATTACTTTTAATGTTTTTTAATATCTTAAAAGCTTAAAAGCTTTATTAAATAATATATTCTGCTAAATTTGTTATTTTTATAGTCTTTATTGCTTATAGCGTCTTTATTACTCCTAACATTTTTTAGTATTTTAAAAGCTTAAATAATTTATTAAATATAAATTATAAGTTAATACCTTAGATTTTGTCCTTAATTTCAAAGTAATACAATCTTAATATAGCTTAAAATGTTAATATAGCACACTCCTTAACACTAAATATAGGGCTAAGTAACTCCTCTTTATCTTATATAAACAATTTGCAACTTATAATTGTTAGTTTATAATATAACCCCCTTATTAAAGCATTAAATAAGGGGGCAACTTTAAAGTTTAATATATTTAAGTTTATTAATTTAACCCTTAGCAAAGAATTAACTATAAAGGCTATCTTAAAACAATTATATGCTTATATAAGAGGCCTTAAAACTAGGCAATAGCAAGCTTTTATAGCAAATATATAATATAATATAAAAAGCGCCTATAAAACATTTAAAGGCCGGCTTTAAAAGCTTTTAGTTATATAGCATGCAATTATCACATTTTTAAAGCGAAAATATAATAAATTAAATAAAACTATATAAGCTAATATATTTGAGTTAGCTTAGCTTATTAAAAAACTGCTTTTATTAGCTCCTTATTATAACATTGCTTATATAGCTTTTCGAGGTAAACTATTTTAAGTATAAGGCTTAATTAATAGCTTAAGCTCCCTTATACACAATTAAAAGGCAAGAAATTAGGATATAAAAGAGTTTTTAAGCAATAAAGGTATTTATATCTCTAAAAACCCTAAAGACTTTAATACCCCTATTAGTAAATAAGTATTTTATAGCCTAGTTAAGTTAACTAATATTATTGCGGAATTATATTTTAATATATTATTAAATAAGAATTTAGAAGAGTGCAAAGCTATAATAAAAGATAAACAAGGATATAAAAAGAAAGGTTCTCGGATAATGCTTAAAGTGTTATACTTAGATATTATACGCGCAATTAGTATCTTTAAAGCAAAGTATATAAGGGAGGCTATAAATTAAAGTATATTGCTTTAAATAAGAGTATATTAAATAGCTTTAATAATATAAAGCACTCTTTTTTATCTTATAGCATTAGTAATATCTTATTAAAGAAAGCTAAGATAGCAAGTAATAATAGTCTATTGTCTAATCTTATAAGCTCTTATTACAATTAAGAAGAGGCCTCTTTTATTATAAATACAAATATACAAATAAGAAATATTAGTAGCTAAGTAAAGATTAAACAAAGAAACTAAGACAAGGCCTCCTCTTTTACAAATATAAATACACAAATAAGAGATGTTAATAGCAAAGTAAAGATAAAACAAAGAAAGACTACTATTAAATATAGCTTTACCAAATATAGCTATAATATAAAAGAGAGTTAATTTACTATTAAGAGTCTTAGCTTTATATTATCCGAAGATAATAGCCAAGATTTAAGTAACTAAGAAGATATTATAAATAGCTAATATATTAATACTAAATTTGCTAATAAAAGCATATTAAGCAAAGATAATATATCAAATCGACTATTACTAGTAAAGGGCTTAATTATTACTTGCATTTTATATATTTCCTTAGACATATTTGCTTAAAGCTTAGAAAATTAGCAATTAACAATTAATTAGCTTACAAATATAAATAAAATAACAAAAGATAAGATTGTTACTACTACAAAAAACCTAGTTAATATGCTAAATTAGCTAAGCTAGCTGCTTAAGTGCCAAGTGTATAAGCTATTTGTATTATTAATATTTTAAGTTATAAACCTTTACTAAAAAGAGTATAATAAAAAAAACTTAAATTTTTACTTATTCTTAAATGCTATTATTAGCACTAATATAATAGTCTTACTAGATTAGGCCCAATTTTGCAGCATTGTCTATTTTACTTATAATAAGCTATTTGCTAGACAAGTAGCTTAACTTTAAACAATTAAGTTAAGGGAAAATTATAATAAAATAATTAACTTAATTTTTACTTGCTTAATGCACTAGTATACTAGCAGTTTAGCCGACTTTTAATAGCAATACTTATATATATTTAAAAAAGGAGTTAACCTTATATATTTAAAGCATTTACTTAGCCTTAACAAGTATTTTAGCCAATTACTTTAATAGCTACAAATCCTTTTAAGCATATAGCAAAAGGTACTTTTTAATAGTATTGCCGGGATTATTAGCTTATAAGATAAATATAACTTGCAAAACACAATTAACTTATATAATTTCTTTGCCGAGTTTTAAGATAATTAAAAACTTATAAATATTCTTTATATAAAGTTTAATATGTTTTTATATTTTATATAAGAAGAGGTTAATAAAAAGAGGGTTATAAGCTAAAGTAAAAATATATTCTTCTTGCTATTATAGTAGCTTATAACTTAAGACTTACACTTTAACGTCTTATATTACTTGTCTCGCTTAAACTCTTCTATACTTAAAAGGTAAATTAACTTGCTATATTATACTAGGAATTGCTAAGCTAAAGACAATTTTAAATTTACCCATATTAATAATAATATTTGCAAGTTAATTTATAAAAATGAAGGCGCTAATAATATTTAAACATTTATAAGTTTTAATAATAAAGATAAAGTAAATTATACTTAAGGTATAAAAAGTCTTTACTTAAGCAATAATAATAGCTAAACTACCCTAAAAACAGTTTACAAATAAATTATATTAAAGAGCTTAAATCTTTTAAAGCCTAATTACAAAGACTTTATAATAAACTTGACTAAAGTATAGCCTAATATAAAGAGCTACTTCGGGCAAGCAGCTAAACTTTAGCCTTTACTTAATAAAAAGATGGGCTTACATCTTAATAAGCCCGAGATAGTTTATAGTATTAAAGTCAATTGCGCGAAATTGCAGCAAAGAAGGGAAATAGCAATATAGCTAATAAGTATATATTCTAATTTGTCTTTTAATAATAGTAATATAAAGTTAAAGTCTAAAATATAACAATTAAACTTTACACAAATATTATATCTAATCTCTTATAGCAAGTACCCTTTATATTAATATAAAGTTATAAGTACTTATTTGCGCTATCCTTTTATAGTTTATCTCCTTCTAATTACTATTATTAGAGGGATAACAATATACGCAATTAATTAAGAAGATCTTACAATAAAGCAAGAATTATCTATTATATTAGGAGATAATAGGGCAGCAGCAAATAAACTATTTAAAAAGAGTTATCAAGAAAGTATTACTATAATTAAAAAGTATTAGCTAATTCTTTAGCAAGCGGAATAAGATGCTTATAAGTTAAACTCCTTTTTTTGCAAATAGTAGCAAGAATGAGATATGCTAATAATTATAATTAGCTATAACTTTATACTTGTAACAAGAAAATCTTATTGCAAGTTAATATAACAAAGAAACTATTAAGTTTATTAACTTTGGCTATATTATTTCGAGGACGCTTCTTTAAGTCATTTTTGCTAGTAAGACATTTTCGAGGGCAGTTTTGATAGTAGCATTTTTGGAGTTGTTTTAAAGGCCAGTTTAAGAGGACAATTTAAGAGGCTAATTTAAGAGGACAATTTCGAGGCTAGTTTGGGAGGCCAGTTTAGAAGGCCAGTTTCGGAGGCCAGTTTAGGAGGCTAGTTTAAGAGGCTAGTTTGGGAAGCCAGTTCAGAAGGCCAGTTTAGAGGACAGTTTAGGAGGCTAGTTTAGGAGGCTAGTTTAGGAGGCCAGTTTAGAGGACAGTTTAGGAGGCCAGTTTAGGAGGCCAGTTTAAGAGGCCAATTTAGGAGGCTAGTTTCGGAGGCCAATTTAGGAGGCTAGTTTCGAGGACAGTTTAGGAGGCTAGTTTCGGAGGCCAGTTTCAAAAACAATTTAAGAGGCTAATTTGTTTCTTATATTCTTATGCTATCTAGTATCTATATATTAGTTAAAGGTTTATAAATAACATATCTCCTCTTTTATCTCTTGCAAACAAGTTTAGCACCTTAATAGCACGCTTAAATTTATCCTTAGTAGAAATTAAAATATCTTCCCCTTTAACTCTATATAATATATTATAAAAAAGGCGCATTGCTAAATTATTATATGCTAAATATACTACTTTTAGAGCTGCCTTAAATCGGTCTTAGCTTAAGTGTATGCATTATATATCCTTGTAGTTTATACCTTATATATCTTTATTTATAATGTCTAAAATTGCCACAAGAATATAAAATAGCACTATATAAGCCTTTGCATAAGTGCAATCAAGCTAAATAATAATTATTTAGTAAATAAAGTAATATTCCCCCTTTAGCTAAGAAGGAGGATAATATAATTCTTAATTAGCTGCAAAAGAAATAGTCTTCCTTATTTAATTTGCTACCTGCTACTTCTTCGAAATTGCCTTAATATTATCTAATATCTTAGTATTTAGAGTTGCCTTAAAAGATAGTCTTAAGGCAATAGTTATAAAAGTTAAAGCTATAAACTTGGCATTACCTTTATTAACACTTTAGTTAAGCTATTATTTGATATTGTAGCGCTAAGCCTTCTTTTATAATAATAAGAATTATAAAGCTATAGCAATAAGAGCTTGCTATATCCAAGTTTGCGCTATATCCTTCTAAGCAACTATTAAAGATTCTATTACCAACTTAGCTATCCTTTGTCTAATATCGCGTAACACATTATCTCTAATATGCTAATTTAAATTCTTTTTACCTTAATATTCCTCATATACGCTTTATAATTGTTATTTAATAATATTGCTATTATAGCTAGTAATAGTTCTAATAACTAGCTTTATATTTAATTACATAATTGTATTATTTGCATTAGCACTAGCAAATAATGTAAAGTCCATATTTTGTAAAGTAAAGAGCTATAATTTAGCCGCACTTTTATTATATTTAATTAGTAATAAATTCTAATATAATAGCTAAACTAGTAATATCTTAGCTAATAACTTATTAATTTTGCCTCGTTTTTAATAGGGTTCTTTAAAATTTATACTAGTAGCTATTAATCTTTGTTATAGCTTAAGGGATATACAAGGAATCGGAGTCTTAACATCACAATTTGTAAAGTAATATAAAAGCAAACTTAAAGCTAATGCAATTATATAAAGTAATATTTAATATATAAGATTTAAGACAAGCATAAGCGTAATAAACTAAAAATGTTTAACAATTGTAAAGTCAATCTTTAAAAGAAGCTAAAGGTCAAGGAATTATTTGTTTTATTTACAATTTAAAGCTTTAAAAATAGGCTAAAGTTAATATAGCTAAGCTAGCCTTTCCTAAAATAGCCTAATATAAGGCAAAATTGTTCTTAGCAATCTATCTTCTACAAAACTGCCCTTTACAAACGCCCTCCTTACTATATCACATGTTAGTGTATACTATTATATTATAGCGCGTCTTTAATTATATATCTTAATTTTAATATTAACTTTAACTTTAACATATATATATTTAGCTTACAAAATATTATCTATTACTACTTGCTACGCCTTACCTTTAAAGCTCTTCTTTCAACTACTATTTTTAAAATTACAACTATAATAGCTAAGCCTTCTAGTTTACTTATTCAAGTAGCGCAAAAGTCACTAGATATTAACATACTAAGTAAGTTATTTAATCTTATGCCTTTAAGCTTTTTAAAAATATGTCTAATAATTTTATAAATGTTGCTCTTCTTGCCCCCAAAGCCTAATCTATTATACTATTACATCTACAATAAGCAATCGGGCCTCCTCCTTTACCTTTAAATTGCTTTATATTAAATATTAAGCTTTATAATAAAGCAAATCAAAGTCTTTTAGATCTATTACTACAAAGTTACCTTATCTTAATTACCCTATTAATAAATAACTAGTTTCGCCTATTGTAAACTAAAAAGCTTTATAGTAGCTATTACTTTTAAGATAAGTTTCGCATATTTATAAAAGAGACTTTTAGCTTTGATTTTACTTTTATAAACTACAAACTTGGATTCAAATTCACATTGCTAATAAAGGGACTTCTTAACAAGTATTTTATTATATCATTTGCAAGTACATTTACAAATGCTATAAGCGTAATATTTAATACTTCTTATCCCTCTTAAAGGCTAAGCACATTAACACTTTGCCTTTAGAGACTTATACTTAAAAAGCTTATTTTCTGCCGCAATTGTCGGGCACTAAAAATACTATAAGTCCCTATTACTAAGAAACTTATAGTCGAGAAACTTGCAGTCCTTATTACTAAGAAACCTGTAATCCTTATTACTAAGAAACCTGCAATCCCTATTGCCAAGAAACCTATAGCACTTGTTACTAAGAAACTTGCTATTGCAGTTAATAGGCGCTTTAAGAGAACTATATATAATATTAGTTAATTGCTTTAAAGAGCTAATAAAGAAGAGATTGCAAGCTTGCCGGAAAGAGAAGAGGACAAGTTAAAACAAGATTATAACTTGCATATAAAAGAGTATAATAAGTATTTTTACAATATAAATAAGGACAAGTATTTACTTTTCTCTCTTTAGTATTAATTTTTATACTAATAGGGTAAGCTTAAAATGCAATAAGGATTAAATAGTACTACTTGCATGCATCTCGACTTACATATATAGCTCTAAGTTTGCCAACTATTTTATTACAATCTTAAACTTAAAACAACACTAGACTACATTATTAAAGTAAGATTTTTTAAAAGACAACTCTTGCTTATACAAGTATATAAAGTTTAATATAGCTTTCAAATATTTAATACCCTTGCCTAATCTCTTTTTCTTAGCTATATTATAAGTATTAGCAAGATTACTATAATATATGCTATTACTTATATTTAGCATTATATTAATTATATATAAATTTAGATTAAAGCTTCCCTTAAAAGATATTATTATTTAGATAATCCTCTTGCAAATAAGGAGATTATATCTTGCACTTATAATAAAGAATTTATTAAGCGCTTTGGATTTAATTGCTTATATGCCCTTCTAAGTCTTACTTATTCTATTAAAAAGAGACTTAAAGTTAATATTACTTTAATTCCTTTTAGACTTTTTAATATTTAAATATATAAAAGTCAAGCTTGTTTCCTTACTAGTAGCAAAAACACACTAATTATAGTTAAGGCATATAATTAGCAAGTTCTTTTTATAAAAGTAAAAGGACTTTTAATTGGCGAAGAAAAAGAATTTAAAAATAATAATAAGAATTTAGCGCCCTTAAAATTTATATTACAACTTAAAAATAGCAAAGTCTTTATAGTCTTAATATTTAATTCTTTTTAAATTAAGTTTTTTAATATTTTTAAGAAGAAAAAGTCTTAGTAAATTTAGCTAAAAGAGGAAAAAAAAGAAGAATGCAAAAAGTGAATAGTATATAATAAAGCTAAAACTAGTTACTTATAATTTATACCCTTATTAAACTACAATTGTATTTACCCTCTTTTAAAATAAATTCTATATTAAAAAGAATTTTAGATTAATAACAATTAAAGCCCTTAAAATCTTGCAAAGATGCTAAAGCTATAATTTGCTTCGAAAACTAAGTTTACCTTGCATATGCTATAAGGTTTTTATTATTCTTATAAGCAAAACTTTATTGCAATTTAAGCTTAAAGATATTGCTTATTATATTAAAGTAATAGTCTAGCTAAAGTAAGCTAAAGATAAGATTTTGCGCAATTAAATAGGTCTTAAAGCAATTAAGATAAGTAAATAGTAAGAAAAATATTACACTAAAACTTTAAATATAAAACTTATAAACTAGATTATCTAAGACTTTTAATTGCTTATAAAGAAACTCTTTATTTAATTTATTATTACAAGTAACTTCTTAAGCTTTCCCCTAATTAAAGTGCCTTAATTTATTTATAATAAAATCTTTTATAATAATAAGAAAGAGTAAAATAATTGTTATAAGCAGCTATATATTACTAAAAAGGCATTACTAGATACTAAAAAGAAGAAGAAAAGAGAATAATAAAGCAAGGACTATTACAAAAATATAAACAACTATTAAAGTCTTAAAAAAGATCTCTTTAATATATATTATTAAGCTTAACTTTATGCCTTATTTCCGGCTTTAATAGACTTAAAAAACAAAGATAGCAAACCCCTTAAATTAACTAAGCAAAAGTAAATAAATTACATTTGCTTAAAGAAGAATAATAACATCTAATAATAAATTTTTAAGTCGGATTTAAATCTTTATTTTAAGAATCTTAATATAATTATTGCTTTATTTGCTAAGCTTAAAGCAATTAGTAAAAAGATAAACAAGTAATATAACTTTATTAATATAAAAAGAAAGGAGGCTTATTAAATCTAGACTTTATACTTCTTTATTAGCGCTTATATTTTATATCTTATATATATTATAAAATTATATTAATATATAAAGCTAATTATATTTTTTAATAAATAGTATATATTTGCAAGATTTCGAAAGAAGACATTATCTAGATTAATAAAATAATAACTATTAAATCAATTACTACTTAGCTTGCAAGGTTTTATCTTAATATTAACAAAGAAGTTTTAAATTAAAGGACTGCCTAATATATTATTGCAACAAGTAACGCTTTTATAACTAGTTTAACCTTAATTAAAGCTATATTAGTCGGGTTTTTGGAATTAGATTATCGAGCTATTATTATAATATAAGGGTATACTCGACATTACAAGCAAGGAAATAAGAATATAAAAGTGTATTCTTGGGTATTTCTTGCAAAGGATAATGCTATAAAAGATAAAATTTGCACAATTAATAAGCTATAAGCTAATATTACTAAGGCTATAACGCGAGCATTAGCTAATGTTTAAGGCAAAGGCAAAAGCAAAGCTTTAGTATAAGCTAAGCAAAATAAGGACAAAGTTTAATGCAAGTTATTAACTTTAATAATAATTTATATAATAAGTAGCAAAATTAAACCCTTTAAATAAAACTATCCTCCTAAACTGTCCTCTTAAACTATCCTCCCAAACTGTCCTCCCAAACTAGCCTCCTAAACTATTCTCTTAAACTGTCCTCCGAAACTGGCCTCTTAAACTATCCTCCTAAACTATCCTCTAAACTGTCCTTTAAGCTGCCCTCTTAAACTGTCCTCCCAAACCCACACTAGCCTCCTAAACTAGCCTCTAAAATTACCCTAAAAATGCTACTATTAAAACTGCCCTCGAAAATTTCTTATTAGCAAAAAGGACCTAAGGAAGCATCCTTAAAATAACACAGCCAAAGTTAATAAACTTAATAATTTCTTTATTATATTAACTTATAATAGGATTTTCTTATTGCAAGTATAAAATTATAGCTAATTATAATTATTAATTTATCTTATTCTTGCTATTATTGCAAAAAAAAAGGGAGTTTAACTTATAAGCATTTAAATTAGCCTTTTAACTATCCTTTTAAACTATCCTCTTAACTATATCTCTTACTTTAAAGACTTAAGCCAAATCCTTAATATAGTAATAAAACCCTTATATTACTATTATAAATAAAAGAAAAAGGTTAGTGATAATAGCAATAATTTTGCCCTATTAAAGGCTTGCAGTTGCATAAGCGGCTAAACTATATTACCCTTCTATTTGCATTACAAGTTCTTTAAGCTGCACTAAGAGGCAAAGCAAGAGCTAGTAAGGCAAGAGCTAGCAAAGCAAGAGCTAGTAAGGCAAGAGCTAGCAAAGCAAGAGCTGGCAAAGCAAGAGCTAGTAAAGCAAGAGCTAGCAAAGCAAGAGCTAGTAAAGCAAATATATTACTATTTATAGACTTAGTTGCAACTTTTGCTAATTTTTTAAACTTTATTTACTTAAATTAATCTTTATATACTATTATTTTGTTATCTTCTCTCTTTAGGAGTATAAATGTAATTTGCGCTAGCAATTGCTCCTTATTATTAGCCTTATCCGCTTTAATAGTATTAAAGTCCTTAATAAAGTTACAAATTATAATTAAAGCTATTCTTATAGCTTTATTTATTAGAATACTAGTCGCGCTAGTATTAATAGAAAGAAACGCAATTAACGCGCATTCGAGATTTAAAGCTATTTATAAAGCATTTTTATATATGTAAAATAACTTAATATTTATTCGAAATCCTTAATAGTCAAGAAAATCCGGCCTTATAACATTAATAATATATTATATATTTGCTATATTATAAGGGAGTATAAGGTATATATACCTTATATTATTATTATTAAAGTAAGCATCTTAAAGTTCTTTAAATAATCTATTACTAATAAGCAATTGCATTTAAGTATTAATAAAGTTTAAACTACTATTAAATTTACAATAATTAAAAAGCAAAGGACTAGTTATATTAATAATTGCATTTATAGTAAACTATATAATATCTCTTATAATTATATTAACTTTAACTCTCTAATATAATATAATATATAAAACGTTATTTGCTTGCTTTAGCGGCATAATAATAAGATATTCTTGCAAAGTTACTTTAAAAAAAGTTAATAATAAGGTTTAAACTCGGAGTAACTATTAAGTTTAAGCTACTTAAGTTATAATATAACAAAAGATAAAATTCAAGTACTATTTATAAAGAGGGCATGTATATGCAAATGTTTATAAATATACAAAAAAGATTATATTAGTATTAGCGCAATATTCTAAGATTAAGCATTAATCTAATTAAAGGCCTCTCCTTTTTTAAATCAAGAATAGTTAAAACACGCTCTTTATAATAATATTATTCTTACTACTTTGCAAATAGTAAAAGCTTTATTTATAATAGTACTAAAAAACACATTTAATAAGAAATACTACTTTGTCTTTAGCGCGCTAGCCATTACTTACTAGTAGCTATTCACATTAAAAGGTTATTATCCTCTTAAACTATCCTCTTAAATTGTCCTCTTAAATTATCCTCTTAAATTATCCTTTAAATTATCCTCTAAACTATCCTCTTAAGCTATCTTTCACTTAAGCTGCCCTTTACTTAAGCTATCTTTTAAGCTATTTTCCTTTTAAGCTATACTCTAAGCTATCTTCCTTTTAAGCTATCCTCTTAAGCTGCCTTTTAAGCTATCTTCCTCTTAAGCTATCTTCCTTTTAAGCTATCTTTATCTTAAAATTATCCTCTTAAGTGTCCTTGTAAACTATTCTTCTTGCCTCTTAAAGACTCTTAATAATAAAGTTTAATATATTATTTATTAGCATTTGTCAAAGTTTAGCTAAGTTGCTTAATAACTCCTCAACAGAAGTTATACCTTGCAAAATTATGCATTTTGTGGCAGTTAAAAAGCTTAATATACTTACTTAATAGCTCCCTTGTAAACTAGAGCCTCTTTATTACAAGCTTCCTTCCTCTTAATCAAATAATTATATATAACTACTTTGCCTTTATTACTTGTAATAATTATAAGCCTAGTTTGCGTGTTATTTGCGCACTTTTATTAATAATAATACAAGTATAATAATGCTTTTGCAATTAATCTCTACTATTAGCTTTATTAAAAGAACATATAGCATTCTTTATTCTTATAATCCCTCTTAACAATAGCATCTTTCCCTCTAGTCTTTAATATGCGCCTTGCTAATAGAAAAAGCTTCTTTAAGTAATACGCTAAGCTTAAAATTAACTTTATATCTTATAATATATAGCACTTAGCCGACCTTAATGCCTTTAACGCTTTATACTTGCTCTTTGCTAAGCTATTTTACTATTAACAATTAATTAAATAATTAAGCAATTAAATATTAAACAAAATACTCCTTTAATAATATAAAATATAAATAAAAGGCTAAAAGGGAAGCAAAGAAGGGAGTGCAACTATAAGCCCCTTAACCGGCTAAATTTGAGGATATTAAAGAGGAATACTTGTTTTAGCTTAAAGAGTATACTATTAAGCAAAGGAATTAGTCTATTTAAAGCTTTTAATACTAAAATATCTAAGATTACGTATATTATATAATAAAGTTTACTTTACTTGCATTATACTTTAAATTGCTTATTGCCTAAAAATAACTCTTCTTTTAAAATATTATATAAGCTTTACGCAATCAATTTTAGCCCTTAAAAGATAATACTTAAGATTAAGTAAGGGAAAACTACTAGAAAATACTCGAGTATAGCAAATTTAGCTTAATTAATTTTAAAGTTTAGTTGCAAAGAAATATTAATAAAACCTTTTTATAATATGAAACAAAATAGTTTCTTATTATAATACAAATTTCTTAAGCAATAAAATTAAGTATAAAGTTAGCTAAAATAAGTTAGCAAATTTATATATATATTTTATTAGCTATAATAAG
>Ga0302221_10001320_pt1 | contig 16161 bp, 11 predicted proteins | sample II_Palsa_E2_1_FD_193517 | JGI IMG/M metagenome (GOLD analysis project Ga0302221, IMG submission 193517) | Peat permafrost microbial communities from Stordalen Mire near Abisko, Sweden - II_Palsa_E2_1 | ecosystem: Environmental > Terrestrial > Soil > Palsa > Peat permafrost | place: Sweden... | reverse complement strand
TGCCAAAATTATGTTTTGTTTTTACTTCGGCAATGGCCTGCTGCAGTGCATCTGAAACATCGGTTTTCCCATCAGCTGTAATTTTGAAATTTACAGGGGTAAAATATACCGCGTCCGAATCGTCTAACCTGCTTTGATAAACAGACCTGCCCCCTTCGGGGTTTTTACCTGTTTGCAAGTGCTTGCCGAAACAAATAAGGTGGGTAAAAACAAAGAGAATTGATAGTACAGCGTTTTTTTTCATTGCTTGCAATATGATAATTTATAAAGGTTTTATTGGTGGGAAATCAATTGCAAGTTAAACGATATATCCAATTATTAAGGGCAAATTAGTGTATCAACTTTGTTAATTAAGCGATAAAATGTAAATGGCTGCTATGCCTATTGCGAAGAAGTTTTATTGTTACCAGCTTTATCAAAAATAGCATTCAATATTCCGGCTAACCTGATCCCGGCTTTCTCAATTCGTTTTTCAAGTACGGGCAGGTGTGTTTTGTAGTATTCTTCGCCGAAATTGGGATTTTCGGCGGCTTCTTTGTAGAGGATCGTACTTATTTGGTATGATTCCCATAACCAAACCATCAGGTTGTCGCTTTGCCATTTTTTTATTTCTATCGGCGTAGCATTATCATAGCTTGCGGCCATCTGTTTATAGGTTAAACCCTGCCGGTCAATTAACCCGCTATCCCATAAGCCGTGCAGGTTATCATCATATCCGTTAAAAGTTACCCTGATTTCATTACCGCCCTTATCTTCGGCGTTGCTTACATGCATGGGCTGGTGAAGGTCGCCAACCAGGTGTACCAGGAATTTTAAAGCAACGGCTTTCTTTGACCGTGACAGATCAGGATCCTTTAAATCGGCTTCAAACCTTAAAACCATTTTGTAAACGTTATCCTGGCGCATGGTTTTTATAGCGGTGGAGAACTGTTCGAAATTATACCCAGCAGGAACATCTGCATAATGCCAGATACTTGTATATTTATAATCCCGATCTGAGCGGATCTCGTCGGCATAATTGCTGATATCTGCAAGTGATTCACTTCCTAAAATATTTTTTACAGCTTGTTTGGTTGCGGGGCTCAAATGATTTTCGGCTATTTTGGCTATAGCCCTATGCCCGGTTGGCCCCCATGATATTAAAATCAGTGTGCATAATACAATAAACGAAATTAAAAGATGCTTCCTCATTTTAAACATTGCCCATAAATTATAATAACGAATGGCTATACTGATAATTACTGGCAAGGATTTTCTGATACCAAGTATTTTGTATGAAGGTGCACAAGTCTTATTGCGTTTTATCAACCATATCAAAACGATCTACCGACTCACTGCTGTTGGGGAATTTATTGAAAGCCTCGTAAAAAACGTATTTGGTATCCTTTTCAATACCGGGCATTTCCTTATAAAGTATTTTTTTAACCTGGGTATTTTCGAGTTTAACCGCTGTAGTATCATTTATATTTATATGTGTCATATAATAGATCATCGGGAAATATCCATTGTCACTTTTTTGATTGTAAACCTTTAATATCATAGGTTTTGCAGGCAGTTGATTAAGCGTAAATGGAAATTTATATTTTTCATTTGCCTCATTTATAACTTTACTGTTAAAATCGCTTAGGTCGCTTTCATCGGGATATTGCCATATTGAAATTGGCTTAACGCAGGTAAGCGCTAAGGCTGCGTTGTTCACAGCGGCTATCAGGTATTTCTTATTATATTCTTCTTTTGCAAGCTTATAAAGTTCGGGTGCAGTTTTGCCATTTATTGTGTATGGGGCTATGTCAAGGTCGCTAAGTTTCCAGCCGTAATTATATTTGGCATAAACAGTAGAGATAATAAACCGGTTAATGCTATTTGCTGAAACATAAAAAGCGATATACATTTCCCTGGTTGTGCCGGGGTAATAGAGGTCATAACTATTTATGCCGGAACTTTTCGCATTTATAGTATCGTTGTCTAACCATTTATTAACCACATAGTATTCATCAAGCAGGCTGTACTTGTTATCGTTTAAACCGTTACTCACAAGCTCCACCGAACGGCGGGTGTAAGTATTATCTATCATTTCTTTTGACATAAAAAGCTTCGCCGCCACAAGGTCGTTCACTTTAATGGCTTTGAATACCTGGCCGTTAAGCTCGTGAAAATCATCTCTTTTTCCTGCTTTTATCTGGTCATTCTTCCAGGTACCAGGCTGCTCCATGCAGCCCTGCAAGACAATAACCAGCAATAAAAGGCCGGTTAGTTTTATAAGATAAGTGTTTATAGGTTTCATAATATAAGGCCAAGATAATAAAATACTAAATTATACGCCTTTTATTTTTAATGATTTTTGCGTTGGGTATTTGCATGCTATGTTATATATTGCTTTAAGCAATTATTTATGGCCTTTAACTTAACCAATATCCTTTTTATTCTTATTATTTTTCAATTGCTGTTCCTTAGCTTCTTTTTATTCACACAGCAAAAAGGAAAACAGGCAGGGAATAGTTTACTTGGTCTTTTCTTTTTATCCATCTGCGTTAATTTGTTTGATGTATTCCTGCTGGACACCGGCGTTTATTTCACGCATCCAAACTTTGCAGGTTTAGGCAGTTGCCTTCCTTTATTATTTGGCCCGCTGCTTTATTTGTATACTAAAGCTGTTATCTATAAAAATTATCCGGCAGGCTTAAAAGGCCTGTTGCATTTTTTACCCTTCATTATTTTCTTTTCAGGGACAGAATTTTATTACCTCACCCTGCCCAAAGATGTACAGGAACGTATGTTGCACAATTTATTTGCGCATCATGTACCAGGCGCCATTTCTATAGTCACAGCACTCATCTTTATCCAGTTTCTTTTTTACTCAATCGCTTCGCTGTGCCTGGTTTCTTTATATAAAAAAACCGCAACCCAGCTTTTCTCAAATCCAAAGCGTACCGATGTATCGTGGCTCAATACTACCATCATCTTTTTTATATCGGTTATGGTCATTACAACCCTGAATGGTGTTCTTGCCCAAACACTTTTAGCCAAATACTTTTTGATTGCTTTTAACCTGGTTATACTGGCTGTGCTTGTTTTTGTGATACAGGTATTGATGAAAGCCCTTAGACAATCCTATTTTCTTTCTTTTGCCGAACAAAACGAATTAACAGGCAAACCTTTCCCACCATTAAAAGCAAATGCTAATCCCGAAGAAAAAAGTGAGAAAGAAAAAATAGTACAAATCATTTTGCAATATGTGCAAACCAATAAACCTTATCTTGACCCGGAGCTTACATTAGACCAACTGGCCTCGCAGCTCTCCCTTAAACCACGGTTACTATCACAAGCCATCAATGAAATACGGCAACAAACTTTTTTCGATTTTATTAATCATTTCCGCATTGATGAAGCCACAAGATTATTGACTAATCCCAAAGACAAAAAAATTACTATTCTCGAAGTGCTATACAAGGTTGGCTTTAATTCCAAATCTTCCTTTAATACCTTATTTAAAAAATACACCGGCCTTACCCCTACAGAATTCAGGCAAAAGCAGGGCCAATAAACCGTTCGGATTTCTCCCGGTAAAACCCCGAACCAATTTAAATGGTTCGACTTCATGCATCCGGTCGACCGCGACCTGTACCATCCACATCTTTGCTGAAAAAACTTTTGTTATGAAAAAATCTACGATCTCAAGCTCCATGTATAGTATGTGGAGCCGTTTGCCTTTAGCTATCAGGGCAGTGTTATCAGGCTTATTTATCAGCGGGGTTGGTGTATTTACCTGGGGCTGGTTGGTTTCGCGCCTCCCGTTTGCCTGGGTGGTTTTACCTATGCTATTTGTTTTATGGGCCTTCTGGAAATTTTTCAGCGGCAGCTGGGGGACCAGCCACCTCGCCGAAACCAGGAAAACATGGTTTCGTTCAACACGTTTAAGCCCTTCAACCTGGAAATGGGGCATTGCAGCGGCAATCTTTTTTGTGGTCGTCGTGCAATCGTCGTTTGTAGTAACTTTCCGGCTCATCGAATTTCCCGCCGCTAAATTTACTGCCGATTACAAACTGTTTGATACCTTTCCGCTTTGGGTTGCCTGGCTGCTCATTGTGATGTGTTCTGTTGTTAACGGGGTATGCGAAGAAGCCGGGTTCAGGGGCTATATGCAGTTCCCTATCGAGAAAAAGTACGGGCCGGTTACTGCTATCGTTATTACTTCCATTTTATTTACCCTTATACACCTCACCCATACGTGGGCGTTGCCAATAGTACCGCACATATTTTTTGCAAGCGTGCTGTTGGGTATCATTGCCTGGAAGTCAGGGTCGCTGATTCCCGGCATCATCGGTCATGCCATCCTTGATGTTTTTGATTATTCCGTGTGGTGGACAGACCTTACCGGCGGCTTCACCAAACAAACCATTTTTAAAACGGGCGTTGACATGCACTTTATTGTCTGGGTGTTGATATTTTTGCTTGCGATTTTTGTATTTTTCAAGGTGATTGGGGAAATAAATAGGGGTAATAGAGTGACGCCGGCTTTACTGCTGGAAAATGAAATGGAAGTGGTTCAGTAAATTCGTGAAACCCATATTCAACCCAATCTTACTTTGCAAAAATAAATTTGCAAAAAATGTTTGCAAATAAAAATTTGCCATTTATATTTGCAAATAAAAATTTGCGAAATGAAATCAATTATAGGTAACGCCGCCCGAAAGGATCAGTTTTTCTCAAGACCTGATATCCGATCTAAAATATTAGAGTCATTAAGTTTAAATCAAAACTTATTGATTTCTTCTCCAAGAAGGGTAGGAAAGACTTCTATTTTATTAAACCTTGTCGATGAACCGGATGAAAATTATTATGCTGTTTTTGTTAATACGGAAGCCTGCGACTCGGATGAAAAATTCTTTGAGCAGATTTTAAAATCTATACTGGATGCTGACAACCTCGAAGGTTTCGGAAAATTCAGTAAAGAGGCATGGACAACTTTAAAAAGTTGGGGAGAAAGGATAGCGGGCATTAAATTGGCTGGAGTTGGATTTACACTTAACCAACAGGAGAAAATATCATATTATGATCAATTAAATAGTTTTTTAACAGAGCTAAACCTTAGCGACAAAAAAATCTTACTGCTGATTGATGAATTCCCCGTAACGTTAGAACATATTATAACTGCAGAAGGAATCGAACAAGCGTCATTCTTTCTCAACAAAAACAGGGGCCTGCGGCAAAATCCTGATTTCCAGGCGAAAATTATTTTTATTTATACTGGTTCAGTTGGTTTGTTAAATGTAGCCAGGAAAATGAAAGCTACTGATCGTGTGAACGATCTTGAGGAAATAAAGATTGGCCCTCTTAAGAGATCAGCTGCACGCTTGTTTGCCGCAGACTTATTTAAAGGCAGGCTAAGCTATGAAGCACCGGAAGAAATGATCAATTATATGCTTGGAAAAATTGATCTGCTTCTGCCGTTCTATATTCAGCTTATTGTTAAGGAAGTTTATGAATTGCTCGATTTCGATGAACTTGAATTGTCTGAAAAGACAATTGATATAGCGTTTAATAACCTTATAAAAAATGGCAATATTCATCTTCAGCATTATAAGGATAGGCTTGCAAAAATATTTGTTCCTGAAAAGCTATTGTTGGTAAACGATATCCTCAACGCAGTAAAAAAGAACGACAAAGGCCTTACTCACGATGAAATTCTAAATTTAACTATTGCAAGAAACCTCCGGGAGGATCTTTCAGAAATTATTGATACGCTGCTCCATGATGGCTACCTGATTGAAAAGACAGATCGTTATTTCTTTTATTCAATAATCTTAAAACACTGGTGGAAATGAGTAATCCCATGCCTTTGCTATATAATCCCGATCAAAAGCTCAAAGAACAACTTATAGATGAGTTTGTAATTCGTCAGAAAGAGTTTATGATCATAATCAATGGACTTTTAGGGTCTGCGCTTCAAACATCGCCGCAACATTACCTTGTTGTGGGGCAAAGAGGTATGGGTAAAACAACACTCCTGCTCCGGGTAAAATATGCCATCGAAGACAATCCCAAGCTAAACACATGGCTTATACCAATTAAATTTAGTGAAGAACAATACCAGATAGCGACTTTAGATAGGTTATGGGAAGAGATTGCTGACCATTTGGAAATTGCCGACCCTGCATTTGAAGGGTTATTAGCGGAGATGGAAAAGCATGAGAATGAAGATAATTATGAACGCGTTGCTTTAGATATACTTGTCAAGACTATAAAAAAACACAAGAAACGTGTGTTAGTAATGATTGATAATCTTGGCGACCTGTTCAGGAAACTTGGCGATGTAGGTAACCATCGTTTAAGGGAAGTGCTGTTATCGCATACCAGCCTGCAACTGATCGGGGCCTCATCAGATATGCTTGAACATACGTTCAGTTACGATAAGCCGTTTTTTGAATTTTTCCAGCAGATCATCCTGCAACCCATCAACAAAGAAAACGCCTTCAAATTGCTCGAAAATCTTGGTAAACAATACAACCAACAAGAGGCGGTAGAAAAACTGATCTTAGAAAACCCTGAAAAAATTGAAGTGCTTAGAAGGTTAACCGGTGGTGTGCCGCGTACTGTTGCCCTGCTTTTTGGAATTTTTATTGATCATCAAAAAGGATCAACATTTGAAGATCTTTTATATCTGCTCGACCAGGTAAATTCATTTTACAAGCACCGGATGGATGACTTGAAACCCCAGCAGCAACGAATTATTGATGCATTAGCCAAAGCCTGGGATCCGATCTCATCAAAAGAAGTGCTCATCAAAAGCAAGTTAGGCAGGGAAGGTATTGGAAGCAACCAAATTTCATCTCAATTAGGTGTTCTTGTTGATAACCAGGTGGTAGAGGTTGTTGACGGGCGCGGAAAAATAAAAAATTACAGGGTAAGGGAACGTTTTTTTAATATCTGGTATTTGATGCGATATGGCAAAAAACAACATAAAGAAGAAGTACTTTGGTTGGTTAGGTTTTTGGAGAGTTGGTGTAACAGGAAGGAATTGGAGCTACAGACATTCGAGCAATTAAAAGCGATGCAAGCTGGTGGTTATTCTCCACAGGCCGCTTATTTGAAAACGATGGCGCTTTATCATACGAAGGGAATTGAATCGGGGCAAAAACTTGAATTATTGGAACAAACCGAATCGTATCTGCAACTCAATCGAGATACTACTAACGCCAAAGCTATCGGTAAATTTAAAAATAAGGAATTAGACAATTGTATAGATGATTTATTAAAAAAATATGAAAATAATGGGGAACTAACCAGGAAAGATATTCCAACTTTAACCAAGGGATCAACAATTTATTTGATTATTTCTATAGCGAATGAGTTGCTAAAAATAAAGAGGGATCTAATTGATATATCCGATTTATTAAGAATGGGTATTGAGTTAGATGAACCTGAATGTTTAAATCTTATGGGAATGGCATTTCAAAATTCAAATATAGACGAAGCTGAAAACCATTATTTGTTGGCGATTGAAAAAGGAAGTACGTCTGCAATGTATAATTTGGCTTTACTCTACCACGAAAATAAACATGAAATAGAATTAGCAGAAAAGTATTATCTTATGGCTTTAGAGAATGGAGATATTTTTGCAATGAACAACTTGGCCGTACTTTATGAAAATGAAAAGAATGATATAGAATCAGCCGAAAAATATTATCTTATTGGTGTAGAAAATGAAGATTCAACTGCAGCCTACAACCTTGCTTTGTTATACGAGGATAAAAAACATGATATAATTGCAGCAGAAAAGTATTATCTGAAGGCTATTGAAAAAGGAGATTCACCTGCAATGAACAATTTAGCACTACTTTATATGAATTCAGGTAAGGACCCGGATTTAATTGAAAAATATTTTAGGCTATCTTATAATTTCGGAAACATCAAATCATCTATAAATTTATTGAACTTCTATTCAGATAATAACAGAACAGAAGATATGATTAAATTGAGTGTGGAGTTATTTAGTCATCCGGAACTTCTTGAAAATTCAAATAATGTATTTAGGATAATAAACAGGATCCTCGTTAAAAAACAATACCATTTCTTGCTGCAACAATTTCAGAAACCAGATAGCCAACTGATGAAATACGCCCGGCCAATGTATTACGTACTTGCCTGGTTTATGCGAGATGAACTCCCCGGCGAGTACGAAAAAACAGGCGCTGAAATCAAAGAAACTGTGGATGAGATCATTCAGCAAATTTTTGAGGGGCAAAACAAAAATGAGGTTGTAGAAACTGAATAAAAGGTTTTATTTAATAGTAATCCGATAAAACAGAAATATAACTAAATTTAAAGTGTTTAAATTATTCATAGCGATTCTCCAAAATACCAAATGAGGCTATTAAAGCTGTTTGTTTTAATTATTTGTTACTTAGGTTTTTGTTTTGCTGCCAGGGCGCAAACAACAACTGATAGCCTGTTAAGTGAATTGAACGCAGTTTTAGCTAACAAGCAATTTTACGTAAATAAAAAGGACCAGGAAATTGCCCGGCTAAACAGGGAGTTAATAAAAGCCAGAACATTACAACAAAAATATACCATCTATCAATCGCTGTATGAGCAGTATAAATCGTTCAGTTATGATTCCGCATATAGTTACGCAAAAAAGCTGCAGGATATCTCCATTCAGCTAAACAATCCCCTGCTGATTGCTTCGGCTAAAATGAAACTGGCATTCACCTTGCTTTCCTCCGGTTTGTTTAAAGAAACGCTGGAAAAGCTAAACAGCATTAACATACAATCATTACCTGCAAATGGTAAAGCTGATTATTACTTTTTAAAAGCGAGAAGCTATTTTGATCTGTCAGATTATGACAGGAACCCTGATTATTTCGATTTATATGATCCGCAGGGAATAAAATGTATTGATTCTGCAATGACGCTATGCAAGCCGGGAACTTTTAGCTTTCTGGAGCTAAAGGGCTTAAAAGACCTGCGGACAGGGAACTACAATGATGGCAGGGCAACATACATATCTCTGTTAAATCTTCCCGGCCTTACCCCGCACCAGTTTGCCGTTAATGCCTGCTGCCTCAGCTATATTTATGAAGTAAAGGGGCCGCCGGAAAAATCATTGCAATTGCTTATCAGGGCTGCTATTTCCGATATACAATCGGCTACAAAGGAAACCGTAGCTATTTATAAACTGGCTGATATCCTTTATAAAAAGGGGGATATAGACCATGCCTACGTTTATATTAAACAAGCAATGGACGATGCCACTTTTTACGGTGCTTTACAACGCCAGGTAAAGATAAGCAGTATACTGCCCATTATCGAGGCGCAATGGATCAGCCAGATAGAGCATCAAAAAAAATTGCTTTATACTTACTCCTTTATTATTACACTGCTGGTAATATTTGTTTTGGTGTTTGCTTATATCATATTTAAACAACTAAAAAAGCTGCGTATTGCAGATGAACTGATCAAAGCAGCCAATATCACGCTACAGGAAAATAATAAATCATTGGAAGAATTAAACCGGAATTTAAGCACGGCCAATAAGATCAAAAATGAATACATAGGTTATTACTTCAATATCAATTCCATATATATTGAAAAGCTGGAGAGCTTTCAAAAGTCTATTGATAAAAAACTAAGCAGCAAGCGGTATGACGATGCCCAGGCTGCTGTTAAAAACCTTAACCTCGAAAATGAAAGGCAACAACTCTTCCATACCTTTGATAAAGTATTTTTGCGCCTTTTTCCCGGTTTCATCGATAAATTTAATGCCCTTTTTCAGGAAGGTGAAGAAATTTGTGTCCCTGAAGGACAATTGCTTAGTACCGAACACCGGATATTCGCATTAATAAGAATGGGTATCCATGATAACGACCGTATTGCCAAACTATTAGGGTACTCGGTGAATACCATTTACTCCTATAAAAACCGGATAAAAAACAAATCATTTATTGCAAATGAAGAGTTTGAACACCGGATAATGGATATAGAAGCCGTTTAAGCCTGTTTTACCCAAATCTTAAAATCTATATTGGCGTTAATAAACCATCAATATAACATACTCATTATAAGTATATTATAAATATAATTCTGCTTTTATTTTCTATATTGGGCTTCCTGACTATTGTCACTGATTTTCCCACCTCCTTTCTTTGACATGGATTTGCAGCGATTCAAATCCATAACCAAATTTAAATCATAACCAATTAATTAATGAAAAAGATCTACTTTTTAAGGTACAGTCTTCTGGTACTTTTTATCTGTTTGGCAAATTGGGTTTTTGCGCAAACAGGTACAATATCAGGAAGGATTATCGATGAAACTAACCAGCCCCTGCCCGGGGCGACCGTTGCTTTGAAAGGCACAAAAATCAGTGCGGGCGCTGATGTAAACGGTTATTTTAAGTTAAGCAACGCCCCTAACGGGCCGCAGGTGCTTATTGTATCGTTTATCGGATACGATCAGTTAGAGCAGCCTGTAAATGTCAATGGGCAAACAAATGTAACCCTTCAATTAAAATCATCTTCAGTACTGCTTAACCAGGTGGCTGTTATCGGCTACGGCACGGTAAAGAAAGCTGATGCAACCGGCGCGGTTGACGTAGTAACCGCAAAAGATTTTAACCAGGGGGCCGTAAACTCGATACAGGAAGCTATCGCCGGGAAAGTTCCGGGTGTAGTTATCACCTCTAACAGCGGGGCGCCCGGAAATACCTCGACTATCCGTATCCGTGGCACCACGTCCATCAATGCAAGTACCGATCCATTGATCGTTGTCGACGGCGTTCCGCTGAGTAATGTAGTTGCAGGTGGTACTGATAATATTTTAGCGACCATCAACCCGGATGACGTAGAAAATGTGACGATATTAAAAGATGCGTCAGCTACCGCAATTTACGGCTCAAGGGGTTCAAGCGGTGTTATTTTAATTACCACCAAACGCGGCACCAAAGACCTCACCATCAATTATAATGTTACCGCCTCATTGTCGGTGATACCGAAAGATGTGCCGGTCTATACAGCCGATCAATTCCGTGCTTTAATCAACCAGGTTTACGCAGGGCAAACTGCGGTAACATCGCTGCTGGGCAATGCCAATACCAACTGGCAGAACCAGATATATCAAAAAGCATTTGGCGACGACCATAACCTGAGCATAGCCGGCTCAGCCAAAAATATGCCTTACCGTGTTTCGGTTGGATATGACGATGCCGACGGTATACTAAAAACCGATAGTTATAACCGTAACACCGTTGCAGTTGGGTTAGACCCAAGCTTGTTTAATCATACATTAAACATCCACGTAAACTTAAAAGGGCTGTATAACCTGAATGACTTTGCCGACCAGGCAGCTATTGGCAGCGCCGTAAATTACGATCCTACCCAGCCCGTTTACAATGGCAACACGCGCTGGAGGGGATATACCACATGGACAACAAATGGCAACACCGATATTAACGGGGCGCCGGTTACACTGGCTACCGCAAACCCGGTTGCCCGTTTAAATGAAACCGATAATAAGTCGACCCAGAGAAGGAGTTTGGGCAACGTGCAGTTTAATTATAAGATCCCTGGTGTTGACGGGCTTACTGCCAATGCTAACCTTGGCTATGATGTTTCGTTAGCCTTTGGGCACGACAATGTGCGCGACAGTACACAGTGGATATATCTGCCAGTTGCCTCAGGTGGCCAGAAAGTGTATTACAACACGGTTAACCGTAACCTGCTGGCAGAATATTACCTGAACTATAAAAAGGATTTAAAGTCGGTATCAAGTGTTATTGACGCAACTGCAGGCTATTCATATTCTGATTTTTATACGAATGGAAATACAGTCTCATCTGATTATAACCAAACTGTTTTTAACCCTTCACAGCCTTACAAAACTGATTACAGGCTTATCTCATTCTTTGGCAGGATGAATTATACCTTTAAGGATAAGTATCTGTTAACCATCACGTTGAGGGATGATGGCACGTCGAAATTTGCACCGCAAGACCGTTGGGGACTTTTTCCGGCGGGAGCGTTTGCGTGGAAAATAAAGGATGAGAACTTTATGAAGAACAATAATCTTTTCTCTGATCTTAAATTGAGGGTCGGTTATGGTACCACAGGCCAGCAGGATTTGACAAATAATAATAACTATCCTTACCTGCCAATATTTACGCAAAGCGATAATGCATCGCGCTATCAGTTCGGCAACACCTTTTATAACACCGAACGCCCGGGGCCTTATGATGCAGGCATAAAATGGGAAACGACCACGACAAGCAATATAGGTCTTGATTTTGGTTTCTTCAATAACAGGTTAACAGGCAGCATCGATGCGTATTACAAAAAAACCTCTAACCTGCTTAATATTGTGAATGTACCCGTACTCACAAACTTTGCGTCAACACTGCTCGAAAATATCGGCAGCATGCAAAACATTGGTGGGGAGTTAGCATTAAATGCCATCATCATCAGCCAAAAAGATTGGCGCTGGCAAATGGGCTATAACATCAGCTTCAACAAAAACAAGATATTGAACCTTGTTGGCTCAACCAGTCCGGGTTACATACAGGTAAATCCTAATTCAGGCATAGCCGGAACAACTTCGGGCGATATACAAGCTAACGAAGTAGGCCATCCTATCAATTCCTTCTATGTTTACCAGCAGATATACAATCAAAATGGCAAGCCGATAGAAGACGGCTATGTTGACCGCAACGGCGACGGGCAGATAAACAGCTCCGACCTGTACTTAGACCATAGCCCCGACCCTACTGTACTGATGGGCATAAACTCTGATGTTTCGTACAAAAGATTTGACTTCAGCTTTTCGGGCAGGGTAAGCTTGGGTAATTATGATTACAATAATGTTGCCGCAGGCGCTACTTACCGCGGTTTGTATTCATCATTAGGTTACCTTTCAAACCAAAATACCAATGCAAGCCAAACCCAGTTCTATACTGCGCTTACAACTAACCAATCCGATTACTATATACAAAACGCTTCGTTTTTCAGGATGGATTACATGACCGTTGGTTATACTTTCCCTTCTTACGATAATAACAAGTTGAAATTGCGCCTCACCGCCGGCGTTCAAAATGTTTTTGTAATAACACCATACAAAGGATTAGACCCTGAAATAGCCGGCGGCCTGGATAATAATTTCTTTCCGAGGCCGCGTATTTATCAACTGGGTTTAAATGCAACTTTTAAATAAAATATCATGAAATATAAAATATTAACAATTCAGGCATTCATGATAGTCATGTTTGCATCCTGTACAAAAAAACTGGATACGGTACCAATTGACCCATTGGTTACTACCTCGGCAAGCGTGTTCAGTACCCCTTTAGGATTTAAAGAGGCTCTTGCAAAACTATATGCTTCAATAGCTATATCCGGGCAAAACATATCATTTACGGAGCCTGATATACAGGCGGCAGATCAGGGCACAGCCTGCTTTTTACGCGAATACTGGGCTGCTGAAGAAGTAACTACCGACGAATGTATTAATGCATGGGGCGATGGCGGCCTGGTGGAATACCACGGTGGTATATGGTCAGACGCTAATCTGTATGTACAATTGATGTATGAAAGGACATTTGTAAACATTGCCTATTGCAATGAATATATAAGGGATGTAAACGCAAAGCTGGGATCGCTTCCCGCCGGAATAACAGCTGCCACCGCGACACAGTATGTAGCCGAGGCCCGGTTTTTAAGGGCGTATTTTTACGAATGTGCGATGGATATGTACGGCAATGTACCATTTGCAACAGAAACAGACCTGCCCGGTACATTTTTGCCAAAGCAAATATCAAGGGCTAACCTATTCAGTTATATAGAATCTGAATTGATCGCCATACAATCTACGCTTGCTGCCCCCGGCACAAATGAATATGCCAGGATAGACCAGGGCGCTGACTGGGCATTGCTAAGCAGGCTGTACCTTAATGCAAAGGTTTTCACGGGCACCGACAGGTCGACAGATTGTATTACTTATTGCAATAAAATACTTCAATCAACCAACTATGCATTGATACCAAATTATGCCAACTTGTTTTTGGCGGATAACCATGGCTACAGGAGTGACATCATATTGCCTATTGCCGAAGATGGCCTTAGCACAGAAAGTTATGGCGATATGACCTTTGTTATCCATGCAGGCGTCGGAGGTTCAGAAGATGCTACCAATACATTTGGCATTGCCTCAGGCGGATGGGCCGGCAACAGGTTTACACAAGCCTTTATTACCAGGACATTTGCAGATCCCTCGGGCAATACGGACAAAAGGGCTATTTTTTATACAAACGGCCAAACGCTTGGCCCAATAGCTGATCCAACAATTTTTGAAGAGGGCTATTTATGCGCCAAATTCAAAAATGTTACCTCAACTGGCCAGCCAGGATCAAACAACACCTTTGTTGATACGGATTATCCGCTGTTCAGGCTTTCCGAGATTTACCTGAACTATGCGGAGGCCGTATTACGGGGCGGCGCCGGCGGGGATGCAAATACCGCGCTGGGCCTTGTCAATAAAATACGCGAAAGGGCTTACGGGGGGCCATCAGGCGACATTACTGCCGAACAGCTTACCCTTATTTTATGATAGATGAACGCGGCCGTGAATTGTACTGGGAAGGCTTCAGAAGGACGGACCTCATAAGGTTCGGGCTGTTTACAGGGGGCTCTTACTTGTGGGATTGGAAAGGCAATGTGATGGGTGGTACAGCAACTGATGCACATTTAAATATATTCCCGCTGCCTGCATCAGACCTTCAACTGAACAGTAACCTGAAACAAAACCCGGGCTACGGACAATAAAAATCAAAACCATGAAAAAAATATTAATCATCATAATAGCAGCAGCATTTGGACTTTTTGCTGCCTGTAAAAAGACACCTTTGGTAACTGTTGCTGCAAATATTCAGCCTTCAGTTATAACAAGTCCGTCAAGCGGAACATCAATTGCTGTAACAGTGGCTGATTCATCGCAAATATTAACCATCAATTGGAAAAACCCTGATTATGGGGTATCCGCGGTGGTTAGTTATTTTGTGCAGATCGACTCAGCAGGGAAAAATTTCACAAAGTTTGTCACCCTCGCAAATTTAACCTCCGCCAATACGCTGTCATTAAGTTATAACACCTTTAACAGCCTGCTATTAACCCCCTTAAGCCTGACGGCCAATGCGGCGGCATCATTAGAAATGCGCGTGGGGACGGCTATATATGGCAAGGATACTGTATATTCTTCAATCCTTCCTATTTCATTAACTACACTTCAGCTCGACCAGTTGTGGCTGCCCGGCTCGTATGAAGGGTATAATCCGGCGGCGGCGCCAATCATTCCTTCAGTTACACCAAAAACTACTTATGAAGGGTTTGCTTATTTCAGCGCTGCAGGGAACTTTAAATTTACCTCGGCGCCTGATTACAATCATATTAATTATGGCGATGGCGGGAATGGTACATTAACCACCAACGGAAACGCGGGGGGAATAGGCTACAGCCCGGCGGGTGTGTATTTACTGGACGCCAATGTATCCGCTTTAACCTATAGCGCCCAATACATACAATCGTTTGGAATAATTGGAACTGCTACGCCGCAGGGTTGGAACGCCTCAACACCTATGACATACAATCAGTCGACAGGTTTATGGACAATTACCATCGCATTAGTACCCGGGGCTTTAAAATTCAGGGCAAATGATTCGTGGAATATTAATTATGGGCCTACTGACCCGAATGCTTTAACAGGAGCCATGGTTTATAATAACCCCAATGCCATTACCATTAATAATGCCGCTAATTATACAGTGACTATGGATATGACCCAAACGAAGCAAAAGGGGTATCTCTATACGGTAGTTCAGAATTAACAAAAAGAGAGCAGCAGGCAGTTTACCATTTCCTGCTGTTTTTATACTAACCCAATGACGAATAAATATATTTTTTTCATCCTGTTTACCCTTTTTTTTAACGTGCAATATAGTTTTAGCCAGGATAGCCCCGTAACCACAATCGGGCAGGTAATTTCTGCCATTCCAGATCAGCAAAAGATCGTAATAAAAACAACCAATGCTTTTGCAGAAATCGCTGTTTATACCCCATCGGTTATCAGGGTAAGGATAGATAGCAAACCTTTTAAAAATGATTTTTCGTACGCGGTAGTTGG
>Ga0302221_10001318_pt1 | contig 16171 bp, 1 predicted proteins | sample II_Palsa_E2_1_FD_193517 | JGI IMG/M metagenome (GOLD analysis project Ga0302221, IMG submission 193517) | Peat permafrost microbial communities from Stordalen Mire near Abisko, Sweden - II_Palsa_E2_1 | ecosystem: Environmental > Terrestrial > Soil > Palsa > Peat permafrost | place: Sweden... | reverse complement strand
TAAAGTTAGTAGCTTTCTTACTATTAATAGTAAAATAGTTAAAAATAAAACGCAAATCGACAATATAAGCTCGTTTAAAAGTGCTAAGACCCCTCTTTAATATAGCTCCGTCTTATAGTTCCTTTATTCTATCTTAGCTGCCTCCTCTTGTCGCATTTTTATTCCCCTTAAGTTAAGCTTAGCTAAAGCTATTCCTAATTAAGCTAATAAGCCGCCTTATGGCTATTTTAGCTTTATATTAGCGGGAATTGTTCGGAAATTAGACTATATAAGCAAACTAATTAGCTAAAACAAATTAACTAAAATAGTAATAGTAGAAACAAGCTAACTAGCCACTTAATAGAATAAGGACACCTTAGTATATAACTTACTTTATAGACCTCTAAGCTTTGCCTTGCAAGAACCCTAAGTTATACGATTAATAAGAGCTTCCCTTAATTGCGTTCGATTTCCTTGCATCGCTTACCAAAAACATGTAAAGGGGCAAACTTTAGCTAGAAGAAAAGGCCTTACAAGAACGTCTCTCGGATACTAAGCAAGCAAGCAATAAGTAAACGCATATATAAGTATAAAGCAATGACAAAAGAAACAATTAAAGCATGCAAGAACCAAGTGTAATTATAAAGCAAAAGCAGAACGCATAAAAAAGCAATAAATAAACAATTATTAAGTGATGTGTGTACATGTATAGATGATTAGGAGTAATGCATGTCTAGCTACAAAAACCTAGCAATTATACCTCCATTCTAGTCACGTGTAGCACTAGTCGAGAACCTCTGAAAACCTCCAAAATCGACAGAATTTAGCAGTCTCCTTGGCGCCCCGCCACATTACTTTATCTCGATTGCTATTAAGGATAAATTTACTTAATACGGTTTTAGAGAAACTTATACTTATAACAAATATTATATCCTTGCAACTAGATTAGCTTTCTTTTATTTAAATAAAGAGTTTATAGATTTTATACGTGTCCTTTCGGCACCTCGAATATAGTAGCTAAATTATAATAGCTTATACGCAAAAAGTTTTAGTTTATATAATTGCTATTAAAAAGCTTTTTTCCGACAACTTTATAAAGCTTTAAAAATACTAATATAAGAACTTACTCGCTATTATACAAGTATATCGATTTTAAAATGCCTTTTTTATTATTACTAATTATATAGCCGCTACTTTTAAGCAAATTATAGCTATTTTACTTCCTTTAAAAGAGTTATATATATTTGCAACTTACTATTAAGTAATTCTTTTTTATACCTTTAATCATAGCTTACTAATATGCTTAAAGGTTTTTAAAGCTATATAATATTTATCGAGATTTAATATAGCATATAATGAACTTAATAGCTTTAAAGTTTTATTTTTATTAGATAAGTATATAAAAATAAGTATATTTTATAAGATAATATTATAGATATTAGTTTAATTATAAATACTTAAGCTTACTTTAACAAATATAAGTTTATGAAATCTATTATAGCTTATCTTCTCGAGGTAATTGCTATTAAAATAATATAAAATAAAATTCCTCCCGAGATAAATAAAAAGTTTATTTTAAAGCACCTTAAACGTTAGTTATTAAAGGCAAAAAACTTTTTAAAGGTCGCCTTTTAAAGAGTATTAAAGGAAATCTAAAAAGTAAGAGGTTCTTTTACTATTTTAAGTATATTTGCTTATTATTTAACATTTTAGCATCGCTTTTTAACAGATGTATTATTAACTATTATAATTTTATTTATATATTATGCGAGTTAAAACACTATTAAAAGCTTTAGCTTAAAACTTTTAAATTTAGATATGCTTTCTTTATCCGTTTAAGTTTAGTTATTTTTAATATGCTTATAATATTTAGGGTTAACAAATAAAATATATAATATAAAATTCATATAAATAAGACTTTTTTTAAGATATAACTTGTAAAATATTTCCGGGTTTTAAATTTTAAGAAATTATATATATTAAGAAATTAAGTTACTTAAATTTTTATTAATTAAAGCTATATTCTTATTCTTTTATTACCTTATATTTATAGGCATTTTAAGCTAGCATTTGCTCTTTAAACCCGGTTAACTTTGCTATTCTTTGCTAAATTAGCTTTCTTTTATAAGAGTTCTCTTTAATAATTCTTGCCTTCTTCCTTTGCACTAGCTCTATTTTTTAAGCGTTTTCTTTAAGCATCTTTGCCTCTTTTGCTTTAATTATTTGCATTTCTTAAGCATTCTTTTAAAGCATCTTATCGATTTGCTTTAATTCCCCTTTTATTTATAAACTATTATCTTTAATATATATTTAAATTAACGTTTTCAATCTCGTTTATTAACAAATTAGTATCTTAACTCGAGTTAGTTTTATAAGTAAGTTTAGAAAAGCATTTATATAACGCTAATTTAATATACTAGTACTTAAATTAAATGATTATATAATAGTATAATCTTTAATTAAGCGCTTTCGCTTTTGCGTAATTGATATTATATTTAAAGAATAGCTTAATTTACTAGTAAACTTAATATAAAAAGCAATTTTATCCGAGCTTGCCATTATATGTCAAATATAGCTTAAATATAAAAAGTATAATTAAGACTTACTTTAAAAGGACAAAGATTTAGTTACTTAGCCTTTTTAAACGCTTATTAGCTAAGGGGATAGCTTTAATTTACTCGACTCGGTTTAGCGGTTTAGCTAAGACTTTATCATTAAAAGAGCGGGAGCGCTTTCTTTATAGTCCTATTAAATTTGGTCCTAGCGTACTATTAGCTTATATTTTTAATAATAACTTTGCAAGTAGCTTAATTATACTATTAAATTTTATAACTCTTTGTTAATATTAGTAATAGTTGCTCTTAAAACGCTTAAATTTAAAGGCTATATTACATTTAAGCTAACTAGATAACGCTTAAGCTTATTATTATTATTAGGATTATTTAAGGCTTTTTTAGTTAACCGGCTATCTTTTATAAGAAGATTTTGCGTTTTTATATTTATAAATTAGACTTGCGGACAAAATTCGGAGCTCGGCTTTATAGCTTTTAAAGCAAGATTTAAAAAATAGAATTTTTTAAATAATTTTGCAATTTCTAATTCGAAACTTAGCTTTATTACTTTTAAAGTAAAATTAACAAGAAAGAATGCTTTGCTGAATAGTCTTATAGCTTTTAAAATAGAATTAGCAAGAAATAATGCCTTGTCGAATAGCTTTATAGCTTTTAAAATAAAATTAATAAGAAGTAATAACTTGTTAAATGGTTTTATAGCTTTTAGCTTCTCGAAACTAAGCTTTATAGCTTCTAAAATAGAATTTATAAGAGAGTTATCGATAATTATATAACATAAAAAATTTGTATCGGATAGCTAGTTTGCGTTTATGCTAGCTTAAATGTTATTAATTTATAAGGTCTAAGATATTAAAGTTATATTAATTAAGAATTTTTAAAAGAAGTAAAAAAAGATTATTAAATTAAGATAAGAGAATAATAAAACTTAACTTAAGTAAGTCGAATAAAGCTATACTCTTATATCTTCTCCTTAATTTACCTTTAAACGTTATCTCCTTGCTATTATTGCCGATCTTTGTAAAACTAGTACTTGCCCTTATACGAAAGTCCTTAAACTTAGCTAATTATATTACGTCTTTAAATAAAAATCGAGAGCAGTTATATTTTATTTTAATATAATAAGGTTACGCTTATATTTGCTTTAAAAGTAATAATTTATCTTATATAATAATAAGTTAAATCGGCAAGTCCTTCTTTAGTAATTAAAGGGAGTAGTTACTCCCGAGAATTCCTTATAAATAAAGTCCTACTTAAGTCTTACTAATTATATATATAAAGTACAAATACTAGTATATGCGAAGCTATAGCATAGCTAAACTAGAAATTAACAAGTTATAGCTTAGCTTAATAGAGGCTACTTTAACTCGGTAAGGGGCTATAGACTTTATAACAAGTATTTGAGCTATAATAATGCCTTTGCTAGTATCTTATTTGATATTTAACATAAGATTAACGTCTAGAAATTAAATTATAAAAGGAAGTTAGCATTTATTATAAACTTATTAGCTTTTTTATTTTTAATAACTTAATGCTTAAGATTATATTTTACCGAAAAAATAGCTATATAGCCAAATTTCTAAATTAGTATAGCCCTTTAAGAGATATTACTTTAAATATTGCATAAAGGAATTTATAAAAGAGCACTATATCCTCCTTGCTTATTTATTTACCCTTAAAACCTTTTACATTTAATTTAACCCGTCTCTTACACTTATACTTAACTTACCTCCTCTTAAAATTGCCTTATAATAGAATTTAACAAAATAATTTTTAGATTTGTTAAATTTAATAAGGATTTTAGTAAATGTTTTATATAGCTTAAAGACAAAGGCTAATATTATTATAAAAAGATTGCTATTATAAATTAAAAGAGGAGGGACTTACTCTTTTAATCGAATTTAAAGGATCGAATTAGAAAAGAAGAGGTAAAAGAGATAATAAATCTTTACTTTTATAATAAGTAATATTACTTTAAAGGAAAATATCTTATTTTATTTTTAAAAAGGGATAAGGTTTTGCAAATCCTGTTTTTTAATACTTTAAAACTAGCTAATAAAGATGTAATAGCCCCTTAGTAGCAAGAGCTATAAGCTTTTTCCTTTTTTAAGATTAATCTTTCGGAAAGATATAAATTAACATTTTCGATAATACTATTTACTAGGTAATATAATAAGCAAACGCTATAAACTCTTGCAACTAATTTAAAGTAAGGGCAATAAGCTTTTCTTATTACTAATAAATTTTAAGAATCGGCATTAATTAGTCTTTCGGAATTAAAGAGATTTGTCTTTATTAATACAAAATCTAGTATAAAGTTATTTAAGTATATACCTTTTATAACTAGGCTAAATGCTCGCATTTTAAGGCAAAGCGCTCGTCTTCGAGGATAGCAATTAAAGGCAAATCTTTTTATAATATTAAGTAGCTAAGTAACACTTGCTGCATTATTACCTCGCTTAGCTTTACTTTAGCGGAGTGCTCGTATTCGAGGATAAGGGTAGCATTTCGAGGGCGCTAATGCTTTAGTAGCCTAAATTCTAGTAGCTACGAGGGCTTTAGTACTATAAAGCAATTTAACTAATAAATAAAACGAAAGCAACTATATTTAGCTTACTTACTTTTCCTTTTCGGCTCTTATTATAAGAGAACATAACATAGCAAGGAATGTCGACATAATAAAGGATTATAGAATTTGTAAAGAATAACTTAAAGCTAAAAGTGATATTAGTAAATATTGCACTTATAAGAACAATTTTTATAAAATTTGCTAAGCTATATAATTAACTACTAAATCTTAAATATATAATTTTTAGTAAGTCTTTCTTCCTTTATTTATATTCCTTTTTAATATATATTATAGCTATACGAGAATTTTAAGTGCAAATATAAAGGCGTTAATCGAGTTACTTAAAGATAAGGGCAAGAATATTTTAAAAAATTAGTATAACTTTAATTAAACTTATATAATTTAATATTATATATACAAGTAAATAAAGTAGTTAACGCAAAGAGGGTAAAATAGCAATCGATTAATCTTAATATAATAAGCCGAAATAACTTATAATATAATAAGGTTCTATTTTAAGGCTTATCCGGTTTATATATCTTAAACTAAAACTAGTTAATTAAAAGCTAATAGAGTAGCACGTGTTAGTTTATACTAAAATATAATTAAAAATTATAATAGTTTAATAAGATATAAATAAAACTCGATATCTTTTATTAAGTTTAGAATTTTTATTTAAATATTACAAGTAACTTTAAATTGCCCTTTAATTAGTAATAGCCCCTTTATAAGGTAATATATTTGCATAATTATCTTCGGCTATTATATTTCTACTTTATAAAGTAAAGCTATAAATTATGAAAACGATTATATAAGCAAAAGGGTAATATTATACAAAAATTGAGGCATTAATAATCTATTGCACTTTATATCGAAATAAGCAATTTTCGAAGCTATATAATCTTCTTATAACTAGTTAAATTTCTTGTTATAAGAGGTCTTTGTAATAATTCTCTCGTGTTAAAAATCGTTTTATAATTAGCAAGTGCAAAGAAAAGAAAAGAAGAAAAAGAAGAAAAAATAGGGATATAAGTAGTAAAAAGCGTTTTTTATTAAGCTTATCTTGCGCGGAATAGCACTATCTTATATTATCGCGGCTAAAAGGAAGCGGGGGTCGCTATAAAATATTAAATAGCTTACCCTTATTTTAAATTAAATTTTAGCTATAAGTATAATACTTATTAAGATTAAGAATGCTCCTGAGTAAGATTTGCGCAAATAAGGCTATTACTTGGACTAAGCTAGTTGTTTGCATTAAAATCAAGTATTATTTAATTAATTAGATTAGTTTTATTTGCAAAGTTATTTAAAGTTTAAAATATTAAAGTAATCTTATTTAACTTAAATTCTAAGGCGTTTAAGCTTAAACTATTGCCTTCTTTGCTTTACTTCCTTTACTTACAAATATTTAATAAGTTATAGTGCTATAAGCCTTCGACTTAGTAGTAATTTGGGATTATCGGTAAAGCTTAAGATATTTACAAGATGCGTTAATAGTCTTATAGTTTGCTTAATAAAATTGTCGCAAGCTTTCTTAATATCCTTAATTATTTTTAACGTGTAAGCATTTAAATTTATCTTATTTTTACTTTTTGCCTCTTAAATTAAATCCTCGCATATTACTTCTTCCTCCTCCTCCTCCTTCTCTTCCTCCTCCTCTTCATTTATCACTTTTGCCTCCTCGACAAAGTCTTTAATCGTTTGCTAAAGCGTGTTATATTTATTAAATAAAGTTTAATACTTTAATCTAGTCTTATTATCGATCTTTATTAATTTCTTCCCCGGCTTTAATAGCTTATCTTCGTTTTTCTTTATTATTTATATCGCTATAATAGCTTTTAACTTATTAAAGCTTTATAAGCAATAAAATGCCCGTTCTTTTAAACATTTTAAAGAGATTAGATTTGCTTTATATTAGTTAAAAAGTAGCTTATAATACTTGTAAACTTAGTTTATAAGCAAATCTTTTAGCGTTATACGGCTTTTTTTATTATACTCGAATATTTTAACGCTAAGGAAGTATAACGCTTAGCCGATTTTGCAATAAAAGCTAAAATCTCTTTTATTTAAAGGAGTATTTAAGCTTATAGTTCGGTTGTATACAAATAAGATTTAATCTTTAATCGTTTACTTAAGACGGTCGAATAAGTAATGCGAAATTTAAATCCCTTTAAGCGCTCTCTTCTTTAAAGAAAGGGTTAAAGTTATAATAGTCGTCTTTAAAGCAAAAGTTAAAGTTAAAGCAAAGACTATATGCCTCGTTCCCGAAATCTCCTTTATTTTATCGACTATCTTCTATTCCTTATTAAACGATAAAGTTAATTGCATTAACAAATGCTACAAAGATAATAAATAGCTTTATAAAAGATGCAAATCCAAATAATTTATTAAGGCTATAATTTACTTTTAAGTAAATAAAAGGGGAAGATAATAAAAATTAATTAAGAATGCTAGTAAGAGCAAAATAGTATAAAAGTATTAAGGATAAAGAGAGTAAGAAGTAGCAAGTAAGCTAAGCTTTATAGCTTATTACAAACCGGATAACCTACTTCTTAGTAGCATATTGGCTGCCGCGACGATTGGGTTAAGCTCGTCTTAAATTACCGCTTCTTTAATGCTTTATACCCTTATATTAGAGTGCCTTTAGCTTTAGCAGTAAGTAATGCTAGCAAATCCCCATTTACCAAGTCGCGGGTATTCGAGGCAAACTAAGGCTATAAAAATAGAATAATCACTTGCATATATAAAAGATACGCGCTATTATATAAACATTATAGCAATATACTCCTTATATTATAGAAAATGCCCTTATTATCGTATATACACTTTACTAGGTAAGCTATACTTAGAGATTGCTACATTATTACTCGGTTATCGTCGCTTGCTTTTATATAAGTTAAAGATAAGAAGCTAGTTTATATATTGCTTCCCTTAAACCGGTTTAGCTAATTTTAACTAAAATTCTCGTCTATTAACTAAAGCAAGGAAAGGTTAGCACGAAAATTAAATTAGCACTAAAATACTATTAGTACAAACGCATAATTAGTGCTATAAAACTATTAGTACCGAGAAATTGTTAGTACTATTAAATTACTAGTATAAATACTTTATTAGCACAAAGAAACTATTAATATTAAGGGCTTAATAGTATTATCGAATTATTAGTGCAAAAAATTTATTAGTACTAGAACATTTGTAATACTATTAAATTATTAGTATAAACAATTTGTTAGTACTATAAACTTAGTAATACTAAGAAGTAATTAGTGCAAATAAATAATTGGTACAAGGAATATAAACTTAAGTTTTCGCTTATATTATTATCCCTTACTTAATATAAATATTAAGCAAGTAATTATAACTATTAAAATAATGCTCCTTAAATTATTTAAATATTTACGCCACTTATAACCTCTTATTACTAGGCTGATTTTATAATAGGGCCATATATAAAAAGTAGCCTTAAAGACTTTAAAAATAAAGCGGCGATTCGAAATTAAAAAGTATATCTCTTTTACTTTAAGAGAAATATTACGCTAACGCAATATAAATAGACTATAATAGCACTTGCACAAACACTTATCCTTTATAAAAACCAAGTCTGCTTATACCCGCTACAAAGGCTTCAATATAGTTAAGCATCGGCGGCGCTATTATTATTACAATTCTTACAATTTTTGTTATTGCATTTATTTGCATTTTCCTTTACAAATATAAAAAAGGTTATCTTCCTTACTTTTTTACTTTTATATATTCTTTATTAATTACTATAAAATCTCTTCTTATTACTTAAAGCAACACACTTATTTATATTAGCAAAGTCGCTAAAAATATATTCTTTATAACGCTTACTCTTAAACTTGCTAATATTTATTCCTTTAAGCGCATAAAGTTTATATATTTAATATAATAAAAGCTAAGCTAAGCAAAACGCAATTATAAAGGCAAGTTAGTCCGAGGGTCGAGAATTAGATGCTAAAAGACTCTTTTCGGAGATAATTTAGACTAATAAGTTATATTTAAATAGTAATACCACTTTAATCTTTATACTTCGTTTATTCCTTAGCCTTATTAATAATATATAATAAAGTAAGTCAAGTAAGCAAGTTTGCTTTACTATTTTTAGTAAATACTTGCAATACTAAGAGCTTTACTCTTACGCCCCTCTTAATTTACAATTGTGTTAGTACTCTTATTTAAGCTATTATTAAGTAATTCGAGCCGAAGGAGCAAGCATGCTATAATAAAGGCTACGAAGTTGCTAATTATCACTTTACAACTATTACTATTCGAGTAATATAAAAACTATAGCCCCTAGTAAAGCGTAAATAGTCTAAATTTAAAGATGCTTTAAGGGTAATACTCTATATTAAATTATAAGAGAATTATAAGAGGTTTAGTTAACGCTAAACCTTAAATATTATAATATTAAGAAGGCTAAGCTAAAGACAAAGGACTAGGGTCGTTCTTTTAGTAAAATTTGAACTTCTTATAACAAGCTCTCCGAGATTTAGGCCTCTTTAACTATTTATAAGATTAGATAATGCTTTTATAGTTAAGCCGAGTAATAAGCGACTTATAAAGGGCTAGTAGCAGTCCTTACTATATTATCCGCATAGCCAGCTTTATAAACGCCTATTAACGTACAAATAACGTAGCTATAACTTTAATATTCTTTAATAGCGCTATAATTTAACTTATAAACCCCACTATTATAGCTTTTCCGCTAAGATAAAAGGGAATAGCTTCGTTATTACGCATTTGCTTATAAAAATCCATCTATAAAAGAGCTAAGATTATAGCTTATATATACGCTTTAATATATAAATAGAGATAATAATTGTGCCTTTAAAGCAAAAAAGTTATATAATTAACCTTATAAACGCTTACTTTAAAGAATAGGACCCGCAAATCGGGTATTTAGCAATATAGCTTAATAGTATGCCACGTGACTTCTTAACTATTAAGCGAGTAAAAAGGGGAGTTGCATTTCTAACACTTATAGCAATAGCAAAACAAATTACTATTTAAACGCTATATCGACAAGCTTATAAAATACGTAATATACGCTATTATTAATATACGGATACGAGAATAATGCTAGCCCTTAAAAGGTGGATATAAAATTATAATAATATAACATTCGAGCATTTTTTATAGCTTTACCTTTACTTAAAATAAAATAAAGGGGCGTCCTTCTAGTTTAATAAAGTATAAAGTTAAACGAATTTATAAATCTTTTTACTTAACCCTTTACTTTAATATTTAAAAATTGTAATAACTTTTATATAATAAAATTTAAATAAATAGCAAAGAAGAGATTAAAGTTTCCGCTAGCCTTTATCGCGGATCCCGGTATCTTAGCTTAATAAATTACTAAAAAGAGATTCTAGAATAATAACGAGATGCAAAGTAAAAGTACTTAAGTCCGATTAATACTTAAAACGACTTTTAATGCTTTAATAATAAAACCGAAAGATAGTAAGTTTAATATAGCACGTCTTAGCAAGCGAATACTTATAAATAACAAAATTCGAAATCTTAGATAAGAATAGTAAATAACTTGCACTTTTTAAAAAGAAGCGCCAATTTAATAACTACTTAAAAACCGAGATATAATTATTAAACAAGACAATAAAGCTTAAATATTATTATGCGATATAGCTAAGCATAATAGAAGGTACTTAACGTATAATTGCTTAACTTTAAAAATAAAAACTATATCTTAAAGAAACTAAAGATACTTTAGTTTAAGATTATATAAAGGAAGGCACAAGAAGATCGTCTTTTACACTTAAGGGCTATAATAACAAAGCCTTACTTCGAGACCGGAAACGTAAATATAAGCTATAATTTAAGCTTTTCGCTATTTAAGCTAACGCGAGCATTAATTTTAAATTACGAAAATTTTTAAAAGCTATAAGCTATAAGGAGATTAAGCGATTATGTGATTATTAACTAGTTAAATAAAGCCTTAAAACATATTAATTAAGTGCTTTAAAAGGCATTGCGCTTGCTTAATAATATGTTTTTAGCTTTTTATTACTAATTTACAAAATCCGGAATATTATAAATCGTGTTATTAGATGTATAAAGTATTATAAAGATAGCAAAGAGGAAAGTTCCTTGTAAATAATATAAGCTACTAATTATTTTAAAAGCATTATAAAACCTTGTTAAATAATTTAAAATTTGAGATTACGCTTAAAGTATTTAGTTAAGCTATATTATATATGCTTTTCTTAGCTATTAAAGTTCAAAATTACTTGGCTCAGTAAATGCACTTATAAAAAGTAAACAAGTAAACTAATTAATATAACTAAGATCTACTTTTGCAAGTTAATTTGAGTATAAAGGTATAGCTTTCTCCTTCCTTTCTTCTTTATCCCTCTCTCTTCCTTATTAACCTTCACTATAATATTATTCTTTTATACCCTTTAATTACAAGGCATTATACTTAAATTTTTATTTTATAATAACAACTTAAGATATTTCAAGTTTAAGTACTAATAATAAGCTATTTACTAAGCCTCGAAGCTATTAACTTATAAAGTAAGCCGACTTATTTTAAAGGACTATAATAAGACGTTAAAGCTAAACGTTAAGTTAATAATAACTTCTAATTACTTCTTTTACTTTAAGGAAACTATATTTATTCTTATAACAAAACACTTACGTCTTTACTAGTATAAATTAATCCGGGATGCTATAAAAAGCTTAAAACTATCGAACTTTATACTAATAAAATAGTCAAGTGCAAAAAGGCTATACTCGATTTTTCTTATAATATAAAGAATAAGGCCTAGTCTTAACTGTAATACCCTAAAAAAGCTATATTACTACTATTAAGAGTTAAAGAGCTAGTAGCTACAAATATAAGATAAAGTCTTTAAAGAAACCTCAAATATTAGTAAGAAGGGCTCGACTCTTATAATGCCTTTAATATAAGTTTCGGAGATTTAAGTCTTAAAAGCTAAAGTAAGTCTTAATTTGTGCTATACACGGCCTTAGCTAACTAGAATCAAGCCCTCTCGAGACTTACTCTTTTAAGAAGGTTAAATTTAAGAAAGGAATATGTAATATAAAATAGCAAATAGCCGTTACTATTAAGGATTTAAAACTTAGTCTTAAATATTATAAGGGTTATTATAAGCAAATCGATAAACTAGATAATAAAAGTAACCTTAAAATATATAATAGCTTACTTTTAAAGGAGAAGAATATTATATTAGCAAGTTTTAAAGCAATATAAATTTTAAAATCTTATAAAAGAAAGATGCGAGATAAAGCGGGTAAAAGTAATAAAGATAAGTAAGAAGAAGCAAGTAAAAGCAAGGATAAAGGAGATAATTAAATTTTAAAGATAAGTGTTTTATTAGTTAAAGTATTTATTATTTTTTCTAGCATATTAAAGATATATATAAGTAAAGTAATAAAATAATAATAGCAAGCAATTTAAGTTAAAAATATAAGTAAGCTTAAATTTTACAAATAGCAAGCAAATAAAGAACTAGAATAAGTTTACTTAAAAGAGCTTTAATTTTAAGAAAATACACTTATCTTATTTAATTTAGCTTACTTCTCTTCTTACTCGGTTTATCTTTACTTAACTTAAGCTTATGCTTAAATTCCGCCTTAATTGCATATATATTTGCTTCAAATATAACTACTATTATATCTTTTGCTTACAAATTAGCTATTATAATAAGATTTTGCCCCTTTATAGCTATTGCTACTTTTAGTAGTTTGCTATTTTCTTTTTATAACCTTATTCTTATAAACTTATTTTTTGTAATATATCTCTTTAACTTATCGAATTTAACTTATATAAGTTAGCTTTAAATTTAATTAAATTAAAGATAATAGAATTAACCTTTTAAAGATTTATTCTCGCATTCGAGAAATTATATACAACTTATAAACTAGTTAATAGAAAGTCTTAGCAACTAAAATAATAAGAGGACTTATATTATATTTATAAGTACTTTATATTTACTTAATAGTTGTCGTAGTGCAATTTCTCGAATTGCTATTATAGTCGCTAATTTATTTGCTTTAATTCTTTAATATATTTATTTTACTCTTTTATAAACTTTGAAGTAAAAGTAAGTTTATAAATAGCTAATAAATAAAAGACACTTCCAAATAAGCCCTTAAATTGTTAATTGAAAAGAGCAAATTGTTTTTACCGAGATTATAACCGGATAATTATAAGCCTTTTTTGCTAATTCTTGAAACTATTTACTTAATATTAAAGAAGTTAGCTAATGTCGAGGGAAGGTAATAGCTAATATAGTTATATGTTATAGTTTAGTAACCCGAATATCTTCTTTGTTAGATAGCGCTATTATAAGTGTTTAAAAATCTATATTAGCTTAAATAGCTTAAATTATAATAGTTAAATCTACGATATACTAGCTTAAAGGCGAGCTTAGTAGCTATATTAAAAGGAGTTAATTGTCTATTATAGTCTTTAGCTTTATATACGCAATTAGTCTTAAGTTTATTTGCTACGAAAATATAAATATATTAGTAATTAACTAACATTTTTTGCAGTTTTTAAGTCTTCTTGCGCTTTAATATCGGGTGCTATGCTTTAAAGTATAGCCTTATAAGCCTTTTACACAATTAATATATAATTTAATATTCTTAAATCTTTAATAACTTACTAAGAGATAGGGCTTACTTGCTATAAGCATTATTTCGGTCTAAATTCCGGCGCTTATATTATAATATAATAGTAAAGAAGATAGTTGGCAAGTAAAAGCAAAAGTTGCCTGCCCTCTTATATACTTAAAGCCCTTTATAGCAAGTTTACTTTACTATTTTAAGTAAATACTTATAATTCTCTTAGCTTTGCTTTTATGCCCCTTTTAATTTATAATTTTGTAGTTAATACTCTCATTTGCGCTATTATTAGTAATTTAAGCCGAAAGAGCAAGCAAGTCTTGCTAAGATAACGGTTATAAAGTAGCTAATATTACTTTATAGCTATTTGCTATTCGAGTAATACGTTATTATAAGAATATGCTAAGATAATAAAGGATAGCTTTGCTATATTTGCTTGCAAGAAAGATGGAATTCATCTTTATAAAAGTTAAAATTATACTTTATATATATGCCCCGATACGTAAATAGAGATAATTACTAATATTAATATAAGAAGGTAATAGTAAAGGAAAATAGTAGAATTTTGCGCTAAGGTACCTTCGAAGCTAAATTATATAATTAACCTTATAGCCGCTTGCTTTAAGGAATAAAATCCGCAAAAGGATTAAAGTTAAATTTAAAGTAAAGATCTCTTAAGTAATACGACTTAAGGATATATTACATTACTTCGTAGCCGCTAAGCAAGTAAAAAGGGGGCTATTATAATAAGTAAGTAAATAATTCCTTACTAGCAACTACTTAAAGGAGTAAAAGGAAGTATAATTTGCCTTTAATTATAAGTAAAAAGGGCTTAAATTATATGCTATTAGTAAAGTAAACTCGAGTCTTCGAGCTATAGCTAAGCTTACTTTTAGAGGAGGTAATATTAAAGTAGTCGACTTAAAAGAGTTAATGTCGTTATTTGCTATATCGGGGCTTATATATAAGCTATAATCTTAGCCTTTGCATAAACTATAAGTATTAACCTTCCTACTAGCAAATAAGCACATTACTCGGCCTTTAATTATCCTTGTCTTACAAAGAGCCTCTTATAAGAAGCTTAAATCTTAGGATAATCTTAATACTTAGCCTTAGCATATGCTCTTTAAAATAACGCTTTTTAAAAGGTTCGGCATCGGCTAAGCTTCTTATAAAACCTTAATATAAGCAATAACTTTAACTTATCTCTAAATTTAAATTTGTTACATATTATATTACGTTATATCCCCTAGCGATGCTAAAGAAATTATATAATACGAGATGTAAAGTTAACCCCTTTTATTTATACTTTATAAGCTATATTAAGTAATTCCGCTATTCTTTATAAATTGCTTAAAGAGTCTCGGGCTTAGGGCTTAGGATAACCTATGCTATAAATATAAATAAGCGCCGTTTCTATAAGCGGGACTTTAGCATTACTCGGAAAACGACTATTAAATTAATTAAAGGTCTCTTCTTCTTCTTCTTCTCCTCCTCCTCCCTTTTATTTACATTATACAATTCTTAGCTAATAGCATAGCTTTATTATCAAATTAACTTAAATTATATCCTTTTAGCATCCTTAAAGTCAAATTACAAAAGACTAAAGCCGAATAGTTAATATAAAGAATACCCTCTTTAAGATGCATCTAATTTTATACTTAGCTAATCAATTTTAACTTATAAAAAGAGACAATAGCTTATAATAATGCTAGACTATAGTCGGATCTTATAGATTATAACTTATTTTATATCGACTAAAAACTTTATAATATAAGCTTTATAATTTCGGAAGCCCGAAAGTTAATATATATTAGTTATAGCAAGATTGTTACTTTAATAGAGTAATATAAGCAAAAGCTATATGTATAATATTAAGCTAATAAAGATTTAAAAGCTTAATACGAGGTAGCTATAGCTAAGCTTAAAGAAGATAACTGCTCCTTAAATCGGCAACTCGAGATTACTCGAGACTTTATTAAAGCTAAAGAATAAGAAGTGTAGCGAATGACGAAAGGATACAAAATTGCACTTAAAAATGCCGAAGATTATGCAAAGATCGCTAAGAAAAAGCTATTTAATTTAAAGAAGGAGAAATTATTAAAGCATTATAAAGTAATAGCCGTAGCTAAAGTATTTGGGATAGCTACGCTAAAGAAGGAAAAGCTAGACTAAATATAAGATTATCGGGATTTACTAACTAATTATTGTAAGCAAGGGAGCTAAGGACTTAATAATAAGCGCTAAATACTTTAAACTTAGGGGTTTATCTCTCTAGTAACCTCCTTTAAAATTACTTTAGCGTTAACTTTAAGAAAACGGTCGAGATTTAAAAGTAAATAAGATATAAGTGTGCAAAAGCAAAATTATAAGATTAAAAGGGAGGAGGGGGCTTTAAAAAAATCGATAAAGGCACAATTGTTGT
>Ga0302221_10001317_pt1 | contig 16176 bp, 2 predicted proteins | sample II_Palsa_E2_1_FD_193517 | JGI IMG/M metagenome (GOLD analysis project Ga0302221, IMG submission 193517) | Peat permafrost microbial communities from Stordalen Mire near Abisko, Sweden - II_Palsa_E2_1 | ecosystem: Environmental > Terrestrial > Soil > Palsa > Peat permafrost | place: Sweden... | reverse complement strand
CCGCCTTTTCCGGACTATTATAGGGGGGCGAACCTCAGCTAGAAGAAAAGGCCCTACAAGAACATCTCTCGGATACTAAGCAAGTAACAAGTAAACGCGTATGTAGATATAAAGCAATAACAAAAGAAAGGACTAAAGCATGCAAGAACCAAGTGTAATTATAAAGCAAAAGCAATATGCAAAACAAGCGACGAACAAACGATTATTAAGTGAGGTGTGTATATGAATAGATAATTAAGAGTGATGTATGCCTAGCTATAAAAACCCAGCAATTATGCCTCTATTCTAGTCACGTGTAGCACTAGTAAAGAACCTCTAAAAACCTCTAAAATTGATAGAATTCAATAGTCTCCTTAGCGCCCCGCTATACTTGTCCCTCTTATATTTATTGCTTGTCCCGGAGTAACAAAAGCAATTATCCCTCGTTTTTTATCTTATTACTATCCGATATTACTAGGTATTCTTTATTATCTTTAGCAAAGACCTCTAATCTTTCTTATTTGCACTTAAAATATAACTTGTTCCTAAGAAATATAGCTATTTTATCCTCTTATAAATACTTAAACGCAATTTTAACTTGCTTTATAGCTTCCCTTTACTAAGCAAGATATATTACCTTATTAGCTTGCATATCGCTATATATTAGCTATTTCTTTATATTTGCATGTATTACCGAGTAATTAAGGCGCTTTAAGCATTAGATTATATCGTATAAAGCTCTTATACCTTTTAGTTAAATGCTTTTAGTAAAAGACTTATTATTATTTATATCCCTAAAATAACCCTTTATAAAAATGCGCCGAGTATTATATAAAGCTTTAACAATATCGTATAAGATTCTTATATCGGTTATATTATTAGATCCGACTAAAATCAAGCTAATTAGAAGTGAAATTCGAGGTTATAAGAGCTTTATTTTGCTAGAAAAGGGGTAAATAACAGAAATCCCCGAATAATAAATGTGTATATAATATACCTTTAGCGTAATACTTATTATCTAGTCTTCTTTGTCTTTTATAAAATTATTAAAGGCCTTTCCTTTATCGCTTTAAATAAGCAAATTGATATATTTCCGGTTTTAGAAAGTGCATATTATAAAAGCATTAAAAAGACTCGGGTCCTTAAGGATCAAGTACCCGATTTCTCGCTTATTATTAGCTAAGAGGGTTTTAGTATAAAGAGAGGTAATAGTCTTAAACCTTTTAGTATCCCTTTTATAAAATCGCAATATTATAAAGTCCTTGTTATAATATTAGATAAGTTAAGAGTATATAACTAAGAAGACTAAGTTACCGGGCAATATTTTATAAAATTGTAGCTAAATTAAAGGGTTTGCTTAAAGTAGTTATATAGCAAGAGAGAAATAACTATTTGGCATAATATTATTTAGTCTCTTTGCATTATAACAAATATAAAAGCGTAGCATTTCGATTTTATCGATTAATAAGTCTAAAATTTCACCCTTCTTTACTTATATAAAGTACTATTTTAATACCTTTACACCTTCGATAAGCAAATTGACTAGTAAAGTTAATATAAGGCTTATTATCCGTCTTTTAAGCCGGAATCGATTTTTAATAAGGTGTTATTTGACATAATTTGCAATTATAAGCGTATTTAAAAAGAGCTTTTGTGTATTTAAATAAACTTAAGCAAGTCGGAAGCTAGTTTTATCTTTAATAATATTATAAACTTGTAATATCCTTTTTAGTATATTATTTGCGTCTTAAATAAATTGCATAAAAAGAAAGTATATAAGCTTTTTAAAATGCTTTAAGCAAAGGATCTTATATAATTTAAGTTTATAGTGCTATCTTAATATAATAGCCTTTAAAGTAAAGCGTTAGCTATTAAAGTTTAAGTTCGATTATAAAGCTATATCCCCTTTTTATAAATTACTTATCGTATAAAGACATTCCTCAATTTTGACTAATTTATAGAAAATAGGCTTCTTTCCCTTAAATATAGCTTTCTTTTTCTTAAGGCCCTTTATTTTAAGTCTTTTATTAAAGGGTAAAGGCTATTCCTTATTGTCGGAACTAAAATTAAAGTAAATATTATATTTAAAAGCAGCTCTCTTAGCTCCTTTTATAGCTAGAGCTTCGATTTATATACTAATAAAAGTGCTAGCTATTAAGGGGTCCGCATTACTAGCTTTTATGTTATTTGTTAGCTTTAATGCTAAGGTTATAATTGTTTTAGGGTCTAAGAAATTATTAGTAATATTAGTTCTTTTATATAAAAACTTATCGAAATTAACTTTACTCTCTTTTATATTAAGTTTAATAGTTAAATCTTAAATAGTATTATATTGCGCCTTTTTTTGCGCTTACTTAGCAATTTGCTCTTAATTAGCAAGTTATTTAGCAAGTCTTTTTATAATAAGTGCAAGTGTAAAGGCTTTTAGTGCATTAATTACAATTGCTTTCTAATCCGCGGGCTTATTTATAAAGGTAAGAAATAGTTTGTAGGCATAAGTTCCTTTAATTAAAACTCCCGATTCTTTAAAGGTAAAGCTTAGCTAGCTAAGCTTAATAGCTTGCAATTTATCGATTTTTAGCTATTAATTATTTGCTAAGCCCTTTAAATAGTTTAAAGTAGCTTTAATATTACTAATAATAAGTGCTAATTAAGTGTAAACTAAAGCTTTACAAGCATGCTTTAAAGTTATTATATTAAGCAACTTAATAGCTTTATATAGCTCGATTTTCGATTTAAATAGCACGTTTAAGTTGCTATATATATTCTTGCTATATTAAAGGTATTTTTGCTAAATAAATTTGCTAAAAGCTTACGCTTAAAAAGAGTTCTTCCGGTTTATAGTTTTAATAAAGCTAGCTAAAGCTTTACAAGAAATAGCTTTAGCTTTTTTTATATCCTTCGCAGCTTCGATAAATGCCTTATTTTAAATGTTATATGCTATTAAGGCGTCTCCTTTTAATCCGAGAGCTTTTTTATTTTAGATTATATCCTTTTAGCTTATAATTACATCCTTTACTTTATCTTTACTTTGCAATAGTGTAATATTAAATGTTATAATTGCAATAGCTTTCTCTTTATTTGGGAGGTTTTTAATAACATTTAAAGCTTGCGCTAAACTTGTAACTTTTATATTAGCAATTTATAGCTTTATAAGTTTATAAAGTGCAAATGCATAACGCGCAACTAAGAGCTCTTTGTTTTTAGCTTCTTTAGCGGGGGTTTACTTTGCACTCGAGATTTCGGCTTTATTTTCTTATATTTTATAAAGATTTTAATATTCTTGCAAAGTGTAAGATATATAAGTAAATTATAAGGTTATAAAATATAAATATAAGGTTATATAAGTTTTAGTAAGGGTAAATATTTGCTACCTTGTAAAATCGACTAGTTTATAACTAAAAGCAGAGTTTTCAATGCTATAAGCTTTTAAATATATAAAATAAGAAGAAAAATTAAAGAGAAGGTCTTTTCTTTAATATACAAGTCCTTTATTATATAAAAGTAAAGGTAAGTTAGTATTATATGCAAAAAAAGTCTTTTATAATATATTTGCTTAAAGAGAAAAAGCAATTATAATACTAAAAAATAAAAGGTTTAAAGCAAATATATATAGCTTTAAAGACTCGATTAAATTAAGGAACAAATTAAGGGTTTTTAAAGGTAAAAGGAATACAAAAAGCGAATATAAGTTAGCTTTATCCCTCTTATATTTATTGCTTATCTTAAGCAAGTAAAAGTAAAGTAAGTAAGAGTTTTTAATAAAAAAACGCAAGTATAAATTAAAAGTAAATAGAAAATATAAGAAACTTTATATATAATATAAGAAACTTTATATATAATATAAGAAACTTTATATATAATAAAGGAAACTTTATATATAACAAAGGAAATTAGGTATATATAATAAAGGAAATAAATAAAAAGAGCTTAAGTAATTAAGTGTAGGGGCAAGAAGCAACTAAAAGCTAAAATAAGAAGGAAATGCCGGGTTTTCCCTTAAAACAAATCTTATAATTACTTCTCCTCCTCTAATAACACTTCTTCTTATAGCTATTATTAGTATCCTAATAGCTTAAAGTATAATAATATTACTAGAGTCTTATTTTAATTAGTTATAAAGTTTTTTTACCTTCTTTAGCTATAGCTTGCAACTCTTAAGTTCTTTTGCTTATACTTTAGTAATTATAGCTATAATTTTATTATTATTATTATTTCTTTTAGTTATAGTTAAATAGAGGGCTTTATCCGGTGTTTTTGTTACTATTAGTTTTATAGTTTTATTATTATCTTATATTCGATGCTTTTAGCATAGCTTTTAATATTACTTATAGCTTAAACTAGTTTTTGCTAATTAATTGCATTTGCGAATTATAGTTGTTAATTAAGTCTTAGCTTAAGTAAAGTCTAGTTTTAAGTAATATAATCCTCTTTAAGTTATTCTTGTATTTTAAGGTGCGTATAAATTAAAGTTTAAGCATTAGTAGCTATATATTTATAATCGATAATAGCCTTTACTCTTAGTCCTCATCTTTACTTGCTAACTTAGCTTTATTTTAGTTATTATTAAAGCAAATATATTTCCCTTTCTTAGATTTAAGGAGTTCCGGGACTTATATAACAATTCTAGTATCTTTTTCGATTTTTTAAGTAATTTTAGTATAAAACTTTATAATAGCTTCCTTTTCTAGTTTTGTATTAGTCCGGAATTTAACTTCCTTAAAAGTAAGCTCCGGTACTTTATCCTTATAAGAGTACTAGTACTAATCTCTTTTAATAAACTGCTTTAGTCGATTTCTTGTATATATATAGCATAAGAGAGTCTTGTCCAATTTTTTTAATATATAAGTCCCATTTAACTAGTTTGCTTCCTTAACTTTATATAACCTTAGCTACTAGTATAAAAGCTTAATATTTTTAAACTTATCTTAATTAATGTTTTTAATATTATATATTAAAATAAGATCTTTAGCTTAAATTGGTTTTTTTTACAAATCTAGTACTTAGCATCGAAGTTTGCTTTGCCCTTAGCATATTATTAAGTCTTTTATAACTTAAACTCTTTAATATCTTTATTACACATTTAAATTTGCTATATATAAAACTATAATAAAGTCAATCGATTATAGACTTTGTCTTATTTAAGAGTTTTTTATATTGTCGGTCCACTTGTAACGCGTAGCACTGTCACGTATTCGTGGAATGCTATTTGCGTTAGTAGGTAGATGATTTATTAGAAGGAAGGATATCCAACACTATGGTGTAGGATATACTTCCTCGGCTACCTGATTTGGACTAGTGCGCTGTCACATGACATAAGGTCACGTGACCTAAAACTAGTGAATGCAAATGCACTAACATATATAAAGTAATAGGTTTTTACTAAAAGTATTACTTTTTTGCTATAAACTATATAAAAAGGAGTAAAGCTTATAAGGCTATATATAATAGTTTTATTTGCAAAAAGCACTTAAAGTAAAAGGTCTACTTATAATTTCTTTCCTCTTATGCTTAAAGCAATTAAAGCTAATACAATTAGTTAATGCTCACGCTTTACTATTTTATTAGCTTTAGCATTATATACAAAGATTATAATCTTATAAATCTTTAGCTTTTAAAGCTCCTTAATTACAAAACCTTTAAATTTAGCATTGCTATTAACTTTAAGTTTTCTAAATAAACTATACTAATAGATTACTTTAATTTAAATAAACTTTGCAATCTTCTTGCTAATAAGATTCTTTATAAGTTTAGCTTTTAGCTATTTAAAGAAGTTATCCCTAGCTACTATTAAATAGTTATAGCTTTTGCATTCGAGCAGCTTTATAACGTTTATGCTAATATAATAAAAAAGAGGAGTAGCTTTTATAAGAAATAAGGCTTCTTTTTATTATTGCTTGTGCTTATATTAATATACTTTGCAAAAATTGTAATACTTGCAAATATTATTATAAGAACCCTCTTAATAATATTTGCATGCTAGCCTTGCAAAAGTAGTCTCTTAGCCCGAATAGCTAATTTTGTTATACAACTCCTTTATAACCTTTACTTTTTAGGCTAAATTATTAAGAATTAAACGCAAGAAGTACATTTTATACTTGTTCTTTTATAATTGCTTATTGCATATACTATAATTTAATGCTTCCTTCTTTAATTTATAAAATTTGCCCCTAAATATATCTTTAAGCTTAACTAGCGTAATTAAATACTTTACAATTGCTTAAAATTGCTTTAAATAGCTTTTATTAAGCGGATTAATTAATATAAAACTATTAGTTGCATTTTAGAATACTAATATAAAGTAATATATAGTGTTATAGTTATTAGTTACGTGGTTCGGAATAGCTTTTCGCTTAAGTGCCTAAAATATAAAGCTACTTTAAGAGGGGGAATTCCCCCTTTAAAGGTAGCTTAAAAAATAAAGCTTACTTTTAAAATAAGGCTTTAACTTGTAAGTTTTAGCTAAGCGAGGCTTTAGCTAATTAAATCGCGTATTATATTTAATATCGCGACGCTTTACTATTTTTACGCTTTTAGTAACTAGTTAAATTCCGACTACATTAAGCTTTAGTGCAATAAATTTATTAATATCTAAATTATCTTCTAAATTATCTTTATAATAAGGGCGCCGGGACAATTTATCGGTTATAATATGCTTTTTACCTTTTATATAGTATACCTCAAAATCGAATAGCTTAATTTATGCAAGCTAGCGTATAACTAAAGCTTTAAGAAGGTTAGTAGTAGCCCGATTTAGCTAAGCAACAAGCGTATTAATATCTATTTCTAAGATAAAATAAATATTATATAGCTAAAATCGCAATTTCTATAAAGCTTTAAAAACCCTTTTATATTCTCTTTTAATAGTATTATAGCCTTGTTCGGCCTAGTTCCACATTCTAGATTTATATTAAGCAACCTTCTTGCGTCTTTTATTATTATATTAGCTTAAAACTACTCCTTATCCGAATAAGCTAGCGTTTATAGCTAAGATAATAAGTCTTTATAGCTTTACTAAGTTGTAATATAGCTTGCAAAGCAATAGCGCAATAATAAGTTTTTCTTAAAAAGTTTATATTACTTTAATTTATTCCTCCCCTTATAAAAAGGGCTTTCCTTTCTTAAGCAGTTAATAAATTAGTTTAGCGATTATAGCGTACACTTCGATCTAAATTCTATAATACACGCAAATTCTTAAAAATGCCTTAGCCTTTATAATATTATTGCACTAGTGCTAGTCTAAGATTTTATTAACTTTAGTAGTAGCAAGGCTTCTTCCTTTAAAACTATATATAAAACTTATAATACTTATACTATTATAGCAAAACTATAATTTAAGTTTAATAGAAGCTTTAGATCGTTTAATCCGATTTAAAGCTCTATTTAAGTTTTGCAAATGCTCGAATACAAATCGATAAACCCTAAAAAGCTTTAGTTTTCTACTATAGTTAGTATATAGCCCTTTTACCCTAATATTATCGATAAATAGCATAGCTATAGCTAAAAACAAGTCTTCTAAGATCGTTATTATTACTTATACGAATTAGGCTACTAAATTAGTAGCTTTTTGCAGTAGAGTAGTCATTTTAAGTAAGCTAAGAGGGGTTATAAAAGCTATTATATCCTTGCTTTTAACATTTAAGGTAAGCTAATTATATTTAAAGAAGAAATCGATTAAAGAAGCATATTAGCATTTAGCGAATTCCTCTAAGAACTCGTCTATTGTCACGAGCGCCAGATTTATAGCCCAGGAAAGAGCGTTGGTTAAATGGTCTTAATTACAACTATTTAAAGCTAAGGAAAGAAGAGGTTATTTACAAAGGATTAATTTATATAAATACTCGGGTTTTACCGCTATACACCGCTTATGCTAGCTTGCGCTAGTGCATATAATTACGTGATACAAAATGCCAAAACTATAATATTACCCCCCCCTTCCGAATAAGCTTATCCTTAAGCTTTGTATTCCGTAATCGTATAATTAAGCTTTATAAATCCTTTATAATTCTTTCCTCGAAAAAAAACGAGTGCAATTTTGCAAAGTCACTTAACAATTGCCTTATATGTTAAGCCGCCCTTAAAGGGGGAATTCCCTCTTTTATAATAGCTTTAATTCTTAGGCTTAAAACCTTAGTTTTTTAACTTAATTCCTTAATAACTCCTTTAAATTATTATCTTCTTTAGCTTTAAGAAATTAATCCTTTTACGCGCATTTTAGCTAATATAATAAGTTTTTTTTAAAGGACTTGGCCGATTAGGGTATATATAATAAAATGCTTGCAAAATAATAAGGCTATTGCTAAATAAAGAGGCTAAATATTAATTAAAATTAAAATCTTATCCTTTTTATTATACCCGATATTACAATTTACTATAAAGAAGCTTTATTACTAGTACTTCTTATACTTTATACTCTTCTTTGCTTTCTTGCACTTTTATTAAATTGTATTTTAAATTAATTTAGCTAAGTAATAAGTTTCCGGGGTCCTTATATAACTTTTTAATATAAAATACTAAGTATACTTTAATCGATTCCGGTAACTTAAGCTTAAAAGAATGCCCGATTTGCTCTAAAATCTTATATAAGCTATTTATTTGCTATATTAATTTATAGCTCGGTCGATTGTTTTTTTAATACTTTATTATAACTTAAACTTTATCCTTTACTTTAAAATTTATTATATAATAATATTTATTTGCTTATACCGTATATCGTTGCTAAAATCGAGTTATATTTCTTTATATAATGCTTTAAAATTCGTATAATCGTTTTACTAAGTTCTTTGCTTTTATATAATTTAATTTCTCCTTTAATATGCTAAACTTTAGCTTAATAAGCATATCTTAATCGAATAACATATACGGTTTATACTCCTTCTTAATTAAAAATAAAGACTAGCTAATAGTTTTATATTAAAGGCAAGCTTGCTAATAATTAATAATTAGTATTTATTTATCTTAATTATCCTAATAATAATTAATATAAGGACGTAACCGTTAATTAAAGTATTAATTTATAATTTTTATTTAGCTATCCGTTTATAAGTAATTTGCAATTAATAGCTTAAGCTTTACTTTAACTTATTTATAAAACTTATTTTAAAAATCTAATATAAACTAAAAGCTTTAATCGGATATAATTATCTCTAAAATGCTAATATGTTATATTACGTGTAAAAGGAATAAGGGAGCTAGTTCTCGGGCTATAATCGTGTCTTATACAAGTATTATAATTGGTCGTTTCCCTAATTTATCTACAAATATAGCAACTATATTATAGCTAGCTTTACTTTTAAGGCATTTTTTAAAGTCAACTATAATATGCTACTAAGGATAATCTAATATAAGTAACAAGTGCAAAAATCCTAGTTTCTTATCCTTAAAAATATACAAATGCCGATAAGTATAATAATTAGCCTTATATTAATTAATATCCTTCTTTTAGTCTAGTTAATAATATTATTGCTATAACAAATAATATAGTTTAGTTTATCTCGGATAGCTAAAAAGAGGTTAATTATAGGCTTTACAAACAATTGCAATTTACAAAGGCATCTTATTTATAAGCATATTATCTGGTATATATAGCTTTTTATATTATAATAATAAGCTATCTTTTAATTGCTAAGTCTTTTCTTGCTCAAATTTTACCTTTATATAAAGCTTTATTAAGTCGGGCGATATTCGGTTAGCGATTAAGATTTTATTTAAAAGCTAAAGGCTATTATATAACAAAGTAAAGTTTATTATAAGTTCCGGTTTTAATATAAGTTTTATAAGTGCTAATTGCAAGTCTTATACAATTATAAAATCGAGCTTTATTTAAAGGAGCAAAACTTAAGTCTTATATTCTTTTATAACTTTACCTTACTCTTTTATATCTTTATACTTTTTACTTAAAGCATTTACTTGTTTATTCGACTTTCTTGCTTTATATATAAGCTTAAAATAGAATTAAAAGAAATATTTTGCTTAATAAGCTTATCTTGCTAATAGCTTCTTTGTTATTATAAAGTATTCGAGTACTTTATAATTTAAATAAACTAAAAAGGGATTATTTATTTATATTCCTTCTAGTTTTGCTCGCTATTGCTTAAATGCTAAGATAATAGCTAGCATCTCTTTATTATAAATGTCGTAATTAAGCTAAGCTAGTTATATAGTCTTTAAGAAATAAGCTATAAAGTATTATAACTTGCTTTATAAGTCTTATTAAAATAATATACTTATTATAACTTTATTTGAGGCATTTGTCTTCATTATAATAAGTAAGTCGGCTTAGTAATATCGCAAAATCGGTACTATAAGCATAGCTTGCTTTAACTAGTTAAATGCAAATTAGTAGCTTGTAAATTATAAGTATACAATTCCTTTATAAGTAAGTTCGTTTAATAGTTTAGTAATTCGTTTATAATTTATAATAAATTACTAATAAAAGTTGCAAAAACTTAAAAAAGATTATATACTTTTAATTATAATCGGTTCTTTTTAATTCTTTATAATAATAACCTTTTCCGGGTTTACTTTAATATTATTTATAAAAATAATAAAGCTTAAAAACTTTATATAAGTAATATTAAATTCTAATTTCTTAATATTAACTTAGAGATTTGCTTAGCGTAGCTATTTAAGTACTTTTTATATATGCAATTTGTGCTTAAGGGGGTCTTTTAAATAAATAATAATATTATCGAGGTATATAATACAAAGATCGTCTAAGTAATCGAATAAAATATTATTTATATATTATTAATATATAGCAAGTCTATTAATTAAACCTTCTTATAAAACTTTACACTTATAAGACTTATAATAAATATAAAAAGTAATAAGTTTTTTAAAATTAGGGTTTATTCGAATTTTATAAAATGCTTATCGAATATTTAACTTTATATAAATCTTTGCTTTAGCTAATTGTGTAATAATTTTATTAATAAGCGGTAACAAGTATTAATCTTTACAAGTAAAGTTATTTAATTTGCGAAAATCGACACAAAATTGTAAAAAACTATTAGCCTTTTTTTACAAATAATACTAAAGATACAAATAGCGATTAATTAGCTTTAATAAAGCCCCGATGTAAATTCTCTTTTAAAAACCTCTTTATTTCTTTAAGTTTTTGCATAAACTATTAATATAAAAGGGAATATCCGATTTTATTTATATCTTCCGGCTTATTAAGCTAAATCTTATAATTATATAGCCGGTATAATAATAGTTTATTCGATGCTATCTTTAAAAATATATTTACAAATTCTTTAAGCTTTTTAAGTAATATCTTTTATAGCTATTGCAATTCGGTTTTATAAAGTTATTAGTTTATAAGATTTAACTTTACTTTCGATTTTATTTCTTGTCCTCGTTTTCGGTCTTTAAGCTTATAGTCTAATTTATATAAAGATAATAAGAATAAAGTATTTTTAAAGTATTTAAAGTTTATATAAAAAGCTAAGTAGCTAATTTCGTAAATGTTAATTATTCTTTCGGGTTTAAGCTTCTCGATTGTAAGTTACTTTATAAGTTACTTGCGCAATTTAAGCTTATTAGTTCGACTTTATAGCTTATTATATATGTCTTTATATTATTATTTTTAATTAATTCTTTAAGATATAGCTATTCGGGCTCGATTCTTAAGCTTAAGTATAGCTATTAATCTTTAAGTATCCTTAGCTATTAGCCTTGTGCGTCGATTTGCATCCTTTTAGTATATAAGGTTTAAAGGTTATAATAAGAGGTTCTTCTTAATAGTTACTAATATATAGTTTTAACTTTTATCTTTAAAGTAATCTTTTAGCTATATTAATTACTAGTTTTTGCAATTAATTAAGACTCTTATTTTTGCGGCTTATTTGCAGCTTAATATTATATCTTATCCCCTTAGCTATATAATTAGTATAAAAACTTTTATTTGTCTTTTATTAATAAGCAATATTAATTTTATATAATTAATAATTAATTACGCTATTTTATTATCGAATCCTCGTATATTATATAATATAAAAAGTTATTATGTTTTTATATTAAAGAATCGAGTAATAAGAGCTACAAATTCGGTATTAATAAATATATATCTATTTGCTTTAATATTAATAAGTATATATATCTTTATTTTTAGTTTATTGCTACTAATTATATATAAAAAGGTAAAAGAATCCATTTTAAGCAATTAATTTAAGTTTACTTTATATAAATTAATATTATATAACTTTAAAGTAAAAACTTCTTTTAAGGGTTATTATTTTCTAATAACTTTACTTTAAGTTTTAAGACTTCTTTCGACTTTTTAATAGCTTTAATATTTGTATAATAAGGGCATTTATATATCTTATATCTTAACTCTTAGCAAATGAAATACTTGCTTATATTATTTAATTATTAGCGCGAAAGATTTTAATAAGTAAGCTTTAAGAGGGTATTTTAAAAGGTATTTATATAAAGGGTAATCGGTAAAGTAATTATAGTTACAAGTATAATTATAAGTATAATTAAAATCGGAGTCTTATTTGCATTATTTGCATTATAAGGCTTTTATACACATAACTCGCATTCTTTAATAGCTTTTAAAAATTAATTATAAATTATATATTACTTTGCAAATTTATAAAAGGTCGATTTAGTATTAAAATGCGAAATAATTACCTGTTAAAAGGCAAAGGAGAGCTTGCTATTTAATATATACTTTAATTTTACAAGTATAACTTTAGCTTTAAAGGCTAATTGCAAGAACTTAATATAAAACTTATAAAATAATTAAGTCGATTTTATAAAAAGCTTTTTAAATTCGTTTTTAGCTATAAATACCCGGTTTAAGTTTTTATAAGTAAAGGTTAAGTGCTCGAATAAATCTTAAATAATTATATATAAGTCGATAGCATTATCCCTTAATTATAAAGATATATGCTTTATAGCTTTACTTTTAATTAAGCCCTTTATATATATAAGCTTTATCGATTTAATAAAATAATAATTTGCGTTTTTATAAAGCTTATTCTTAATCCGAGATAGCTAATTAAAGAAACTTATATCTTTGCTATCTTTAAAGATAAAGGGATTAAAAAGCTTTATAAAACGGGTAAAAGCTTATTTAAATACTATTAAAGTAGCTTATCGATTTTGTTAATATACTTTAAAAAGCTCGGTTTAAAAGAAGTTATATTATAAAGATAGCTTAGCTAAGTATACTTGTTACTCTTTAGCTTTTGCCTTTGCATTATCCCGCTAATATAAAGCTTTTAGAATTTGCTTATAAAGTCGCTTAAAGTCTTGTTAAAATGCAAATCGGAGGTATTTAAAGTTAAATTCGGGTTTTTTAAAAATTAAAGAAAGATAAGATAATTAAGGGTTTATAAGTTTAAGTATATAAGAACTAGTAATAATGCTAGCTTTTAGTTTATAATAAGATTGTGCTATTTTATTTATTTGTTCGGTGCTTATATAATAAGTTTTATTTTAAGTTTATATCTTATATAATTTATTTAATTTAATTCGGTTTATTATAAAATAAAGGCAAAGCGTCGACTTCTCTTATACAATTTAATTTTAAATCCTTTACAAGATTAGAATTAGATTAAGCTTTAAATTATATTACAAGCGCTAGATTTATAGCTTAAGAAAGAGCATTAATTAAATAGTCTTAATTACAACTATTTAAAGCTAAGGAAAGAAGAGGTTATTTATAAAGGATCGGTTTATATAAATACTCGGGTTTTGCCGCTTTACACTGCTTATGCCAGCCCGCGCTAGTGCACGTGACCACGTGACATAGAATGCTAGAACCGTAATAGATATATCTAATAATATACTCTCTTTTCGTGGTTATAAAGACTTAATAATCCTCGCATATATTAGTATATTGCTCTAAGAAAGTAAAGATATTATTACCTTTAAACTATAAAGCTCTTTGTGCTTTAAGCAAAGGAAGGTGTAATTTAAGAACTAACACGTACTTATTATCCTCTATTATACTTGTGTTTAATATTAAAATAGTAAGCTCGTCTTTTAAAGATATAAACTAAAGCGTAAGTTGCTATGCTAGCAATTTATAAGGGGAACTAGCAGTTGCTATACTTAATTTAAAGGTTAATTAAGTAGTGTTTTTAGTTAAAATAAGTAATAAACGTTTCGATAAGTCCTTTAAAGCTCGTTTTTTGCTATCTCGATTGCTTATATTATATTATTTTTATTTTTTTGCTTTTAGCTATACTTATAGCTTCTTTTCTCTTTTCTTCCTCTTAATTGCTATATCCCTTTAAAGGATTATAACCCCCTTTATAGTATTATCCTTTTATTTATATTATAGCTTTATAGCTATTTTGTGTTTATATATTCTTAGTTCTCCGTGTTTCTAATTCTTGCTAGTCTTATGTTTATACTTTACTTGTTTTTAGTTTTTCTTGTATATCTTATACACTTTTATATAGCTTTTATTATATAAGGACTCTTGTCTAGTGTTATTATAGTTTAAACTTTAAACTAAAGTTAGTAGCTTTCTTACTATTAGTAGTAAAATAATTAAAAATAAAACGCAAATCGATAATATAAGCTCGTTTAAAAGTGCTAAGACTCCTTTTTAATATAGCTCCGTCTTATAGTTCCTCTATTCTATCCTAGCTACTTCCTCTTATTGCATTTTTATCCCCCTTAAGTTAAGCTTAGCTAAAGTTATTCTTAATTAAGCTAATAGGTTGCTTTATAGCTATTCTAGCTTTATATTAGCGGGAACCGTTTAGAAATTAGACTATATAAGCAAACTAACTAGCTAAAATAAACTAATTAAAATAGTAATAATAAAAACAAGCTAACTAGCCACTTAAATAGAATAAGGATACCTTAGTACACGACTCACTTTACAAACCTCTAAGCTTTGCCTTATAAGAACCTTAAGTTATATAATTAATGAGAGCTTCCCTTAATTGCGTTTGATCTCCTTATATTGCTTACTAAAAACATATAAAGGGGCAAACTTTAGCTAAAAGAAAAGGCCTTACAAGAACGTCTCTCGGATATTAAGCAAGTAACAAGTAAACGCGTATATAAATATAAAGCAATAAGTCAAACCCCCTAGAAGTGGGCCCCCCCCTGTTCTGGGCCACCTCGCTTAGCACACCGCCACTACCCCACTACCCACTTTAACCTCGAATATTTTTATTATTCCTTAATAAAACTCTTCCAAATTTTGCAAGTTATTAGAGCCGATTATGAAGCCCTCATATACGGAAGCTGATGTCTAGTATGCACTTAAAGACGTGGCAAATGGGAAGTCCTTGCGAAAATCCTCTCTCGACTAGGGTGTACCGGGGGGCACTCTTTAACATAAAGTACTCGGCATTCTTCCTAAGAAAGAAGCTTATACGCATCTATAGAGGCTTGCACCGATCTAGGAGCAACGTCTTATAGACTGGGTACTAGTTTAAGAAAGCTTAAGGCTTAACCTTATACATGCACAAATTAAAGCTTTTACTAGCCGTATTTTGGCCTCTCGACGCGATGCTACACTACTCGGAAAACGTTAGATAGCTAGATTTCTTCGCCGGAATCCTGTTTTTAAGACCAAAAAGCAATTTAGAATCGATTCTGTGCGTGTTAATAGTGCTATATCTGATATTATTAAGGCTTGGTTTCAAAAATTGGAGATACCGGCGATTAAAGCAATCAAAGTTAAAAACCGATAGAATATGGACGAAGCAGGGATCATAGAAGGCTAAGGGGAGAATAGATTAGTGGTTAAGAGTGCTAAGAAACGTTTCATTTAAAAGAAACAACTAGGTTCTAAGGCTTAGACCTCATTTATTAAGTGTATCTCTTCGAGCGGCCGAGCCATCTTTCTAATCGTTATATTTAAGGGAAAATTAGTCTAATAACAATAGTTTCTTATAAGATTAAGAGAGTATAAGGGCTAGAAGTTTACTGCAACCGATAATAGATAGACATCTAATAATACTGCTTTAGAGTGGTTGCAAACCGTCTTTATACCCCAAACGGCACCACGTGACCTAAAAGAGCCCCGTTTACTTATATTAGATGGCTATAGGAGCTATAAAACAACAAAATTCATATAGGAGTGCTTTTCGAACAATATCTACTTGTTATTCTTGCCACTGCACACTTCACATGTGCTTTAACCTTTGGATTTGTCTATTTTTTCCCCCCTTAAATCCGCTTACCGAAGGCGGTTAAGTTTGCTGTCTCCTATCAACG
>Ga0302221_10001309_pt1 | contig 16232 bp, 37 predicted proteins | sample II_Palsa_E2_1_FD_193517 | JGI IMG/M metagenome (GOLD analysis project Ga0302221, IMG submission 193517) | Peat permafrost microbial communities from Stordalen Mire near Abisko, Sweden - II_Palsa_E2_1 | ecosystem: Environmental > Terrestrial > Soil > Palsa > Peat permafrost | place: Sweden... | reverse complement strand
CACCGTAATGCAAATGATGTAGCAATCGCGGCTATAATGCTTTATATTAATAACGCGATCTATGATGAGTTTAATGCTTATGCTGCATCACAACATCTAGCGTCTATGAAAGAAGAAGCGAAAGAAGTATTTTAACACCGAAAGGAACGAAAATGAGAATTCAACTAACATTCAAAACACCTGATGTAGTGGATAATGCCATTATAGACTCATTCTCGGATATAAAAGACAAAGAAGCCCGCGATAATGCAATATATGCGGCTAAGCAGGCTATCAGATGTTTTGTTCGCAACGATGAGTATTGCACAATCGAAGTAGACACCGAATCGCGGACAGCAAACGTTGTTCGGGCACGCTAACAGGAGACAAAATGCCGAGAGATACGATTATTGTAATACACTTGCAAGAATAAACAGGAGGTAAAAGGAACAAATAGCTAGTGTGTATTGGAACTTGCTGTTATTGGCACTATCCCTGAACAAACTCTCGCTTGACAGTGCTGAATTTTTATGCTACCATGATCTATGGAGACTAACTCGGCTTACAGGACTAAAACATAATGTCCTGTAAACTAAAAAGTTACCAGCCCTGAACTGCACCGGGAAGTTACCGGCTTGTAATACCGGGTTTGTCTCCTTTTTTGGAATCGAATGAGCGTAAAAACATTTCTTGAGCGTTTTCCAGAACATGATATTGATGTCATGTTTATTCAGCAGGCACATCAAGAACAAAAACGTCACAATGGCACTCCTTACTATTTGCACTTAGTTTCTTCTTGTGAAATTGGAGAAGCCGTAGCACTAGCAGAAGGGATTCCCTATACTCCACAACTACGCAGGGGATTTTTGTATCATGATTGTGTTGAAGATTGTAAAGAGATTGCCTGGAGTGATTTATGTCCAAAATACATAGATGAGGATGTTGTTAGTTGGTTAAAACCTGTAACAAAGGTGAAGCCAGTAAATTGGATGCAGTTATCAAATCAAGCAAAAACTTTATGGACTGTAGCTAACTATAAGGGTTTACGAAAAGCTCCTGTTGAATCTAGAGTTATTAAATTCGGGGATAGAATTGATAACCTAAGAGATATGGAAACCTCAGAGTTTTCATTTCGTAAAAACTATCTCCTGGATACTATTCTTCTCCAATCTTCCATAATGACAATTGTGAAACCTGCAACATTGGCTCTCCTGCAAGATGAATTCTGGAAACAATCACAACTATTGGTTAATTCTATAAAGTAAACTGTCAGCTTCAATCCCGCAGCGATCTATTGGATATCCCAGTAGGTCGCTTTTTTATTTGCACAACTATCTTTTCAGGCACGGCATAGTTATGATAAACTATCAAAAAGCTCGTCTTCGCGAAGAACTTGACACTCTCCTCACATCGTTCACATCTATCAAGGAAACTGTTAAAGCGGAAGATAAATCGCTTTATAAGCGATGGAAGGCTGGCGGATTTGCTATAGATGGCAATTTCCTGTCCATGTATCCCTCGGTAGAATCCGTAGTAGATGATTTGCTCGACGAAGAAGAAAATAATGAGGATGAGTAGTAAGTGAGTTATTTTGCTGTATAATCCTTTTCATAAAAAGGTTTTTCAAGGTTCAGTCTTGAAACTGCTGTTGAAACATGAATTTGAATGAATTAGCCCTGAATCACAACGGTTCATAGGTTAAATTGAATTGCAAATAACGTCAGTTGCAAAGTTGCGACGGTTATAACAAACTTTTATGGAGTCAGTTTATGAAGGTTAAGAAAAGTTCATTGTCCCCTGATTTGGCAGAACTTGTCAATCAGACCATCGCCGAAGTCACGCCGCCAAAGACTGAAAAGCCGAAGAAGGTTGCTACTGGCGGAAAGCGTATCCCAATGGCTCGGGTGTTTATCAATGGAGCAATTGCACAACTCGGTACTGGGGTTGATAGCGTTGTTGCCTATGTCTCTGGTTTCCGCAAGTTGCCGTCCCGCACAAAGGCTGGATATGACAATTTCTGGAGCAAAGAGGACGGTTTTACTAACAATGAGAAATATCTCAGAATCACCCCCCAGGGTGTTGGCAAAATGATGGCCTGTTTGGCATATCGGGCGGCCCGCATTATTGCACGAGGCGGAGAAGATGCCAAACTCATGCAAACCATTTGGACTGATGTTCAGTCGTATATGGATATTGCCCTGAAGCAAGCGGTTCACGACGTTGCCCAGGAAGATATCATTGCCGCTTTCAATGAAATCGTTGCTGCACAATCGAGCAAGGATTCGGAAGGCAATGAAGTCACGATCCAGGAGAAGCGTAAGTTTGCTCGGGAGAAGTTGGCTAAACTGGCCCAGAAGCGGAATGTCGAACTTCCGCCAGAAGAACCTGAAGTCATCGAGGTTGAAGTTTCCACAACCCCTGCGGATGCGGAGAATGAGAAACACGAAGTCACCGATGATGAGAACGAAGTCACGGGAGATGTTGAAGACAACGAAACCGCGACGGCGTAAACAAAAACTGGTAATTTGAAATCTATGGCTGGCAAGGTTTATGCCCTTGCCAGCCATTTTCGCGTGTTTCACAATGAAAGAGTAGGATAAAATTACCATGTCTCATATCATTCTGCCTAGCGGTAAAGAAAAGACAGTCAAAAATCTTAGATGGCTCATTAGTCATGCAGCGGAAGTTGTCTTAATTGAGGTATGTCCACAACACTGGTTCAAAAAACCAGCTAAGGGATACGAGGCTCGAATGATAGCCAGACTTCGCGACAATACACTTTATATAACTGACTGGGCGAGTATTGAAGTTTGCCGAGAATGGCTGAAGGCTCGACGCCGATTATCAACCTGCACAATGAAGTTCTGGCTATAGGTATAAATATGAAAATTACTGTTGACCAGCTTTTTCGATTGTTATCAGAGGAGGGTCATTTCTTCTCTGTTACATTTGAACGTCGCACGCGAGGTCGGTCACAACGGCCTGGCGATTTGCGTCGGATGTTATGTCGAACAGGGGTTCAGGATTTCAAACTTGGAGTCATTTCTGATGCTCATCGTGCTGAGGAAGACTTCAGGCACGGCCTGATCACAGTTTTTGACATAAATGCGTTTCTGAGGAATCGACGGCACGGTGTAAGTGATTTTGATGCTGGCTATAATGCTTGGCGTCGAATCGACTTATGCGGTATTAGGGAACTCTCATTGTTGGATGAGGATACATTGCCGCCTACGATTCACAATGAGTTGCATCATATAACAAATCCGTGGAGATTGGCACATATGCCGATAACGGTGTAAACCACAACAGTCTTATTAAGGTTAAAAAATGAGACATGATGCCGTACAAAAAGAGTTGAAAGATGTAATGCTGCTTACCACGACATACGGGAATATGTCATTGGAACAGTTAAAAATCGCGGCAGAACGAAGATTTCCTCATTTGAATAGGGACTTTCGTGATGCCCAGGATGCAGCGGCTAAAATGACCGTTTATCGCTTGAACGAAATGGCACAACAATTGGGAGTCAAAATCTAATGTATAATGATGTATCAGTAAAGGTTCGATTGCCAAGAAGCAGTGAAACACCTGTACCTAGTAATAGGATTATCACTCTTGTTTTTAAGGGTAGACCAGAATCGAATCAATCTATGGTCGCTGATCTAACAATTAGTGCGGCAAAAGATTTGCTTGCACAACTTGCAAGTCGGAGTAAAGATTGGAAGAAAGGGAAGAAAATGTTGCCAGTAAGTCATAATTCCGCAGAAATAAAGGTCCATGATATGACACAATTCACTGAAAAGTTGAACAGTTGGTTGGCTGGTTGTCAAAAAAAGATCGTTGACCACAATAAATCTCAAGGATATGTTTTACCAGATGAACAGTTGACGCTTGAGCCTGGTAAGAAATATATCAGGGTTGTATCCAATAGTTATGATTGGGTTGATTTCATGGACCATTCCAAGGGCACGGTTCAGAGTCAACATGGTAAATCATGTTGGGCCTTTATCAACTCCGAAAATGGCGACGTTTTAAAGCCAGATGGTTATAAGAGACCCGCTCGCCACAGCAGAGGTAATATCTTTGACGAACACAATGGTCTATCTCGCGTTACGAGCTATGGCCCAGAATGCTTGAGGGGTTGAATCACAACGTTTTGTTTTCGTAATAAAATGCCGCAGATGGCTTGCAAGTGCAGTCACAGCGGAGATAATAGCGAAATGAGCGGGCAGGCAATAACAAATGCCGATGTTGGCAGAGTGGATATAGCCACGACGTTCCAGCAAGCACAAGTGAGCCTGCCTGCCTCCTAAACGAAAGGGAAGAACGGATGAAAACGTTGTCAGAGTTGAATGAGCGGAGCAAATCGCTTCAAGAGAGTGGAGCACAGATTCTTAAGACTTTTCTCACTGGCTTTGATGAACTTGCCACCGAGTTGGACAACCTGGAGGACGCCAGGGAAGAATTTGATCTTGTCTATGGCTACGATGTTGAAAACAGCGAAGAAAACGATGAGGCAATTGTTATCAACCTGCGTCAGCCAATCACAAGCGATCTGAAGGCTGCGATAAACAGGATTCCAGGCGTTGCAGCAGTTGCAGAGGATGATCGGTATCGGCTATATATCCGCAAGGGAGTAGCTTTTACTTGGAAAGAAATCCAAGGAGAGTTTGAGAAGGCGTATGCTGAATATGTGGACCCGATTATCCAGTCCGCAGAATTGGCGAACCAAAAAGATATGCCCACCGGAGATGTAAGCCAGGAACAGTCGTATCAGGAGCAATCGCACCAAGGGAATGCTTAATAACGAGGGTTAGTTAGCAAAGAAACAACAAATGGCGGGAGTATTCACAACTCCCGCCATTTTACGTGGGAACAACAGAAGGGAAAACATGCCGACAATGAGAGTGTTGATTGATGGGAAAGAATATCCCGTTCAGAATGACGTTCGCGTCATTCATGAGGATGATCCTGCAAATAACGATATGCACCTGATTCTTAATCATGAGGGAATGGTTATAGATGTAGTGGATGAACCCAAAAAAGGGGAACGCAAGGTGCTTGCTAGTGGATGGTTGACACTAGATGATCTTGGAGGACTCACAACCGGCGAAGAAGATGAGAACGACGAATAATATCCATGCGGCGATTCCTTCCGGGGAAACATCGGTGACTATAGGATAGCCGCATGGATTTTTACACAATTTAGGGAGACAAAAAGAATGCCATACGTAGAAAAGTTAGATCGAGGGGTTACAAAAGAGCCATTTTCTGATGGCAATCAGACTGTACAGGAGCCTGTTTCATCACAGCGGCCCGCCCCTGGGAAGCGTTTTACAAATGAACGCGGTAATACGAGGGGCAATAGCATCAACGGCAAGGCGACAAAAGATCGTCGTCGCGTTCAAGCGTTTGAACGCGAGACAGAATATCACAAGTTGTCGCTAAAGGAACGGGTCAATCGGCTTCAGCCAACGGGGGCACAACGTCAACGGGCACGGTTACAGAAGGAACTGGATGCACATGTGGCGATATTGAAGGAAAAGGGAAAAGCAATCACAACGGTTGATAAGAAGGCCGAAAACGGGAATGTAAAGAAAAAGGCAACAAAGAAAATCGTCAAGTAACGAGTTGTTCGGTGAGGAGAACAATCATGAAAGTAACAAGCAGAGAACTTCAGCGTCAACATCATCTTTCTCGCAGTGAAACTGTCACGTTTTCTGAACGGGAATTCAAGGATACCGATGCCTTTGGTCAGGCATTGCACAATCATCGTAATGAGTGCAACAAGCGAGTCGCGGCGCACCAGCCGATTCGGCCTGTTAAAACGCAGCCTGTCAAGAAGCTCTAATTTATAGAACGCTCCACTAAGAACAATCACAACAATTAATAAAACGCATGATGTAACAACATGTGGGGGCTAGAGTAACAGGGCCCTTGGGATGTCTTTATGAGAGACTGTAATGCCAAATAATCGAGCCATTTAATGCCTCGATGAATGCCCGAGAAGAGCGGCTATAAACCGCCACCTAGTCCCCTTTATGATATTAAAATAATTCACAATATTTTGTGTTTATTTAAGAAGGAACAGCAGATTAGCCGATAGTAAAAAGAGTAGTACGTCGTTGCAAGCGACGGTTTGGATGAGGATTCAGTAAGAACGAACGAAATATGGGTAGCAGACCCATGAGCATTAAACTGCATCTGCTGCTGAATCCCCACTGATTAGAAACAACCGCCCTTGCAAATGGCGGTTGTTTCGTTTTATTGGTAGACACAGCAGGTCGGAAAAAACGTTCCCAAAGACTGCGTAGGTAAAGCATTAAGGTCAACTATCAACCCCTGGGACCGAAGGTAGATACGATTCAGATACTACCGCTGTCTAATGCTATAGCCAATGTCACAATTGGCAATTGACGAAAAGCACGTTGCCCAAAAAAGTCTTAATGGGCCATCGCTCGCCAGTTATAACCGGAATTGGCCCTAAACGGTGAGATTCATCTCACAATCAAACAGGTTGAACGTGCAATAATTATATGCTATAATCGCATAGTTTTACAAAAGGAACTAAATGGCAAGAAAACAGCGAAAAGGCGGTTTATCGGGGATAAATATCAGCAATCTTTCATATATAAACAATCCCCAAAATGGAGGAACTCCTCAGATGCGATGATAGTAACACTCGCCACATGGCTGCACGTCCGACGTGCAGCACCCCGGACCTCCCGCTCTCGCCAGTTGTTTATCACGTACTCTCCGAAAAAGATGAGGAAAAGTATGCATTTCGACGACATGTTTGCGGCGTTGTTCTGCTTTCTGGGCATGGTGATGTTGCCCGCTGGTTTGATCATATGGATCGGCTCCCGGCGCACGCTTGACAGAATTCAAAGGTACGAGTTCGAGCACACTACGGGCGCTGGCGTCGTGTCCTTCGCGGACTACGGTGCGTCTAAACGACACAAGCGCAGCCGCTGGCTGGCCGAATCGGGCATTAAGCTCGGCAAGGGTTTGATTGCCGCAGCGATCTTCTTCTTTCTCGGCTGGCTCGGGTTCAGGCATCCCAGCAGGTGAGCGCCAATAGTAAGGTGGCTGACGGATTGCCGCATAACCAGCCGTTGCTCTGGACCGGCCCGCGTCGCGAGGTAAGCTTGTTCTTGGTCCGACGTTCCTCGTCGCGTCGCGTTGCCGGCCAGAGAACGTCATCCGTTATCCAGCTTCGCATCATTGCGGATGAATTGGCTGGCAAAAGGAAGTAACACAATGACTACTATCCGCAAATATCTTGAAGCGAAGTTGTTTAGTAATGGTCTTTGGGAAGACCAGGCGTCGGCAGTCGTCACAGCCTATGAAAACAGCTCAGGGGGACAAGCCATGAAAGGGCGCATGGATGATGATATATCAGGGTATCCATCATCAATGATGATATTTCTTTGGATAATGGTCGAGGCCAAAGCGGTTGAATGGATCGACGCCAATTGCCCAAAACATTGGGCAAGAAGCATGTTCACAGGCGTTTCACAACACCGAACAGGCACGGTATAAACATGGAAAATAAACAACGTTCACGACAAGGCGACAATTTACGACGACAGGGATTTGACCTGTCTTGCAAGAATCGCGCAGATGGTCATTATCTGGTCAGGTGTAGTCAATGCGAAGCAATGGTGGTCAATGGTACACCTATACATGAAAAGGGTTGCCCAAATGACAAATCGCAACGAAGACACAACTAAAGAAGCCGGATTTAGAGTCCAGCAAAAACAATGTTCCACCCGTATTTACAGGAAAACATCACCCCTGGATATCCAACAATTGGAACAGCAAATTGCTGATAAATATGGGGGTTTTAACACGTTTCGGACCTGTCATCATTCTGAGGATGTATGTTGTCGTGGGTTTTGGAATCGTCACAAGAATCAGTGATGGATACATCACCGATCCTATAGTAGCTCTTCCAATTTAAGAACCAGTTATTCAATTCGAAATTGTATAATGAAGTCACAAACAAAAAGGATACAATAAAATGGAACCAACAGAACAACAATTAAAGGCTTATAATGCATTAAATCATGCTCTTGAACAGATTTGTGCAAACAGCTACAAAGAACAACTAAATGCACGAAAAGGAAAGAAAAAACTAAAACAAATAAATCATCCTCCAATTGTTAAAGAATTCACAACTGCAATGTCTGATGTTCTTAGTGGAAAAATCACAGTTGACGAAGCAATGGGAATGCTTCATACTTATGACTGTGATAAGGCAAGATTTGGTTGATAGAACCTTTGCCAAGAACTCGTCGGAGACTCGTTATCACTACGTGAGAACCAGTTGTCCTACACTGAATTGTACAATGGCTGAGTACACATATAAACTCAAGAATATGACAACCAAAGAACTCAAAGAAAAAGTTGAACTCACTTTGAGCGAATTGGATCATATCGACACCGATAGTATGACGACATTTGAGTTGAGGCTTATTCGCAGGTTTGCACAACCTGAAGTAGCTGCCGCTATTGCATGGCGAGGCAAAGAGGAGAAATTGATATGAAACGCAATCGTGAATCACAATCTTTGCTTGTTCGCAGAAACTCCGTGCTCTGTAAAGAGTATGGGAAACATCTTCAGCGTCAGATCAAAGAGCAGCGAAAAACCGTAACAGTTACAAAAAGACACGGGGATTTTGTTCTCACAACCTCGTTCGATGTAAAGAGTTGACATGAAAGCAAAAACTATTCCGCTAGACGATAAAACAATCGTTATTCGGCGTGCAGAAGATATTCGCTATTGGCGAATTTATCTGCTGTCCAAAGATGGCAAGATATTGGAACAAACTGGTCCGTGGGATAATTCTGGTGCTCAAAAGGCATTAGATGAAATGATCGTAAGGAACCAAAATGACACCAGCACAACGATTCGCTGAGGATTACAAACTGACCGATGAACAAGTTGGAATACTTGCTCAACAGGCACGGTTGGCTGCAAAAGCGTCAGAGGCAGTTCACAATAGTGGCAATCAGAAGGCTGCTGATGAGTGGCAACGAATTGCAGATCGACGTATTGCAACTTTTGAAGTCACAGCCAAGAGACTTGGATTTGATGGTGTCGATTGGCCAGGACTCTATCCAACTGTAACAAAAGGTTCAAGGCAGTTTATCGAATTGCCTCTTGAGTCAACTACCCCCCACCACAAGGGTGGGGTCAGTTTCGATTGACCTGAAGTCCAATGAATTGGTCATTCGTGCTCCGTTGACAATTCCTCCCGATCCTTCAAAATCGGAAAAGAATCTGGTCATTGCGAGTACACATGGTCCAATGATAACAGGAGCCAGGTTTGATAACAAGCCTATCACAATCGGCGTCAATGCCTATGTGCCTGTTAAACGAGTTGAGTCAGTAGATTCAGAGTGACCTTTCTGTCACGAGGGCGGGGAATGCCACCCGCCCCTATTACAGAAATCACAATCGTTTTACGGGGATAGTAAATGAAAACACTTACTCATATCGAAATCGCTCAGAAACATCTTAAAAGCGGATTATAGGTTCACAGATAGGCAAGATAGTTGCTTCTATCCCAGCGAACTAATGAATCAGGAGCAATCAACATGAGCAACACCAAATTGCAGCATATGGACATAATTTTGCGGACCAAAGAGGCTATCTGCGCATCCCCGCAGAATTGCAAAAGCCATGCGAGGGCGGATGCAGTTGTAACTATTGCGTTGAAAGCGGCAAACCAGCCATGTGGGATACATTGGTAGTTGCGCTAAAACACAACATCAAGTCAGGAAGAATGGACTATGCTTACAGCAAAGTACCAACGGTTAGCGTTCCCCTGAAGGAAACGATGGCGTTATTGCTTGCTAAAATGGGATTTCAGCGAGAAAAAGCAATGGCAATCATGGTCGAAGTTATGACCGAAGCCATCGGCACAACGGGCAGAGGACAAGGCGCACTCGCGGCAGCACTGCCGATTGTTGTTGAAGCCATGACAATGGTTGAAAATGAAGTACTGGCACGGTTGCCCCGTACAACCTGCAAAGGGGTTGTAAAGCCATATCTAACGCTTACGGAAGGAGTTACAGTATGACAAATGACAATGTTTTTGCGGCTTGGTTGCAAGATGCTTTGAAAGAGTTAACAGACGAAAGCCATAAAACTCTGGCTAGAATTTGCGAGGGATATCGCGTAACGCGAGAAGAAGTAACTGCTTGCAAAAAAGACATGGAAGGTTATATCGACGACGATTGTCCCTTGCAGCCCAGAGAATTACTGCGAATTCTGTACAATGGGTTGGATGAGTCTGCTAAAGAATGGTATGATGCTACCGACAAGTCGCCATACTAAATAATCTTGTTGTTTGTTGCTCCTAGCCTATCCCTGTTGCTTATACAGTTCATTTTCCCGTTGTCCATGATCTTGATAAACCGAAAGAAATACAGACCACTGTATGGGCACACCTATTATAAGCCACAACATCTACTAACGGAGCAATCAACATGAGCAAAACCCCTGAAGTTCTTGCGGCATTGACCACAAAATACGCTTCACGTATCACCGAACCATTGAAGATCGTTGAATGCCGCGAAATCTATGAGCCTCATCCGTTCACAATCGGAGCCAAGTATGTTGCCCATGCCAGCGATCATTGCGGCGGAATGCTGGGAGAAGCCACAATGCGAGCCATTCCTTGCGCTCATTGCCATAAGCCATATAGCGAGCACAAGCAGAGTCTCGCTATAATGGTAGAAGTAACGCGCAAATGTACCAACAAAGAGGCAGGCACGGTCCTGCACAACATCAAGGCGGAAGCCGAAGCAGATGGCATCAGCCTCTTTGGCTTTGTCAAAGGATTTGAATTGATAAGCGCAGCGCAACGAAAATCCACAACTTCTCTAAAGCGAGCAACAACATGAGCAACAAAACCGAGAAATGGTTTGTCAGTCGTCAATCGTACTGGGGCGAAGAATCCCCCTATGCAGTAGAAATCGCCTACGGCGGTCTCGACTACGCCAACCCTGATATGCTCTGTACCAAATATCACGGCGAAGGAGAAGAATACACCGATCCACGCGAAGCTGCCACAACCGCTGTCGAAATCGCGCAGGCATGGCGTAAAGATTGCCCCGATAAAGACATAACGGTTCGCGTCGGTTTTACACATGGCTTCACAATGCCGTTCGATGAAGATACGGATGAGGCAGCAATCGCTTGGGGCGAAAAGAAGTATGAATTGTTGCCCAAATGCCCCCATTGCGGCGAAGTAATGGAGGAAAGATGGACCCGCGCACTTTGCGATGATGAGGATGCTTGTTGTTCGGAAAACTGCGCAAATATGTATTTTGAAGAGCAAGACGACGACGATCAATCGGATACCGATGAAATTGAAAGGAATTTGGATTTGGAGTAATTCACAACACTCATCAACGGAGAACCCCGAAGTGGCACGCATTTTGGAGGAATTAGTCAGGCGGACCCGCGAAATCACTGATCCAGAAGATGAAAGCGACATCAGCGGTATTAACCTTTTCGATTACAATGGTAATGTTGTTGGAACTGTCATCATCATCGAATAATTCATTCACAACACTCGCTTAAAGGATACAAACATGGAACAAAAACAAGTTGTCACGCGTTCATTATCCGTCATTGCTTCCGAAATCCGTAAGGATTGGAAGAATGTCAACTACGCCGCAAAGCCCTATTTGGATGCAATGTCATCGCTCGACACAATCGACGATAACTACTATGCTGACAGCGGCAAGTCAATCGTCTCGTATTTCCTCTGCAATGCCTCGTCATATCGCGGAGAAAATGCCAAGCGTATCAAGAAGGAATTGAAGAAGATGGCAGGCTTGAAGTAATCACATCGGTTATATATAAAGGCGATGGATGTCCAACCAAAGGAAAATAAATGGACGCAAAAGAACAAATCGCCCTCAGTAAAGCCTTGTCCAAGCGAGTCATCGACGATGCCCGCGAACTGCTAACACCTGGCGTTCACAATGTCGATGTCTCGATACGAATCAGCGGATCATTGTCAGTAAGCGAAGACTATTTCACAACGCCAACAGTGAGTATCCCATTGAAGGAAACAATGGCATTGTTATTGCATCGGATGGGTTTTCAACGCGAAGCGGCAATTACGATTCTCCGCGAAGTAATGACAGAAGCTATTGGCACAATGGGCTGCGGTAAAAACGCTCTTGCAGACGCATTGCCTATCGTTGTTGAAGCAATGGAAATGGTCGAAACGGAAATCTTGGCCCACTTGCCACAGCAAAGTCGTAAGGGGCCTGTTAGGGCATCGTTAGCCATTGAAGAAATCGGAGTATTAGCGTAGCGAAGCGTAGAAACAAAGATGATTCGACACAGCGATTCGTTAGCTCTTTGTCTTCGGCCTACCACTGGACGCGAGTGGTAGGCTTTTTTATTTGTACACTTTTTTGGGATGGGTGTTTTTCTCTTTGCCCTGAATTTCACAGTCAACCTGTATGTGTCTGAGAGTATGGCAAACGTACTGAAAAACGGCGGCTCTAAGATCGAACAAGTTCTTACGGAAAAGGGCAAACATCTTCAGACGCGGCATTTTGATGAGTTTGATCGCCAGGCGGAACGCGAGGGGGCGTCGATTCAACTGATGAATTCGCGTCGTCCACATCGGATCAGTCGCCCGCCGGTTACGCTCAATCGGCTCCGCGAAATGGATTGCATCTAGTCCTCAATGTTCACAATCATTTTTCGCGAGATTACAAACATGAAACAACTCAATCAAATGTCGGTTGCGGAAATTTTGCTCGCTCGTATCTTCAATCTTGTCCCAACCAGGGCCATCAATGCGGAACTGGACCGCCGGGCTAATTTCTCCCAGCCTGCAAAACCAGCGAGAATTGCGGCTTAATCACAGTCAACAGTGCGGGAAATGTTTGGTATAATCCCCAACATTGAAGGAGAATGACAATGACCACAACGAAGATTGTTCGTGAAGGCAATAAGATTGTTAATCTTTTGAACTTTCAACCGGAGCCTGTCAAGTTAACCGGGCCAAAAGTTAAACGTCTAGCTCCGCCAGATGATAATGTCGATGTTACGGAGCGAGACCAGTTTTTCCGGCCTTGGGCCACAGCCAATGGCCACAACAAACGGGCACGGCAGAATGAAGGCGGTCGCGGAGTTATCCACAATCGCAAGTTTCTGTTTTGAAAGGTATGAATATGCTTCCAATGAACAAACTCACAGCGTATGAACAAGCAGAACAGTTCAAAAAGGAAGAAATCGAATCAGCAGCCGAAAAACTGAATGAGGCAATTATCGAAATCGCACATGTTGTCGCCAAACATCCCGCTATAGCGAAACTTGCGATTCACAACCGTATTGTTAATGGAATTGCAATGACGACAATACCGACAAAGTTGCCTGATGCGGATATTCCACATCCCTCTGCAACGCAAGCAGTTATCGATATCCTGAAAGGATGCGTTTAATTTCACAGTAAGTAGCTTGAAACGATGTTTCCCCCATCGTTCGCTCTCTCTCCAAGGGTCCGCAAGCCCCTTGGAGAGATTTTTTAATTCAATAACGCTCGATATAGGATGGGTGGACTTTGTAGAACCACAGCCTTTCAAAATGGGCAATAATGATGGTTATTATTATCAGTTGCCTTTTTTGGTGGCTAACGTTCTCAATCCTCCGTAGAAGAATGTCCTAACTCTCTGGCTGCTCCGAAAGGCTCTGGCTGCAACGCTGGCGAACGCAAAACCTCTAACGTCTTATCCCCCCTTGTTTCATAGTTAACGTCGCTTAGAATGCGTTATATGATGAATACTGACTATTTAGACCGTGATTGTATGCAACGTTCGCAAGGCGAACCGCAGGTTCCGCATGGTTATATTCTACACAACGGGGTTGTTATAGTTTGGACTAACGGAAATCGGTCGAATACAATGGTCAATGAAACGCGAGCAAGGGAAATGTTCCCAAATTTGGTCATTGTCCACAATCTGGAAACTGAACAACCCACAACAGTGGCGTAGAGATAAATACTATGAACACATTTACCTTTGGAAACATAGCGGTGGGATGTCAATTCAAAATCGTAAATAAAGCCTCAGGAAAAGTTAGTGACGTAGGCCCGGTTTATACTAAAATCGAACCGTTTTGGGACAAGCCGGGCTCGCCGACGATTCCGGGTCGTAGTTGCAATTGCCGATACGAGCGAAATGGAAAAACCTATTTCGGCAACATGAATAATGCAGACGTTGTAGTTTTTGCATCACAACGCCGTTTTGACAGTGAACAACATGGAAACAACTGAGTTTTACGATCCTCGCGAAGTCACAATCGAAAAGAGCGGTGGCGATGTTGAAGCCAACGAATTGGCTATCAAATATGCTGGCAAACGAGCCACAATTGTTGCCCACTGTTTCCCTTTCGCCTTCCTGCGAATTGAAGGAGTGGAGGGAATTCGCGGCTGTTTGATGGAATTTCTTCAGGTTGTTCCGACCGCAAAAGAACTCGCGGCCAGATTTCAAAGGTAAATCACAGCCAAGAGGGCAAAGGAACATAGTATGAACTACGGCAACCTTAAACGTCGTCTGGACGGAGTCAAACGCGAACTCGAAATGGAATTGCTTGCTGAGAACGGTCCACAACATGGCAAGGCAGGCATTCATCGCAGTAAACGCGACAAAATGAATGATCCAAAAACGCAACGAAAAACGCGGTCATGGGAACGCGACGAATAAGCGATCACAACGCACTTGATTCTTCGCGATAAAGAGAATGGCGAAACGATAGCATTGGACACAGCCACCGCTGCCAGCGGGTGCTGTAGGACCAAATAGGATAAGTTGGGGTTGGTCCCCTGATACAGTCCTATCCCAATGCTGATCGCAAGAGTTACGATCTTATCAACGATGCGATTCTGGCCGACATACCCTGAGTGCAGTGCGAATGTGGCTTGTTGCCTTGTGATTTTGACATGGTTGCTGGGATTTTCCAGCCGATCAATCGAGTTTTGAAGTATGCGAGCGACTCGCTGCCCAATTTAATCAACCGACTTACGGCAAACGTCGATATGGCCCTCATTACTCGCCTCGATCACGCAGATAACGTCCACAACCGTTTTGGTGGAGCAAAGAATATGAAAAAGATTGAAACAACCAACATCCAGCCGCCGATTCCTTGTCGCGATTTCGATTGGGTCGCGACCTTTGAAGGATACGAGCCTGACGATTGTTACGGGCACGGTTCGTCACAGCAAGCCGCTATCGACGACTTGAAAGACCAGTCTGATTATGAGAACAACACTGAGCGGTGGTTCACTCCCAGAACAAAACTCGGACTTTGCTCACAATAAATGGAAGTATAAAACCTCCATGACAACCATTTTACGCCGCGAAGCTCGTCGATACGATTTGTTCGATTTCTTGCGAATTTTCTGTCGCATCGGTTTGGCTGGTTGTTGCGGGACAAGGGAACTTGCAAGGGTTTGGTATCGGTCACAACGATAAGTTTTTGAAGAGGAAATATGAAAGCACAACTTCAAAAAGCGTATCTTGATTGGGTTAACAACTATCTCACGATTGCCAAGTTTTCAGAGGATTATGGTTTAACTGAACAACAGGGACAGCAACTAATCGAACTTGGACGTTCGGTCCATGAGATGATTGTTTCACAACGGCATAAATAGGAACAACGATATGTCACCAGTAATCATTTACCGAAGGAGCATCTTGGAGAATCACGATCATGCGGCTTTTTGTGCTCACATGGAGGAACAGAACAAGCCAAAGCCCAAGCGGCAACGGTTGTCACAGCGGACGAAGGATTCGATCATGCGGGACATGGGGCTGACAAAGGTTCGCGGGACAGTCAGCGGGAAGATTTACTACAGTAAACGATATATAGGGAACGGCAGGTTATCACATCGCTTTCGTATGCTAACCGATGATCGGGAACTATGTTACGAGGGTCGGAGCGACGACAATAGCAGCTTTGAGCCGTTGGATTGCTTTGGAAGGCCGAACTTCGGGTGCACAATCATTCAGTACTGGCAAGCAGGCAAGGATGGGGGTTGGGTGGACCTATAGAACCTATGACACAAAATGAATTTCAACCCCTTAATATAATTAAGGGGTTGAAATTCATTAAAAGAACACCCTACTACCCTACCGGCCTGAGCACATTAAGGTTCCATCCAGTCAATAGAGGTATCCTATATATACGTTGCACTGAAAATGTTTCCAAACTTCTC
>Ga0302221_10001308_pt1 | contig 16236 bp, 6 predicted proteins | sample II_Palsa_E2_1_FD_193517 | JGI IMG/M metagenome (GOLD analysis project Ga0302221, IMG submission 193517) | Peat permafrost microbial communities from Stordalen Mire near Abisko, Sweden - II_Palsa_E2_1 | ecosystem: Environmental > Terrestrial > Soil > Palsa > Peat permafrost | place: Sweden... | reverse complement strand
CCAAGCAAGTAACAAGTAAACGCGTATGTAGATATAAAGCAATAACAAAAGAAAGGACTAAAGCATGCAAGAACCAAGTGTAATCATAAGGCAAAAGCAATACGCAAAACAAGCGGCGAATAAACGATTATTAAGTGAGGTGTGTATATGTATAAATGATTAGGAGTAATGCATGTCTAGCTACAAAAACTTAGCAATTATACCTCTATTCTAGTCACGTGTAGCACTAGTAGAGGACCTCTAAAAACCTCCAAAATCAATAGAATTTAGTAGTCTCCTTGGCGCCCCGCCACACTATTATCCTTTTATTTAGTAAGATATGTCTCGCGCTAAGTATTATAGCTAAGTAATATATACTTGCTTAACTATTTTAGCTATAATGCTTAGCGCAAGACATATTTTATTAGATAAAGGGATAAGGGTAATTGCTATAAGGGTAATTGCTATAAAGGTGACTACTATCCTTTTATTTAATAAAATATATCTTGCGCTAAGCATTATAGCTAAAATAGTTAAGTAAGTATATATTACTTAGCTATAATGCTTAGTGTAAGACATGTCTTATTAGATAAAGGGATAAAGGTAATTGCTATAAGGGTAATTGCTATAAGGGTAATTATTATAAGAGTAATTGCTATAAAAGTAAAGCTTAAAGATTTTGAGGATATACTTTGTGCTTGCTAGCTATAAGAGTGTTAAAATGGCTAATTGCTATATAACCCAATTCTCGGGCTTATTTTAAATTATCCTTTAAAACTAGCCTCTAAAACTAGCCTCCCTTAAATTATCCTCTAAAATTGCCCTCTAAAACTAGTCCTTAATTGCTAATTAATTGCCCTACTTGCTAATTAATTGCTAAGCGGCTACTAATAGCATTATATAAGGCTATATAATTAAATAAAAAATTAATTAATTGCCCCACTTGCCAATTAACTACTAAGCAGCTACTAATAGCACTAAGCAAGTGCTAATAGCACGTGCGCCTAAGCGAAAAATCGTTAGCATGTTTTTTTTCTTGATAAAAGCTAAAAAATAAAAGAAAGCTTTTAAAGTTAATCTTTATAAGCATATTAAATATTTAATTAATTATATAGCATTTAATATATATAAAATTTGAGTTTTTGCACTTAAAAAAGTAATTATTATATAAAATATTACATTTAACAAAGATATCCTTTACTTAAAAGAGTTTAAACAAGTAATAAGCTAATTACTTAAACTTATTAAGCAAATAGTTAAATTGATTAAAAAGAGGAAATTTAAAACACTAAATTAATTTTTAAGAATAATAAACTATAAAAGGATAATTTACTTAAGCAAACTTCAAGCTTGCTTATTATAAAGAGTATAAAGGAGCTTTTAAGTGAGGCTTTAAGCAGCTAAAACTCGAGAGTAAAGATTTTTACTTTTATAAAACTTGTTGTCGGTCCACCCAGAACGCATAGCACTGTCACGTATTCGTGGAATGCTGGTTGCGTTATTGTAGGTAGATGATTGATTAGAAGGAAGTATATCTAACACTATAGTGTAGGATATACTTCCTCGGCTACCCGATTTGCACTAGAGCTGTCACATGACATAAGGTCATGTGACTTACAAGTGAATATTATACCAACACTTGTAAAACTTGTAGCAAAAATTGGATTTATATCTTTAAATTTTACTTTAAAGCTTAAAAGCATATTAAGTTTTATTTAAAAGAGTAAAAAGGTTTCGGCTAAGCTAATATTAGTGCTTAATTTGATTAATAAAGAGGCTAATAAGCTTTTGGAACTTGTTAAGAAAATGCACTTAATTAAGGGAAGAGAAGGAAGGGCTTTATTATTAGATTAAGCCTAAAATCTAATATAAGGCAATTTAAAAGGCTTATAACAAAGCACTAGTAAACTATTTGCAAAATTGAAATGCAAATATAAGTATAAAGCATAAAATAAGTTGCAATTAAGCAAGAGAATTTAAAGATAAGGACTTAATAATAATAATAATACTTTTTAGCAAAGTAAAGCTTAATAATAGCTAAATATATATAACTTTGTGCATATTACTTATTACAATAGCAGGATTAAATAATACTAATCACTTTAAGTCTTTTTTTAAATATATTATAGCTTAATTAGCTAAGCAAATTAAGTAATAAAAACAAGGAAAAGCATAAGATAATATATATAATAATTATAATATTAATTTTATAAAACTAAAGCTTAAGGGACAAAGATATTTTTAAAAGCAAAACCCTTTATATTTATTAAAATAATCTCTTAAAAGAATTAAAGTTTTAGAATAATCTAAAAAAGCACTTACTTAAAGCTTTCTTTAAATAAAATGCAATATTTAAGCTTAAAAACTTCAAATTTAAAGATTATTAAAAGATAATCTTGTGCAATAAAACAATAGCTTACTTAATCCTTTTGAAATAAGTATTCAAATACAAATATAACTTAAATAGCTACTTAATTAAGTGCTAATTAAGGATTGTTATATAAAGTAATTTGCAAGAGGAAAACTTTATCTTGTTAACTTATATAGCTATACTTGCAATATGCTTTTTTAAAATATTTATAGCTATTGCAGCTTACTTTAATTTAAAGATTAAGCAATTTAATATAATTAATGCCTTTGCAAATGCAAAGAGACTAGTTAAAAGCTCTTTAATAATTGTCGGAACATATACTGCATTTACCCCCAGTATTGCATTTATTTCTATTCCTGTACGGCTTGACTGCTGGCCTTGTTCCTAATCCTACCTTCGGGTTCTGGCAGGCCTGCTTTTCGGGCCCTAGTTTAAATCCTTTATACGCGTAGGCCCGATATATTTAGTATATCTTACTTCTATCTATAAGTGGGATATACACGACTCGTATAGTTATACTCGGCCCGTTTAAGCTATGCATAACTCGTACAAATCGGCACTTGCTTTGCGTGTACTATTTTACTTCTTATGCTCCTTATATATATGTAATAGTCCCTATTTAACAAGGGACACACATTATAAACTTATTAAATATATTGCTTTTAAGGTACTATTATATATCACACATTCGAATCACTTGGCTATACTAACACTAATTAGTAGTTGATTTATTTGGTTAAATAAACCACAAAATAGCTAAGAAAGCAGTTTCTAGAAAAGGCATTTTATACTCGTTATATTAAGTTAAAAGATATCTAAGTATAAAGTCGCTTTAGCTTAAGTAAAGACTAATTTATATTACTTTTACAACTTGTGCTAAAAGGAATTAAAGGCTCTCATTTTAAATCAAGTACAAAGTCGCTTTAGCTTAGTTAGAATTAAGAAATACAAAAGGTTTCTAAGGATTTAAGAAGGAATTAAGTACAAAGCCGCTTTAGCTTAATTTTAGACTAATTTTGCGTCTATTACGCAAAACTACCATTTTTATAATTTATCCGATTCGTATTATACCCGGACAATTATATAAAGGCAATTTTTAGTACATAAAACGACAAGATGCTTTTATTCCCTTCCTTACCGCTTTACCTACTAAATAAAGAGTATTAGGGCAAAACCTTTTATTTAGACGACTTAAATACTTATAAAGAGGAATTTGTAAATAACTATATTAAACTATCGATTTTATAATATAAACACCTCGAATATATAAACTTTAACTTATAAGAAGAGTTCCGGGAGAGTATAAAGGGATAGACACTTGAGATGCTTGAGAAGGCTAGTCGATTAGCCTTAAAAGAGCTTCGCATATACCTAGTTGCATATAAAGTATAAGTTAAGAAATAAGGCAGACTAATCTCCTTTGCCAAAGCAATATATAGCACCCTTATAAAGGAGGCATAATACTAATAAATAAAGGACAAACTCTAAGAGATGCTCGATTTAAGGAAGGAGTTTGTTTTTATATTAAATCCGGCATATTAGAAACTACACCCAACAATTGAACAAGACTAGTCAGCTATATGCTATATAAAATTACCCTAGCTAGAGTAAACCCCAAGTTATACGCTACCGAGATAGTTACCCCGGGACAAAACACCACGTCTATTAATATAACTATATAAACAATTTAGTAGCAATTTGCACCTTTTACTTAAATAAGGATTACTATCTCCTATTATACAACTAGAGCTAGTTGTCTTGTACAATCCACCGATTTATATAACTTAGCCACAACTACTTGCAAATATGATAAAAATTTATACAAGTAATAACAAGAAATATAGGGGTAAGGAGTATAATATTTTAGATATTAAACTTTAAGTGTTTTTCGACTGCTATATAAAGGTCAAATTAGCAGATAACTAATTTACTTGGCATTTTTTATTATACTTAAAGGACAAGCTAGCGCATTTTACTATAATAAAATATCTAAGCAATTATACGATTTTATTATTATAATAGAAATGACTAGGACTTACTTTAAGATAGAGGAACGGCAATAAAAGTATCTTATAAAATAGAGAAGAACGACACTTTACTATATTATAACAAAACACCCTAAGAAGACTTAACCCGAATGCCTAAAAGTGCTCTTTAACACCTTATATATAGCTTAGCGGGGGCTATTAGCAAAATACTAGAACGAGTATAACTTATAAGACTAAGTAATTAACGCATATAGCGGCATTTTAGAGTGTCGACCGGCATTGTTTAAATTAGTATTTACTTTTAAGGGGGTATATGCAAAGCTACGTTTAGTAGTAGGGCAATTTATATAAGAGAAGGAGCTAAAGGATTATCTAGTATATTACTAGGAGGACGAGAATAAGTCGTACGACCTTACTTAGCACTAGACCGACCGAATGTATAAAGGTTGCAAGCGCAATAAAAGAGGTTGTTTTGCGGGCTATTTTTAAGGTTATTTTGCAAGTCGTTTTGCGGGTTGTTTTGCAAATTATAACAAAATTATAGAGGATTATATAAAGAAGTGCTTTGTTTGCGGACGACTAAGGTGCTAGTCTATAAAGCATATAAATAAGGAGAAAAAGAAGGCATATTAGCAATTTGTTGCAAATGCATTAAAAGAGGATTTTTAGGGTTTTATACTAGAATTTGAGGGAACCCCGAACGAGAATAGTAATAGTAGCAATAAATCGGATAATTTATTATAATTATACAACTTATAGTAAATTATATCGCTAAAAATATATAAATTATTATATAATATAAAGCAATTCTTTACTAAATTCGGTGAGATTAATAGATTAAAGGCAATAATAACCCTAAATAACTAGTTGTTTATGCATGCAATTACTATAAAAAACACTTTTACTTAGCCTTTAAAAATATTAGTTTTTACGTTTAAAGATTATTATTCCTTAAGTATATTCCAAGGAATTATGCCCGATAGCGGCGCATTAAGCGTATTAATAGCAAGGGAGCTACAAGTCTTAGCACTACAAAAGCTTAACCCGACAATTAAGATTAATTATACAAATATTAGAAATTATTATATCCGATTCGGTAAAGGGTTAGCAATTGCACAAGGAACAATTATTATAAATATACTACTTAGGCTAATTATATTTTATATTATACTAGCGAATATACTATTCTTGTATTACATTTAAGACATAGATAAAATAAGGGTTAAATTGGATAACTTAGCTAATATTCTAATTTAAGGCAAGAAGACTATGCTAATTATATAGAAATAGGGCTACTTATAAATGCTCTTATATAAAGAAGAAGCTATAGTATATAGTTACTTAATAGAAACAAAGCTAAAGCAACTTTATTGCCGTTTTGGATACTTATTTATATAAAGGCTAGCAAAAGTACTAAAGCGGGCCGGGTATATAAGTATTAATTAACATATAATCGAGCAATTAATAAAGTATTGCAAGAGTTGTTAATTGTATATAAAATTATAAAGCCGATTCAAGTTTACCTTTAAGGACGACTACAATTTTAACTATTTAGTTATAATTAATATACTTTACTTAAATAGCAAACTAGTACTTTAAGCTATCGATAAAGCTATAGCATTTAATGCTATATAGTTCTTAAAGGACATATTAGCAAAAATAGTATAAGATATTATATAATTATACTAAATTAATATATATTAAAGTCTACTTAATTACTTGGTATATAATGCCGGGAAGAACTTCTTATTAACAAAATTCTAATAGCATACAAAATTACTAGCTATTAAAGTAAAGGAAGTACTAGTTAAAGCTTATAATAGCATTAGCAAAGTCAAATAATATTATATACTATTAAGGCATTTGTACAAAATCTTATAAGACGAATTACAAGATAAAAAGCTTAATAAGGAAATAATTTTGCAAATAGCAATAAAGGCTATAAACGACATTGCAAGACCGGATAAGCTTATATTTACACTCCTTATTTTTGGGTTATATCTTAAAATTATAAACTAAAACCCTTTTACACTTATAATTACTAAGAAATTAAAAGCTATTTATATAGTAATAAAGGAAGTATAACAATTTTATGCAAAACGCCAAGTCTAAGAAGCACTTGCTACTAGAAATAAACTAATTACAAATAAAATGCACAATTTATTGCTTTAATCGAATATACAAGTATAGCGCGAAAACAAGGGATAAAAGGGCTTATACAAATTAATTGCAATAGATAGCAAAACTTATATAATTTAAATGCTATATAGATTAACCAATTTTCGGTTTATAGTTATAAAGCCATTTTATACAAATCCGCAAATTGACTTAATTAGTGCAAAAGCACCAAGCAACTAGGCCGTTTTAACTTACGACTTAATAAACTTGGCAAGGGTTAAAATAAAGGGATTAGCGACTATTACTTAAGCTATAAGACTAGTTGTCGAAATTCCTTTTTACTAGCACAAAAAAAACTTAAAAGTTTTTAGTATTAAAAAAGAAGAGGCTAACTTGCAACTTTTACTTTAGCTAAGGAAATAAGGGGTAATTACTATACCGGAATTACTATTTTAAGCTTTATAAAAGCAAGAAATTAAGGCCTTAATTGCAAGAAATGTTTTTGAGTTTATTTTATATAATCTTAAAGTTTATAAAGGCAAAATTTTCAATTTTAAACTAGTAAACAAAGTTAAAGGCAAGTCGATTAACTTATTATATAAGAAATCACAATTAGTAATTTAAGCATATAATAATAAAGGAAAATAAGTGATTTTAATATAATTATTTACAATTTAGCAAGCAAGCTAAAGGCTAATTATAGCACTTGCACTATTACTTGCAAAAATAGATATTAACTTATTCTTCCGGGACGTTATATAAGCATATGTCCAATTTATAACATTTTTAAATTGACAAATCCTAGCGCATTTACTTAAAGAACTTAAAGCCTAATTCTTACTTAAAACAATTATAATTATATAGAAGCTATTATATAATATATTAGAAGCTAAAACTTATTAATAGGCTATATATTATAAATATTACTAAGAAAAGCTGCATATAACGACTTTATTATATAATCCTTGCTTCTTAATAATAATAGCATATATATTCGGATTAGTTAAAATGTAAATAGATAATACCTTAATTTTAAAGGATAGCAAATTTAAGGCTTTAAAGTATAAGGAACTTGTAAAAGCAAATATTACTATAAAACTTATAAAGCAATTGTTACTTGATATGCTATTAATTTTTAATAAGTGTATCCTCTAGCAAAAAGGGGATTTGATTTTATTAGTATAAAAAGGCTAAGGCAAGAAAATCGAGCTAGTTAACGCAAAATTACTTGCCCGAAACGACTAGTATAAAAAGCAACGAGCCTATAAAGCATATATTGCAACAATTTGCTAACTAGAGGCTATTTTCGACTTGTTAATTGTAGCTTAGCACTAAAAACCAATTGAAAAAGATATAATAATGCTAAATAAATAACTATAATAGCAACTAAATAACTTAAAACAAGGAATTAGATATATAAATCTAGATTTAAAGCATATAAAGCTATTTGTATTTGTCGATAAATTATTTGCAAATAATAAAGATTTAAGCTTTTAAATTAGATATGAAATTATCTTTATAAACAAAACTATAAATATAACATTAAACTTATTTAAGCAATAAAGCAACTTAGTACATTATAATAATATAAAAGCAAACAGGTTATTAAAAGTATCCTTGCATTAAATCTATACAAAATAGTAAGAGGTATTAATATAGCTATTGCTATTAATATTACTATTAAAATAGTTATTAACTAACTAAGATTACTTTTAACCCCAATTATTATTTGCACCGATTTTTATTTATTATATAAATGCTTTATTAAGCTCGGAATTACTAAAAAGAAGAGGCTAATAATCGATATTATAGCTATCCGACAATTATATAAATAAAAGGAACTTATAAAGATATAATAGATTAACGGCCAAGATAACTTAGTAAACGCTATAATTAAAAGGACTTCGAATAAGGCCTTAAAAAGGTTTATTAATACGAATTAATTAAATATACGAGTTAAAGGATAAGTAAAGAGAGCAAATAGTGCAGTTAGAGGCTTTTAGGCCAAGGCACGTGACGCTGCTAATGCTTTAAGTTTAAGGCTGCTCGAAGAGAGGCAAAATTAGCGAGTTGCCCCTTTAAGGGTAGCTTGATAATTAAGGCTACTCCGGGAGGGGGAATTACCCCTTTAAGGGCGGCTTAAAAAATAAGGCAGCAACAGTCACGTGTTACTTTCGGGTTTACTTGTTTTTTGATTTATTTAATTTATCTAATTTACTTACTTGTTTTATAAGTTGGTATTAATTTTACTTTGCTTATTTTATAATTGTTTAAGCACGGTATACATTTAATTCGAGTGCGTTTTGTACAAGAAGAAAAGGTTGCTAGTGTCGGAATATGTATTGCATTTACCCCTAATATTGCATTTACTTCTATTTTTATATAGCTTAACTGCTGGCCCTATTCTTGATCCTACTTTCGGGTTTTACATCAGGAAAAAAAAAACATGCCAACAATTTTTCGCTTAAGCGCACGTGCTATTGGCACTTGCTTAGTGCTATTAGTAGCTACTTAGCAGTTAATTGGCAAGTGGGGCAATTAATTAATTTTTTATTTAGTTATATAGCCTCATATAATGCTATTAGTAGCCGCTTAATAGTTAATTAGCAAGTAAGGCAATTAATTAGCAATTAAGGACTAATTTTAAAAGGCAGTTTTAAAGAATAATTTAAGGGAAGCTAGTTTTAAAAGATAATTTAAGAGGCTAGTTTTAAAGGCTAGTTTTAAAGGATAATTTAAAATAAGCCCGAGAATTAGGTTATATAGCAATTACCCTTATCCTTTCGTCTAATAAGATATATCTTACGCTAAGCATTATAGCTAAAATAGTTAAGTAAATATATATTACTTAGCTATAATATTTAATATAAGATATATCTTATTAGATAAAAGGATAATAGCTACTTACCTTTATTAGCGAAATTAAAGCTTAGCTGCTTATATGCACTTTTAAAGGGCCTTAAAAGTGCATATAAGTAGCGTTATAATAGCTACTTACCCTTTTTTATTAGTAAAATTAAAGTTTTTTTATAATTTCTTCCTTTTTTCCTTTTTCCTTTTCTTTCTTTTTATTTAACTTTTCTTTATTTAACTTTTCTTTATTTAACTTTTTACTATTTAACTTTTTACTATTTAACTTTTTACTATTTAACTTTTTATTATTTAACTTTTTACTATTTAACTTTTTATTATTTAACTTTTTACTATTTAACTTTTCTTTATTTAACTTCTTTTTATTTAATATTTCTTTATTTAACTTCTCTTTATTTAATATCTCTTTATCTAATATTTTAAAGAGTTTTAATAAAGTATTTTAAAGGGTAGCTTAAGTTTCGGGGCCACTTTTATAAGGCATTTTAGTAGGGCATTTTAGAGGGTAGCTTAGGTTTTAGGGCCACTTTTATAAGGCGTTTTAGTAGTAAGTTTTAGTAAAGCATTTTAGAGGGCAGCTTAGGTTTCGGGGCCACTTTTATAAAGCGTTTTAATAATAAGTTTTAATAAGGCATTTTAAAGGATAGCTTAAGTTTTAAGGCCACTTTTATAAAGCGTTTTAGTAGTAAGTTTTAGTAAGGCATTTTAAAGGGCAGCTTAAGTTTCGGGGCCACTTTTATAAGGCGTTTTAGTAAAGAGTTTTAGTAAGGCATTTTAATAAAGTAGCTTAAAGTTATTTTTATATAAGCTTTTATAAAAGATATAACTAAATTAAAATTTATAATAATTAGCGTTAGTATAATAATTATTATTTGTATATATAGCTTAATTAGTGCTAATAATAATTAATTAGCACCTAATATCAAAAATTTAGTATTAAATTTTTAAATATATATAAATAGTACTATTAATATGTTATTAGCACTATTAGCACGTTATTAGCACTATTAGTAAGTCGTTGGCACGTTTTTATTTTTCCTAATATAGCAGGCCTGCTTTTCGGGCCCTAGTTTAGATCCTTTATATGCGCGGGCCCGATGCATTTAATATATCCTACTTTTATTTATAAGTGGGATATACACGACTTGTATAGTTATACTCGGCCTGTTTAAGCTATATATAACTTGTACAAATCGGCACTTGCTTTGCGTGTACTGTTTTACTTCTTATACTCCTTATATATATGTAGTAGTCCCTATTTAACAAGGGACACACATTATAGACTTATTAAATATATTACTTTTAGGGTACTATTATGTGTTACACATTCGGATCACTTGGCTATATTAATAATAATATATTAACTTTTTAACAAATTTATTAGGAAAAATAAAAACATGCCAACGACTTGCTAATAGTACTAATAACGTGCTAATAGTGCTAACTACATACTAATAGTACTATTTATATATATATAAAAATTTAATATTAAATTTTTGATATTAAATACTAATTAATTGCTATTAGCACTAATTAAGCTATATATATAAATAGTAATTATTATACTAATGCTAATTATTACAAATTTTAATTTAGTTATATCTTTTATAAAAGCTTATATAAAAATAATTTAAAAAATTGTTTTAATATTATAAAAATAACTTTAAGCTACTTTATTAAAATGCCTTGCTAAAACTCCTTGCTAAAACGCCTTATAAAAGTGGCCCCGAAACTTAAGCTGCCCTCTAAAATGCCTTGCTAAAACTTATTACTAAAACGCCTTATAAAAGTGGCCCCGAAACTTAAGCTGCCCACTAAAATGCCTTGCTAAAACTTATTGCTAAAACGCCTTACAAAAGTGGCCCCGAAACCTAAGCTACCTTTTAAAATGCCCTACTAAAACTCACTACTAAAACGCCTTATAAAAGTGGCCTCGAAACTTAAGTTGCCCTCTAAAATGCCTTGCTAAAATGCCTTATAAAAGTGGCCCTAAAACTTAAGCTACTCTTTAAAATGCTTTACTAAAACTTATTACTAAAACGCTTTATAAAAGTAGCCCCGAAACTTAAGCTACCCTTTAAAATGCTTTACTAAAACTCTTTAAGATATTAAATAAAGAGAAGTTAAATAGTAAAAAGTTAAATAGTAAAAAGTTAAATAATAAAAAGTTAAATAAAGAGAAGTTAAATAAAAAAAAGAAAAGAAGAAAGGAAAAAAGGAGGAAATTATAATTTTTTTTTAATTTTACTAATAAAGAAGGGTAAGTAGCTATTATAACGCTACTTATATATACTTTTAAAGCCCCTTAAAAGTGCATATAAGCAACTAAGCTTTAATTTTGCTAGTAAAGGTAAGTAGCTATTATCCTTTTATCTAATAAGACATGTCTTGCGCTAAGTATTATAATTAAGTAATATATATTTGCTTAATTATTTTAGCTATAATACTTAGCGCAAGACATGTCTTATTAAATAAAGGGATAAGGGTAATTGCTATAAGGGTAACTATTATCCCTTTATTTAATAAAATATGTCTTGCGCTAAGCATTATAGCTAAAATAGTTAAGCAAGTATATATTATTTAGCTATAATGCTTAGCGCAAAACATGTCTTATTAGATAAAAGGATAAGGGTAATTGCTATAAGGGTAACTATTATAAGAGTAATTACTATAAAAGTAAAGCTTAAAGATTTTAAAGATATATTTTATACTTGCTAGCTATAAGAGTATTAAAATAGCTAATTGCTATATAACCCAATTCTCGGGCTTATTTTAAACTATCCTTTAAAACTAGCCTCTAAAACTAGCCTCTTAAACTATCTTTTAAAACTAGCCTCTTTTAAATTATCCTCTAAAATTGCCCTTTAAAACTAGTCCTCAATTGCTAATTAATTGCCTTACTTGCCAATTAATTGCTAAGTAGCTACTAATAGCATTATATAAGGCTATATAACTAGATAAAAAATTAATTAATTGCCCTACTTGCTAATTAATTGCCAAGTAGCTGCTAATAGCACTAAGCAAGTGCTAATGGCATGTGCGCCTAAGCGAAAAATCGTTGGCATCTTTTTTTTTTCCTGATGTTCAAAATCTTTAATATATGTATTAAAATCAATTAAGCTTTATATAAGCTAAAAGACTCTTTAATGCTTTAATATAACAAGTTTGCAAGCACTTTAATTAAGATAAAGCTTAAGCTATGCAAAGAAGAGCTATATATATATAAATTTAAAATATAAAATATTTATTTTGTTTTATATTAATAATATAAAAGTAATATTTTATAAAAGCAATAAAGTATTAGCAAATAAGATTATTGCAAAAATTAATATAGCTTATACTTTTTACTTAATAAAAGAAGTAAAGTAGGTTTTAGAAGTTTGTGTAATTAAGGATTAACTTGCACAAAAGCTTTAGCTTATATATAATATATATATTAAAAAGATTATAAAAAAGTTTTATTTAATTGATAAAAAGTATATAAGCACTCTTTTCCTAATCTTAAATCTTAAGAAATATACTAGATAAGCTCCTTTTAAGCAAGTTAAAAAGTATTAAAAAAAGGTTAGTTTATTGCTTTATATTACAATTATAATTAGGCTAAATATAGCATATACTACTTTATTACTTTTTTAGTTTTTAATAAACTTTAAGCTTAAGTATTATATAGCAGTTAATTAGACAATTAAGTATTTATATAAAATGCAATTTTTAAAGATTTAATACTTTAAGAAATATTATAATATTAACTTGACAATTGTATTTGATATATCTTATATTAATAATATAAATACTCGACAATCCTTGTAAAGGTATATTATATCTCTTTTTAGAGGGCTAATTATTTAAAAAGCAACTTGTTAATTAATAGTTATTACCTTTATTATTAAGGCTAAGTTGCTTGCTATTAAGTATATAGCCAAGGAAACTATAGCTCTTTAATATTTCTTTAAAGATATTAAGCTTAATTTAGGAAAATTATAAATAATTTTCTGCAACAATTAACAAATAATTAAGCTTATAGTTAAAGAGAATAAAAGGATTATTATTAAGCTATACTATATTAATATTTAAAATATATAATTATATTAAAAGTAGGCAAAAAGTGCATTTTAAGTAGTATATTTACTAATAAAGGAAATATTAGCAAATAAATTAACTAAAAACTTGCTATATTATAAGTTTAAATACTTTTAATTGTTATTAAACCTTTAAGATTTATATAAAATAATTAAAAATATGAAATAGCTTAAAGGAATTATTTTATTTATTTATTTTCATTTGTTTATATTACAAAATTAGGGCAATATTCCCAAGTATTAAAACTTCTCTTTTAGCAAGTTAACTACATAGCTTGCCTAAAATACCTTTTATATAATTAAACCAAGTTGCGTTGCTAGCTACGCAACTTCTTGTAGCTTTATAAGCACTATATCTAAAAGGAGTAGCTATAACAAGAATTGCAAGAGTAGCTGTAGTAAGTGTCGGTCCACTTGTAACGCGTAGCACCGTCACGTAATGTCGTGGAATGCTATTTGCGTTGGTAGGTAGATGATTCCTTCAAGAAGTGTATCAACACCATGGTGCCGATATAAATCCTCGGCTACCTAATGCGGACTAGTGCTGTCACATGACATAAGGTCACGTGACCTAAAACTAGTGAATGCAAATGCACCAACAGTAAGCTTAAAAGGAGCAGCTACAATAGGAATTATAAGAGCAATAGCTACTAGTTTAGCTATATTAACTATAAGCACAGCTATTGCTAGCCTTGCATTATTATTACTAGTTTTGCTGTTTGATTTTGCAATTTCAAGCATAATACAAATAAATATATAAAGCTTATTAAGCCTTTAAAGCAAGTAGTTAATTATAAATAAGACTAGAAAATAATTAACTTATAATCTTATTTGCAATTAGTAACTTATTTAAGAACTGCAAAGCTATACTTATGCAAAAGGGTAAAAAAGCATTATAATAATAGCTTAAAGCGCATTTTTAGCAACAAGAGCTTTAGCTAATTAAGTCGAAACAGCTATTATTACTTTATTTAAAGAGTATAAAGTTAACTAATTCTTAAGTTAGCTAAAAATATATTAAGATTATTTTAAGTATATTACAATTAAAGCAAGTGTCACGAGCGCTAGATTCATAGCCCAGGAACAAGCGTTGGTTGAATGGTCCCTATTACGACTATTCAAAGCTAAGGAAAGAAGAGGTTATTTACAAAGGATCGGTTTATACAAATACTCGAGTTCTGCCGCTCCACACCGCCTATGCTAGCCGCGCTAGTGCACTTGACCACGTGACATGGAATGCCAGAACCGTAACAGCAAGGAATATTGCATTAAAAGCCCTTTGCAAGTTATAAGGTTTAAGCTTTAAAAGGGGTTTTAGTAAAAGCAAAACCACTTAAAAAAAGTAATTTACCTTTATTATATGCAAAAGTCTTAAAAGTAGCACAAGCTATATAAGCAATAAGGGTAGCAAAAATAATAATAGCTACTTATAAGTTATTAGCTTGCATTAATAAAGTCAAGCAAGAAATATACTATCTTGCAAGCGAAATTTCAAGTAAAAGTGCGCAAATAGGGTTTTGCAACACTAGTAAAAGGCTTTATGCTTTGCATTATTGTTTATATTGCAAAAAGGGAGCTAGAAACTGGGAAAGGAGCTTATTTTAAGTAGAAATGGACTTGGACCTAGTAATTAAGAGCTATAAAGCTATAGCATATGCTAATGCAAAAGCAACTATAAAGCCTTTAATATGCAAATTATCTAATTGTTTTATTAGCTAGCAAATTGTATATTTAGAAATGTGTGCGCATATAAAATATAAGCTTTATTTGTTTAGTGTTATTACTTGATTAGCTAAGGGGTATGTCGCAATTATAAGGGCTTATAGTAGCCTAAGGCCTAAGCTCACATAATTAGGGGCACTTTGCGCCTTATATTATAAGAGCTTACCTCCCTTCTCTTCTAGTTTCTAATTAGACAACTTTTATTGATCATTGATTTACTTTATTACCCTGCTTTGTGCGCATCAATTGCATTATTATAATATTTTTTTTTAATATACAATTGCTATTCCTTTGCAATTAATTATATCCTCAAGCTTGTATATATATTAAGAAAAAAAAAACATGCCAACGATTTTTCGCTTAAGCGCATGTGCTATTAGCACTTGCTTGGTGCTATTAGCAGCTACTTAGTAGTTAATTGGCAAGTGGGGCAATTAATTACTTAGTAATTACTAGTAATAGTGCTATTAGTAGCTACTTAGTAGTTAATTGGCAAGTAAGGCAATTAATTAGCAATTAAAGACTAGTTTTAAAGGGCAGTTTTAAATGCTAGTTTTAGAGGGCAATTTTAAAGGCAGTTTTAAAGGGCAGTTTTAAAAAGCAGTTTTAAAGGATAGTTTAAAATAAGCCCGAGAATTAGGTTATATAGCAATTAGCTATTTTAATACTTTTATAGCTAGCAAGTATAAAGTATATCCTTAAAATCTTTAAGCTTTACTTTTATAATAATTACTCTTATAGCAATTACCCTTATAGCAATTACCCTTATAATAGTCACCCTTATAGCAATTACTCTTATAGCAATTACTCTTATAGCAATTACTCTTATAGCAATTACTCTTATAGTAGTTAATTAATTAATTTAGCACTTAATTAATTAATTAAATAATTAATACTTTTGTCTAATAAAATAAAGGGATAAGTAGCATAAGTAAAAGTAGCGCTTTTATTTATATTATCCCTTTAACTAGTGAGATATTACTTATATTAAGCATTAAAGCTAAAATTACTAAGCAAGTATATATTATTTAGCTATAATACTTAGTATAAGCAATGTTTTACTAGTTAAAATGATAATAGCTACTTACCTTTATTAGCAAAATTAAAG
>Ga0302221_10001306_pt1 | contig 16248 bp, 20 predicted proteins | sample II_Palsa_E2_1_FD_193517 | JGI IMG/M metagenome (GOLD analysis project Ga0302221, IMG submission 193517) | Peat permafrost microbial communities from Stordalen Mire near Abisko, Sweden - II_Palsa_E2_1 | ecosystem: Environmental > Terrestrial > Soil > Palsa > Peat permafrost | place: Sweden... | reverse complement strand
TTATTATATTATTTATTATATTTTAATTTTAATTATAAATTTAAATTAAAAAATATTAAATATAATTTAATTTTTTATTAATTTTTAATTAAAATTTATTATTTTATAATATATTTTAATATTTATTTTTATATTATTTAATATAATTTTATTATAATGTTTTTTTATAAATTAATATATAAAATAATTAATAAAATAAAAATTTAAATTTTTTTAAAATATTTTAATTATATATATATATATTATTTTTAATTTATAAATATTTATTATTATTATTTTTAAATATATATTATTAAATTAAAAAAAATATTAAAAACTAAATAATAATTAAAATATAATATTTAATTTTAATTTAAAATTAAATTTATTAAATTATTTATTAATATTTTATAATTTATTTTAAATTTATAAAATAAAATATTATAAAATTTTTTTTAAATATAATAAAATATATAATAAAAATAAAAATAAAAATATTTAAAATATTTAAAATATTTAAAATAAAAAATAATATATTTTAAACTTATATTTAATAATATATTTTATAATATAGTTTATAGTTTTACTTATAGCGCCAGCACGCTCTAAACTTATACTCGCTTCTAGTTTCTCGTATATTTTACTAATAATATATTAAAGACGCGTTTGGTGCCTAGACGGTCTACAAAAGGAAATATACGTTATACCAAAAGAAGTTAAGCGCCTAACCGCAGTTCAGAGAGTGTGCTGAATGCGTCTGTCATTGGAAGTGCTCGGCTGTGGTCTCCGCCCGCAGTCGCAATTGCCATCAACGCCTTGGCAACGCCTCGAGTTCCTGGACCGAAAGCCTTGATGACGAGATTCCCTTGTCAATCGATAGGCATGTGAAATCATCTTCTAACTCCCAGCTGTCACAAGGGCGGTAAACGGATGACGCCTCCGCCCATAAATGATAGATTCATCCGTGAAAGCCTTGCCGTCAATAACAAGAGCATCAAAGAAAGACGTGGCTGCTGTTAGTTGAACGCCCACAAATTCTTAACAAATTACTAGCTCCGATGTATTGCACTACTATTGGTCGCCCTCTTAATTGGCCCTCCAATTTGATTGGTCGCCCTTGCGCATTTCCTGCCTGAAGAGGGCGTACTCGGTGAGTAATAGCAAGCGAGTGTGAATGGCAGCAATTGCATCAATTTTCTATATATATCACCCAGGAACCTACCTCTGACTTTTGTTTTCTCATCTGCCTCTGGTGAAGATTCTTCAGAAAAAATATCCGAGCACCCTATATTTCCCACCACTGTACGGCCAAACATGGATTTCTTGACCAACACAAGCGAGTATTTCTACGATGATAGCATTTCCCTCTTCACTGACGGAGATGAAGCCATGAACATCATCTATGGGTCCCTGGAGTGCCAGTATTCGGCTACGCAAGATGTCGATAGCAGTCTTAGCAAAGTATTGTCGTAAGTTCGTCCTTTTCGATTCCCAAGCTAATGGTCATCTGGGTAGCCTTTGTGAGAAGCACAAAGTACGAAAGCGACGAACTTATGTTTATATAACAAATCACAACAGATGATAAGTTTCGGGAGCCAACTTGGTGGTTTATAGCCTTGTTGAAATGTCCTACTCAGAGATCAACAACTCAAACAAAACGTCGCAAGGGACAACATGGCCAGCGCAAATAGGTGGTGTACCGTACATACGCTACGGATAGGTAAGTGAGCAGTGCTATTATACAATAGCCTGTCTCCTGTGCACTGCAACAATAGAGCATGGTAGTGTGATCTCTGAGAAAATCACCACCGCGCGCTCGTGGCCTTCGCAATGAATTGCAAAGTCTCCACCATGCTCTACGACACACGTCGGTCAACATTGACATTGTTCAGTGCACATACCCTTGAAGCTTTCTCAAAAGACAAGCTTCTGGGCCGCGATTTTTCGCATCTTTCCTTGCTTTTAGGGGGGTGCTAATCTGGGTTGGGGTGTCAGAAATCAAGGATGTGACTGGAGTTCCTCTGAGGACGCATTGAGCATGTGCAGGTCTAGTGCGGATGGAGGTGCATACGACGCTTCAATGATGAGCAGAGATGCTCAAGGATTCTTCTGTGAATGCTGTGGGATTTGGGCAGTATCGAAGGTATCTCAGGACGCAGGCTTGAAAAGTTCTTGGATTTGCGAATCTTGCGAGAAAGCGGCTGGCTCTTTGGCATTCGCGGATCCTGGCCAAGTAGACTACCTATATTCTGAAATTCCAGACGCCAATGGTGATGCCACAGTCTGGGAGCAACTCGTCCAATGGTAAGTTATTCAGTCAAATTTGGTGAATCTAACCACATAATTAATTCATGTCATAGCGGTATTCCCTCTATGGACCAATCAGCAATCTTTGAGACCAACATGGCTAGTTACTTCCCTATGTTCGAAGGCCGATGTGCAGATAATTTGTACAGGTATTGCTTGCCAAACAAAATCTTTCAAAATCAAGCTGACAAATATGATAGCAATGCGGCATATGATCCGAAGGACTTCGTTTTCTTATACGACCTTTTCGCCAGCACAAACTCGTTGGTCCTACCAGTGCAAACGGTCCCGCAAGCCGTTTGCTCTCCGTCCATGGCAGTGAGCTGCCACGCTAGTCAAGGCTTGAAACGAACTTCTGATACGGCCATTCAACGTCATAGGAAAGAGCGTGCTGTATGCTATTTTCCTGGTTGCGGAGCTACTTTCAGCAGAGAAGCGGACATCCCAAGACACATCAAAACTGCTCATGGCAGCAAAGAGAGGCACTCCTGCGATTTTCCTGGGTGCACGAAATCTTTCTCGCGGAAGGACAAGGTGACGAATCATAGAAGGATGCATGGACTTGGAGGACAATCATCATCCACATAATGACTGTAATTTCGATTTTTGAAATTGATGATGTCCCTAAATGGAAGATATCGGCAGATATCGAGGATAAAAAATAGCTAATAGATATCAAGGAGAGTTTGGGATTGGAAGAGTTTAATTTTTATGGATTTTTCGTTGGAATTAGGAGTGTGCTTTCGTTAAGTAAGAGTCCTTTTCAGAAGATAAGGGTGGATTTATTGTTTTGGTAGGGAATTATAAGTGTTTCGGAGAGATTACTATCATAATTGAGTTGAAAACGTCGATAGCTGAGATGTGTTGGCCGGAATGTAACATTTGTATTCACTTTGTTCATGGGCTTCAAATGATTGGCGGAGAGGAAATTCATTTATTCATTGGTATCGTCTCTTTGTCCTATCTCCTAACAGACCACCTCCACCCGCCTCCCCATCCCATTTCAACTCAATCATGGGCACACCAGAACTTCCCCGAACCATTTGGGTTCCTCTTTCGTCCTCCCTCCATCACCTTGCCCTTTCGTCCCCCAATAAAAGCCCGCTGCTTCTTCTTCCGTCCCAACTACTCCTTTCGCACCTTCTCAAGTCTCTTCGCCCTCTTCCTCCTCCTCTCCCCCTCCTCCCCCGCGATGATCTCTCCCCACATCTCCCCGTTGATTTCTAACTAATCTCCACCCAAAAAAATACCGAAAGAGTTGGTTGTCCGGCCCGAGAGTTGTGTGGCTTTGCTGGGCGGCGAGGTGCGGTTGCGGCGGTGATGGGACGAGAGCAGCGCCGACCGGAGACAGTGGATGGTGGTGGTGTGTACGGGCCGTGGGTTGCTGGGCCTTGGGAGCGAGTCTTGACAGGCATGGTGGTGGTTTTGGTGGTGGTTTTCAAGACATAGTAAGTTCTCGGGGGAGTCCAGAAGCTGGGGATCGTACCTGGTCACGCGCTCAAGACTGTGTACTGAGGCCTTCACAACGTTGCCTCGGAAGTCGATAAAGCTCTAGAAACTAAATAATAATACTAAAGCAAAGGCATGGTTGTTCCCCAAGTTTCCACGTCTCTCACGACTTAGAGAGCATTTAGTCCGGCTTACTTGCTTAAATATCCGTTCTGAGGATTCTTTTTCGCATGAATAGTCTGGGGCAAGTATGCGGATATATCCGTGGATAATCCGGGTTTTACGGATGGATACCCATCTACAGAGATTAAGCTGGATAGGTATCTAACCACTTGAATCTCAGACGACAAGTGAGCCCACCAAAGTCCATTTCCGCCTTTGGGCCTGAGCGGTTGCTGCTCTAATCTGAGCCGAGCCCTGAGCCCTGAATAATACGATAATAAGTCACCGTGGGCATGTAAAGGGGATCCACTTCCGGCCCCCTTGAGAATCGGTTATAGTTTCCACGTCGTCTATATATGAATTTGCTAATGCCTGTTGTTTAGAACACAGCCACCTCTTTTGATCTATCAAGCCATCATAATGGTATCCGTTCTCGCCCCCCTGTAAAACTTACAAGGGCCCTTGCCGGAGCCGATTTTGGACCCTCTCGTCTAGTCGCACCTGACTGGTAATTCTGCCTCATCATTGACCAACATCACCACTAATTCGCCATGCTGTATCCATATGCCATCGGCTACTGCATAGAAGGGATCGCAATCCGCGAAAGTATCCATGAAGACGCTCCAGGCCAAACCACTGAAGAGACAACTCTCATTGTGGTCCATGCTGTATCTCCTCCCGACCAGGAGACTGGCGATGATGTCGTACAAGTCTTTGTAGCCGACTAGAAGGCGCTGGGTGACATTTTGATAAAATGCTCGGATGACGTGGTCAGATAATCTGACATATGAGAGGTCGGAAAGAACCATGCTCTGACACTTCGAAAGATCACCTGTGGTGGCAAAGGCTAATATGACAACTGCTGTTGTTCTGGCCAAATTCAGAGTCCAGGGCCAGGCCACTTGACCTTTGTCTCCACTTCCATTCTGCTCTCTCCCTTGGTTATCCAGGAGGTGCTAAAGATTCGGAGATGGCAATATATCCTCTTGGTCCATCCCGTTGAGTGACGTGGCATAAGTTTCAATGTGCTGTTTATTGTACACGCTTGGGCCTAATAGAAGCTTGCATGCCTCCTCGAGCCCTGGGGACTTATACACATGTGAGTGTATCGCGTGATTATTGGGATAGTCAGGGTACATGTGGATGTTCTGTTTCTACAGACGATCTGCGTATACTTTTGGCAAGTCCTGCACTATAATGGCACATATCAGCAACAGCCGAGGAGCTTAACGAGGCAGGATCTCGCTCGAAAGTATAGAGGGCATATCCTCGAATAGACTATTGCCGCTCGGCAACTATCTCAGTAGTTGCTGATTCGGTATCGCTGTTTGCTTTCAGCAGAATGTCCCTCGATGTATTCATTGGGTGGGCTATGGATTCGGTCGCGGATAGCAGCTGCCCCTCGGTGGGCTTAGGGCAATTGATGACTACGGAAGGGCTTCCCTCCCCAAAAAGCACCGTTCCACTAGGCATCCCAATCATTTTGGACCTAAAATATTCAGTATATTCCACACGAGCAAAGTAAGCTTAAATATAAAAATACGCACAGTAAGTCCAAGTACATAGTGGGCCCAGACTACTATCGTAGAAATTCCTTTACAGCCTTCTCCAACCATGAAGGAATCCTGATAGAGTCTCTGTACCGCGGAACCACGTCAAGAGATACTTGCAATATCGGAACCGGCAGGCCTTGATACAGATCCACGGCCTCATTCGCAATAGTCGCCACGTACAGACGAATCAGATCTGGTCTTTGCCATCCGAGATAGAACTTGTTAATATACAGGTTGACAGATGGGGTTTTTACAATCACATCGGTATTTTCTCTGTCGACATTGGTCGGAAGTCCTTGAAACTCTTACTCGTTGGTGTTTTCCTCCTCGAGTCCTGCATAAGTATACTAGGGGCTCGCATAGACTTTTCGAGCAAGCTAGTATTGCCAGCTAGTTGTCGTGAGCTTCATGCAGCGTAGATTATAAGCATGTTATGGATTTTATATTATTAGCCAGAATAATTCGGGTTTTAGTATAAAATTTCAGCTTGCTCTAAGTCTTATTAGACTGAATTCGTGTACTTTAAGTCAGAGTAGTTCGACTTACAGTAGCGCAACTCGGATTACTTTAGCTTAAAGTATAAATAATAAACTTTAATAAATAAACTTTAAAGTAAATTTATTTTATTTATATAAATTAATTAAATAAAATTATAAAAATAAAAATAAAATTTTAAAAAAAAATTAAATAATAAAATAAAGTTTTAAATTTATTTATATATTTAAAATTAAAAATAATTATTATTTATAAAAGTATTTAATTTTAATATAACTATATATTAAATTTAATATTTTATTATTTTATTTATAATTAAATTATATTATTATATTAATTTTTTATTCTTCTTTCTTGTAAGTTTAAAAGTATATCTTTACTTCTTATTTATATAACCGTTTAACGAAATACTAACGAAATATAAAAAAGAAGCTAGAAAGCAAGAGGAGCCTCGCGCGCCGACTCTCTGGCTAGGCTAATAAATGAGGTCACTTACTGTATCCCCAGGACTCTCTACTCCCCAAAAAGAGCAAACGCAGGTTCGAGAACTCCTAGTAGCAACATCAAAGGAATAAAACTCTTCGATCTTGATCGACCATCTATTATTAATTAAATGTCTCTCCTGGGTATCGACCTGGAGTAAAATAAAGGTACGGTGCGACTTCTGAGCTGCGAGGACAGGTTCGAACGATTAAGACTTACGATCGTCCAAACCTTGCCTAATTAGAATCATGCAGGGAAGCCGAATCTGGACCACTTAAAAAATCTACAATCATGACCTTAGGGCTGCGCGGAGGTACCTTTCTGCGATATGGAACCAAAAAGAAAAAGAGAATCTTGTTTACTTATATGAATAGGCAAAGGTTTAGAATGGGGCGCGAAGGCACTTTCTCCTTGAAAAGAGCCAGGCTACGTTGATAGATTAGGTGATTTATTTTTAGAGGAGGTCAAGTTTGGGATCCCCAGAGGCCGATTAGGTCTCCCTACGTACGTCGCGTGGAGTTGACAACATTCGCAAGGCAGAAGCAAATAAGAATAAAGAATGATTCGTCACCAAAAACGAGAGCAGTAACATGACTGAGCACCCCTGAGCAGAGGGTGAGGCGAGGGTGAGGCGAGGGTGAGTAGCGCCTGAGCAGAGGGGCGACGCTGACTGACCGCGTTGGAAGCGGATGTGAACAACTGTCGTCTGAGACTTCCAAGGAAATTCTCACAGTGCTGTTATTGACGCAAAGGCTTGTGTTGAGCTGAAATCTAAGGTAATTTAACTGCGGTTGTGGATTGATTTGTGACCGTCTGCTAATATCGTTTCTGTAGATCTTCAAGATCTTGGCTTGGTAAGATTGCTGGATATGTTGGCTTATATGGCAAAGATGGAGCATATCCGTCCGGAACTATAATAAGCTATACATGTAAAATGTTGAGAGTTAAAAGCATAGACTGTTTGTAATGCCACAAATGTCACGGTTGGACTTTTATACATAGAATTCCATATAATTGAACTCAGGATGCTCCAGCTTGTCGTCATGTAATCTTTCGATAGGAAGGTGCCTTTAAAGTCCAAGTATAGGCATGACGATCATGGAAGAGAGAAACGACACAAGTCACCTAGCCACCAAATGGTGAGGCGTGATATGAAATAAAAACGAAAATCAAGAAATGGTAATTTCTGCCTACAAATACATTCAGCTTACACCTTCCGCCTAGACAATGTTTGGAAATGACTAAAAGAGCAAGTCAAATCCTAAGTGGTCTATTTAATCAAAAGTGTCTGTAATTCAGGAGCTACAGTGATTCCATTAAATACAGTACGCTGTTCGCTTAAGAAAACGTGAAGTTGTCGCTTTTAGGAGTCTTTAGAAAAGAAACCTCCTCGAAGACTATCCAAATAAAGCTTGTAAGCGAGTATATAACCATTAACTAAAAAAATCATTATTTAATAATATGCTTAATACTAAAAGTCTTTGACTTACCGAATTTAATAACTTATTCATTAGTTATTATAGTCTTTTTTATTTTTTAAAATATATTTTTTTATTATTATCTTTATATATATAATTATAAATTAATTAAGTATTTAAAAAAAATTAGCCGAATATTTAAACTTAAATAAATAAAAATTAATCGGATATTTAATTTTTATATATACTTTATAATATTATAAATAAATAATATATATAAAAATTAAAATTAATATTAAATTTATTAAAATTAAAATTAAAATAAAATAAAATAAATAAAATTATATATATATATTAAAATATTAAAAAAAATTTATTAAATTTATATATATTAAATATATATTTTTAATAAATAATTTAATATAAATTAATAAATAAAAAATTAAAATAAAAATAAAAATAAATTAGAATTATAAAAAAAAAATTTAATTAATAATTAAATAATTATAATATATATAATATATATATAAAAATTAAATAATTAATTATAAACTTTTATATATATATATATATATAAAATAAATATAAAGTATCTAAACTTATAAAATAATCGAGATACTATAAGCTTATAAAGTACGTGTAGTAGTTTATTAATTTTTCGTTTAAAAGATGAAATCCTTTAAAGAATAATTCGACAGCTTTTTAGTATTCTTAAGTGTCCGGCTTTTTATTATATCACTCTATCTTTTTTGGAGAGCGTCTTTCGAAAGCGATTGGAAGCCCAAGCACTATCCTTTAAAAGCGGACTATATCTATAAGCGGTTCTGCCTCAGCGTGCTTCTATAACGAAAGCGAAAGCCTATCGCTATCGCTATCGAACAAACTCTTATCGAAAATGGGAATACCAGTCTGTTTCGGAACCGTCTCAGTAGCAAAGTGAGAGAATAACCATTTAGCTAGTTCAATATCGTGTGTTCCTGGCTGTCCTCGCGCCTTTAAGAGATAGTTATATGGTTTAGATATATGCAATGCATATCGATGCTTCCAAGTCGGATAAAAATCGTCGAGTGAAATTGTTATGGTGCGCAAATCATGAGTTGTAGAGAGTGTGTCAACAAGAGCAGCTTCTAATGTGGATTTGCCGCTCCCCCGAAGTCCTGTGAGCCCATTATAAAAGGCTTTCTTCAGCCGGTCGTTTCTCTATGAGTTTGGTGCTTCGTGATCTAAGGCAAAAGGAATTGCAGAATTCTTTCTGCGGTCTCTTGTGAGGGTATAACAGCCTGCATGACTAGAAACAGGGTTCGAGACCTAGAGTTAGAGATTGAGGATCGGAAACTTTGGCAGGGCATGATAAGATCCCAGAGAGGGAGCTTCTGTCCAGAGCAGCAAAGCGACGAATCATACGAATGCGGGGAGACTAGCATAACAAGTGGAACCGAAGTGGAAAGCGGGGGAAACGTGGAGATAGTGGGGACAACCCGAAGCATTGGAACTGACTTTGGCCAATCGGAGTGCTGTGCTCTCTCACTATGGAGCTCGGAGTGCGTATTCCGTAGCTAGTCCCATATTACAACTTGCAAGCCAGCTCCACTATCTAGTCCTAAAGCTAAGAAGTCGCAAGTTGCAAGGAATCAAAAGGAACTCTTTGCGGTCATATTTCACAGTTCTAGTTGATCAAATCCCATTTATAACGTAACTTCAACCTAAGCTATGTCTCTTACCAAAATAGGGCGTCTATTATCCGTTACGCTGCGGCCAGGAACGCACCTCACGTGACCAAAAATAATCCCTGTTCCCGAAGAACACCAAAAATCAAGTCCTTATTTATATATAAAATTTTTATATTAAAATATTATTATTTAAATTAATTTTTTTTTTAATTTTTTTTAAAATATTAATTTAAAAATATAAAAATTAAATTAAAAATTTATAATAAATAAAATAATAATTTAATTTAAATATATAAAAATAGAATTAAAAATTTATAATAAATAAAATAATAATTTAATTTAAAAATTAATTAAAAAATAATAATAATAATCTCGAAAAAATTAATATTTATATTTTTATTATTTTTATAAAACTTTAATAATTAATTTTTTTTAATAATTTTTTTATTTTTATAAAATTTATTAAATATATTTATTTTTAAAATATTATTATTATAAAAATATATAAAATAATTAATAAAATAATTTAATATATTATATAAATTAAAAAAATTTAAATATTTATTTTAATAATATTATTTTTTATATTAAATAATTTAAAAATTATATATAAATAAAAAAAACTTTATAAATATTTTTTAATAATAAATTTATAAAAAAGTTTTTATTTTTATAATTATAATATAAAAATTATTAATAAATTTAATTATTTAATTATATAAAATATAAGTTTTTATTAAATATATTATAAAAAATATTAAATATTAAAATATTAATTATTATATATTATATTTATTAATTATTATTTATTAATACTTTATTTAAATATTTTTAAATTTAAAAATATAAATTTTAAAAATTAATAAAACTTTAAATTATAATTTATAAAAATTCTTTTAATTAAAAAATATAAAAGTAAAATATATCCAAAGAAAAAAATATCTTAAATTAATCAAGAAGTTATTAATATATTTATTTAGTTATATAAGTAAGTAAAAAATAACTAAAAGAAGAATATACGTCTATTATAAAAGTTTAAAGTATAAGGATCGACTACGAAAATGAGTTACACTCAGTCAAATTATAGTTAATCAAAAGAAAGACAACTCTAGGCACAAGTCCTTATTTAGCTATAAGCAGCACGACGTTAACTTATATCGGGAAAGAGGTTGTTTTGAGGTTTTTCATAAATAAAGTCGAAATTGAGGGTTTTCAGACTGAATTCCAGTGCTCTGATTGGCCTAAATTAAGCGAAAACCGATGCGCACGGACCAATGCATTCCTGGCCGCAGCGTAACGGATACCGCATAGCTTCCATACACGCTGACGGCATTGGGCCAGAGGTAATCGAAGCCGGCGTCGAGGTGCTGAAGAAGCTTGCCTCGAGTCTCAACACGTTTGACCTCACGTTCGAGAATTTTGACTGGAGTTCAGACTACTACAAAAAACACGGCCGCTACCTCCCCGACGACGCACTGACAAGATTGAAGAAATTCGACGCAATTCTGTTTGGGGCGGTGGGAGCACCTGGTAAGTACAGCTCAAAACCATGAGTAGGCTGAGGGGAAAATCCTTGATTGAATTGAGAACTAGACGTGCCTGGCCACATTTCCCTCTGGGGCTTGCGCCTCGCCATCTGTCAACCTTTTCAACAATACGCCAACGTACGCCCAACCAAGGTCTTCCGAGGCACCCAATCCCCCTTGCGCAATTGTAACAGCGGCGAACTTGACTGGGTCATTATCCGCGAGAACTCCGAGGGTGAGTATGCAGGTCACGGCGGAATCAGCCACGCGGGCTAGCCATGGGAGTGCGCGACAGAAGTTTCTATACTTACCCGCCACAGCGTAGAGAGGATTATGCGCTTTGCCTTCCAGATTACGGTGGATTGATCCAGAAGACTCTTGATGGTGGTCACCAAGAGTAATGCACAGAGAAACGGAATGGTTCTATGGGATAAGATCGCTGCTGAAATTGCGCAAGAGTTTCCCGATGTCACTGTTGACAAGATGTTAGTGGATGCCATGACTACTCGCATGGTATTGAAGCCGGAAACTCTGGATACGATTGTGGCTACAAACTTGGTATATGCTGGCTGGTCCACTAATTTGCTCTACTTGACATCTAATGTTTTTGTTTAGCACGCCGATATCTTGTCAGATCTTGCAGCTGCTCTTGCAGGATCAATTGGTATCACTCCTACCAGCAACCTTGATCCCACAAGGCAAAACCCTTCTATGTTCGAGCCCATCCACGGCTCCGCGTTTGACATTACGGGAATGGGTATTGGTACGTGGGAGCTTCACGAATTCGCCCAGCGTGCTAATTGTGTTCTAGCAGACTCTGTGGCAACTTTTTAGACAGCGACCGAGATGTTATTGTGGCTCGGTGAACGTGAAGCAGGGAATCTTTGGTTGGATATTGTTGAGACCGTTTGTGAAAATGGCACTGTTACCAAAGATTTATTCGGGACTGCAAATACAAAGGAGGTAACAGCAGCGGTATGTGCGGAAATTGAGAAGAGACTCCTTGCCAAGGAAGTTTAGTTATTTTCTGGATTGCTCACTGCTATATAACTCAAGAGTTAGATTTGGTTCTTTATCGGGATTTATGACAAATGAAACTGAAAAAATGAAAGTCGTGTCTAGATATAAAATGAGTGTTCTCAGAAGACTCTGAAACTGCGTATAGTGTATAGCCTAGCAACAGAAGTCTTGCCCGTGTGCAAGTCTGGTATCACAGGTTGTTACTATAGTGGAGCGAGTAGCAGGCGGTACGAAGCCGTCCACATTTACCCTACTACGAAGCTCACCGCCCCCTACCTTCTGAAAATGTGCAGAACATCACCAAATTTTGAGCGAAAAAGACCTATTACATCCCCAAATAGAAAAAAGAGAAAACTCAATTTAATGTTTAAAGCTACAACATGTTCCTCTAGGTTGTAGCAGTACGGCGCAAGTATCACGACGGAGAAATTAAGACAAGCTATATATCAAAGCATGTGTCACCATTCTCTGCAGATTGCCTACTCTACAAATGCGCCTGCTCGGCAATTGGACTGATCAGCCTTCCCTCAATAACGGCAACTTTCAAGTTTTCCAGAACCAGTTCCTCCATTTCCTTCTGCGTCTCATAGGTAGCAGTTCCAATATGTGGCAGAATGAAGACGTTTGGGTTCTTGATCAGTCTCTCGTCGACCTTGGGTTCAGCATCATACACGTCAAGTCCGACAGAGTAAACCTATATAAAATGAGTCACCATCTCTAAGCCTTATCAAAGAAGTGAAAAATGTTCCACCTACCTTTCCTGAATCCAAAGCTTCTATCACCGCTTCGGTATGAACTAACCCACTCCTCGCGGTACTCACAATTACAACACCTGTCTTCATTTCCGTAAACTCAGCCTTGCCGTTAATATTTTGTATCGATTCGCTAAGAGCTAAATTCAAGCTGATGACATCTGACTGGGAAATTAACTCCTTGAGTGACATATACTTGGCGCTCGCTTTTCGTTCCGCGGATAGACGAGACCGGTTTTGATCGATAAAACTCATTCCGAAAGTATTCGCTCGAAGGGCGACTTCCTAGTTCGCGCAGCGTCAGTCTCCGTTCTGCAAAGGCACTTGTCATTGCATCCAGTAGGTTTGTGCTTATTCGCCCAATTCCACCCATTCCAATAATGCCAAGAATCTTCTTGCTAGGATCATAACACAAAGTAAAGTCGCCTCTCGAATGCCAGCGAGGGGCTTGTGTGCTTGTCGCAGAGCTCCAATCATGAGGAAGATGGCAATGTCAGCCGTAACATCACCAGCATAGCTGACTGCTCCCGGTATTCTTGTAATCTTGATGCCTTGGAAGTATTGTTAATCCCATCACCTACAGGTCGGCAGGTACAAAACAACGTACCTCTCTTCGTGCAGTCATCTAAATCGATATTGTCGTACCCAGCACTATTATAATAAATATACTTCAAGGACCTTAGTAAAACGGCAAGCCACTCCTTGTCAAAGCATCCGGTAATCTGTCATAAAAGATTAATTACTCCATTCCATCTTCTACGCTACAAAAAAAAGTTTACGCTCGTCGAAGCATTAAATCTAAAAATCGCAACTACGTTATCATCCCTTTCTGCTTTACAGTTTTATAAATATTCGGCTCGTGTTCCTGATCCGAATCCTGTACAAATTTCAGTAAACCGAAGCTTGAAAGTGGGGGAAAACGGAGCTTACCTTGAGCTTCAAAATTAACGCCAAAGCTTCCAAATCTTTCTTTCATAGGCGATCTTTCCGATCATCAAGGCGGCTCCTCGAAACATCGTGCAGATTCAAATTGTCTAGAGTTCAGGATGCTATTGCTTGCAATCACATTTTGAAAAGTGCTGAAATGCCATTCGAAATTTTTTCAAGGCCCTTAAGGGCATACGAGTCCTCCAAGGGGGTGGGGGTGCAATACCAAGGAAGAGACACCCAGGTACCTGGAGTTTTCGTCTTATTCCGAAATCGCGATCTGCCACTGTTGGTGGCATTCTTACCATTCCGAGTGCGTGCACTGGAAATCACCTGAAAACTTGATATACATGATTCTGTCCTAAAGGAGAGACCATTGTAGGGATCCAATCACGTTCTACCAACGCAAGTATTATACCAATATGCTCCTAGACATTTTGTTGGCATCGTGCCGGGTCGTTTCAATTAATGGATTTGAATGCATTCGTCAAGAAGGTCAGTGGTTATCGAATATGTGAGATTTCTCGACTCAAGTCACTACTACAAGGAGTCGATCCATTTATGCTACATCGCCTCTACCACTGCCAGAGGTCGCACTGGAGATCCTGTTGCCCCTATCAACTTCAACGGCGTAAGAACAAACAAAAAACTCCTCAATCCCAGCAGCGGTCAACTCTTCCAGATTCAACACTACAATGATTTGAATGAGACTCTGGAAAAGAAGAATCATATGCGCCGGCCGCGCAAGGGAGTTCGGTCCCCGCACAATCTGATCAAAAGTATTCGTGTCGCTGCCAGTCGCCTTGATGCCATGCTTCGCCAGCCACTCTGCAGCTGGCCCAATGACACCCGGCACACCCTCATCGCCGCCGTGAAATGCAGCATGATCCTGATACAGTTGCTGCTAGCCCGTCCGGACCAAAGCAACATCTCCCGGGTTCAACGTCCGCTTTCCCAGCGCCTTTTGCAACTCCTCCGCCGTGATGCCATAGCCAGGCGCCAAATGGTCTACCGCTAGTGTTTTAGGCATAACGAGGAGGATGCCACGAGTCACTATGGGCTCGATCATGTCTGCTCCCAGTTGCCGGAAACGTCCGCCCTTAGTGGCCTCGGTGGCATCTAAGCCACCGTGGATCTTCCCATTGACCGCCCAGTGGCCCAAGGCATCGATGTGCGTGCCTATGTGAGCGCCTATGCTAGGGGGCTGGATGGTCAGCCGGCGGGCCACAAGGTTAGCGCCTCTACCTGAGTAACCTCACGCTGTCGTTGCAAGGGGAATAAGCGATGGGGGAATAAGCGAAGGGACTGTAAGCGAAGGGGCTGTAAGCGAATGGGCAATAAGCGAAAAAAGTAGGAAGAGCTCGTTGGCGCTGGTTCCTTCCCTGTGCGCCGGGACGCTCTTTGTCGCTATAGCGTCGCACCAGTCCCATGTGGTAAGGGGGTGGGATCTCGGGGCGGGCATGCCATTTTCGAGGGGAACAGCAAGGTCGAAGATGCGTTTTCTTTTAGAAGCTGCTTGTATAAGAGCTATTGTTGAATATTATTAGATTTAAGGAAAGCACGGGAAATAATATATCGGACTTAAAGATTTTATTAAATCGGACTTACTTTAAATTAATAAATCGGACTTACTTTAAATTAATAAATCGGACTTTTCTTTAAAATTAAAATTAAATTTTATTATTTAATTTTTTATATTTTATTTAATTATTTTTATATTTAATAATTAAAAATAATTTATAAAAAATATTATAATTTTAATATTATTTTTTTTAAATTTATTTTTATGAATTATAAATTTTTATTAAAAAATATATTTTTTATAAAATTTATAAATTAAAATTAAATTAAAATAAATTTAAAATATATTAATTATTTATAAAAAAAATTATTTTATTTTATTAAATTATTTTATTTTATTAAATTATTTAATAAATATTAAATTTAATTATTTTTAATATAATATTTATTATTAATTTAAATTTTTCTTTTATAATTATAATTTTTTATTATAAAAAACTTATATTATAAAAATAAAATTATTAAAATTTTAAATAAATAAAATATTTTTAAAAAATATAAATTTTTTAATAAATTTTTAAATTTTTAAAAAAAAATAAAAAATAATCAAAATTATTTAAAATATTTATAAAAAAAATTTAAAATAAAAATTAATATTTTAAAAATATTAATAATAATTTTTTTTAAAACTTTAATTAAATAATATAATTTTAAATTAAAATTAAATTTTTTTTATTATATTTAAAAATAAATTATTTTAAAAACTTAAATATTAAATATAATATTTATAATTAAATTATATAAATTTAATAAAATAAAAAAAATAATAATATTAAAATATTTTTTATTAAATTAAAATAAAAATAATAAATTTATTATTTAATTTATTAAAAAAATATAAATTAATTATTATTATTATTTATAATTTATTTAAAATTAATTAAATATATTTAAAAATATAAAATAATTAAAATTAATATAATTAA
>Ga0302221_10001296_pt1 | contig 16322 bp, 12 predicted proteins | sample II_Palsa_E2_1_FD_193517 | JGI IMG/M metagenome (GOLD analysis project Ga0302221, IMG submission 193517) | Peat permafrost microbial communities from Stordalen Mire near Abisko, Sweden - II_Palsa_E2_1 | ecosystem: Environmental > Terrestrial > Soil > Palsa > Peat permafrost | place: Sweden... | reverse complement strand
TTTATATAAATAAAATTATATATTTTATATAAGTCTAGTTTAATAAATATTATTATTTTATTAAATTTATTTTATAATTTATTTATAAATAATAATATATAATAATCTTTAATAATAATTATATTTAGTTTTTAATAATTAATATAAAGTTTTTTTTTAATTTTTTTTTTAATATAAATAATATCGGACTTTTTATTAATAAGTTTAATAGTCTAATAAATTCTTTTTTTAGATTTTTATCGATATATTTTTTTAATATTTTAAGATTAATTTTTAATATTTAATAAATTAATAAAAAAAATTTTTTTTTTTTTTTTAATAATATTTTATAATTTTATTATTTATATTTAGATAAAGTCTTAATATTTATTTCTTTTCTAAATAATTTTATAAATTTATTATATTTTTTTAATATTTATTTTAAAAATAAATCTTATTTTTTTTTTATTAAATATTTTAATTTTATTTAAGAAATAATATATATTTCTTTAGGGTCTCGTAAAGAAATTAATCTTGTCTTTTTTTTTTATATAAGTAAATATTTTTTAAAATATTTATTTTATAATAATATATTTTATTTCTAGTTAATATTAAAATTATAATATTAAATCCAGGATATTTTTAAAATAATCTTATATCGTCCGATAAATATAATATTAAAAATAATATACTTTAAATATAATCTTTATTATTTTTATTTTTATTATTCTAGATTCTTTATTAATAAACTTTTTATTAATTATTTTTAGCTTATAAAAATAATACTTAATCCTGGTTTTTAGTTTTAATTATAATATTATTTTTCTTAATATAAAATTCCCCGTGACTCCTAAATTAATTATAATTTATATTTTATTACTTTATTTAATTATTTTAATAATAATTATTATAATAAATTATTATTTTTTTATACTAGTTATTTTTTAATATTTTTAAAATATATTAATTTATTATTAAGATACTTCCTTAAATAATCCTATTATTTATACTTTATATATTTATTTAACTTTAAATTTATAAATTATTTAAAAAAAATATAATTTATAAAAAAGTTAAATATTATTTTTTATATTTATCTATAGTCTCTGGTCCCGCCCTTGGACTAATAATTTTTATATTTCTTTATTATTTAATTTTTTTTATTTAGATATAGACCCTAGATTAAATAAAAATAATATATATATTTAATTATTCTTAATTTTTTTTTATTTTATTTATTAATAATCCTAAAATATTATTTTTTATTATATTCCTTAATTAGGTCCTTCGATAAAGATCTTGTCTAGTTTTCTTTATTTAATATTTAATTTATTATTTTATAGAATTAATATTTATTCTCTAGTGTCGTTATCTTTTAGAAATACTTTTCTCTAAATTACTTTTTATATTTCTTTTATCCTTGGCCATTTGTCGGGCTATATAAATAATATTTCTTCTTATATAATCTCCGGTTATTATCCTAATATTAATAAAAAAAAATTATTTATATTTAATTTAATTAAGTTACTAGACTTATTAGTATCATTAATTTATATATATATATATTCTTTTTTTAATTATTTTTTTAAAATATTTAATAATTATTATTAATATTATTAATTATATTTTAATATTTTATAAATTCCTAAATATTTTTTTATTTAATTAATTATATATATTTCTAATAAATTATAATCCTTACTCCTATTTATAATATAAATTTTTTTTTTTTTTAGGATATTTTATTCTTTTAATATAATCTTACTATATATTTTAATAATCTATACTCGAAATATAATTTTTTTTCTTATCGTCTTTATATTTTTTTCTTAAAGATTTTTTTTATTTTTATTATTCCGATAATAATATCTAGCTCCATTAATAAATAATACTTACCCGAAGTTTTTTTTTATTTATACTCCTATAAATATTATTTTTATTTTTTAAGACTATATTTATATATATAATTATTAATCTTAATCACTAGTATAATAAACTCCTATAAATTATCTAGTTTTTTAGACCTAATTATCTCGTCCTTAACTTTATTCTTAAGGCCAATATAAAATTAATATTATAATATCGCCTTATTCCACTAGATTTTTATCACTAGTTACTAAAAGTTTATTATATAGATTACCGCCAAGCCTCTCTGTCTAAAATATTCAAGATTTTATTTCGTTATAATCTTCTTCTTGATATCTCTAAAGACTTATTATATTCCCTTGCTAAATTCCTTTATAATATAAAAATACTTAATAATATTATTCTTTATAATTATAATATATTATTTTTATTTATTTTTATACTTTATATAATTAATTAAAAAAAATTTAATTTAATTAAAAATATTTTTTTATAATATTATAATAATTTATAAGATTTATTATATTTTTATTTTAAACTTATATTTATTAAAGACTATATAAAGTTTATATTAAGTTAGGAATAAATCTAGTTTAGATTAAATTTTCTTAAATTTATTAAATAATTTAATCTTAAAATCTCCTGGAATAAAAATTTTTTCTAGAATAAATATTTTTTATTTTTATATAATTTTTTTTTTATTATTGTTTTTTTTAATAAATATAATTAATTTATTTTAATTTAATATTATTATATAAAGATATTTAAAATATAATACTTATAGTTTATTATAATAAAAATAAACTTTAATATATTAAAAATTAAGGAATCTTAAACAGGAAGTTTTAATAAATCCAGTAAATATTATCGGATAATATCTTAAAATATTATATAATTATAAGTATATAAAAAATATTATTTAAATTAAGTATAAAGTTTTTATTTATATAAGAACATGATTTTCCTATATAGTCCTTTATATTATACTAGACCTCCAAGAAGTCCTAGATCCCGTGGATTCTTATTTCTCGTAAGCGAATCCATTAAGATCCATCACGTGACCTCCATATAATCTCGTCATATATCATTAGATTCTTTATAATATAGCGTCTTCCATGCCCGAGTCTCAGGCCTTAATAATAATTTATAATAACTAGAGGTCAATAGTCCTGGACTAGAACTAATAATAAATAATATCGGAAATAAAATAAAAAAATAAAAAATAAAAAAAATAATTAATTTATAATATAAAACTAGATAAAAAAAATTATATTATCTAGTAAAATAAAAAAACTAAAGTATTAATTATAATAATTAATATAAAATAAAAAATTTAAAGTATATATAAAAAATAATAATTAATTTTTATAAAAAATATTTTTTTAAGTCAAGACTAAATATTAAAAAATAAAATATAATTATTTAAATAATTAATATTAAAAAATATAAATAATTATTTCTAGAAAAAAAAATAATAAAAATAAATAAATATTTATTTAAAAAAAAATTAATAAAAATTTTAAAAAATTTTAAAAAATTTTAAAAAATAAAAAAATTAATTAAAATTAAGATTTTAGTAAATAAGAGACGAGATTAATATATATTAATAAAAATATAAAAATTATAAAATTAAAAAAATTATTTATTTAAATTTTAAAAATAAAAATAAAAAAAATATTAATTTAATAATAATTAAAATTTTAGATTTATTATAAAATTAAAATATTATTATTTAAAATAATAATAAAAAAATTATTAATAATATTTATAATAAAATTAATAAAACATTAAATATAAATTAAAAAAAATTAAAAGAATATCTAGAAATACTTTTAAAAATAAATAAATAAAATATTAATAAATAAAAAATTAATATAAATATTAATAAAAAATATAATTATAATAATAAATATAATTATTAATAATTTTTTTATATAATTAAAAAAATATATTATAATAATATTTAAGATTAATATATTAAATAAAATAAAAAATAATAAAAATATAAAAAATAAAAATATTTAAGATAAAGTATTAATAAAATTATAAAAAATTAAAAAAAGAATTAATTTAATAATTAATCTAAATAATAAAATATAATATAAAAAAATTATTTTATAAAAAAAAAAAAAAAATTAATCCGGGAGATAAATAAAATAAAATATTATTATTATATTAATATATTAAAAATAAATTTAAAATAAATTATTAAATATTTATATAATAAATAAAAAAATATCAAATTTTTTTTTAAAATAATCAAGAAAAATAAATAAGTTTATTAATTATTTTTTTTATATTAAAGATAAAAATAAGAGTTCTAAATTTATTTAATAAAAGCAGGAAAATAAAAAAATTATCGAGGGCAGGATCGTCAAAAAAAAAATTAAAAAAAAAAATTAAAAAAAAAATATTAAAAAAAAAATATTAAAATTATAATATTAATAAAAAGATTATAAAAAATAATAAAAAATATAAAATTAATAAAATAATTAAAAAAAAATAAAAAAAAGATTAAAGTAATATCAGAAATATTAATATCTTATCCGTGAGTTTTTAAAAAAAATTAAAAAAATTAAGAGAAATAAAAAAAAAAAATATAAGAAGGAGATTAAATATTTATTAATAAAGTAATAATTTATTATTAATATAAGAAATATAATAAAATATATAATAAATTTATATTATAAAAAATAAATAATTTAATAAAAAATAATTAAGTTTTTTTATAATCTAGTAATAATAATTTTATATAATTAATAAATATTTATATAAGTTTACTAGAAAAGAAATTCCTAATAATTATTTTTAAAGATAATTAAAATATAATAATAATATCGACTTTAAAGTTATTAAAGTCTATAAGAATTATAATAAATTTAATTATCCCGTATAAAGTCTTTATTAAAAATTCTTATAATTAAAAAAAAAGAATAAAATTAAAGAAGAATTTAAAAAGTTTTTCGAAAAAGTTTAAATTTAAATTATTATTAAAATATTATTAAAAAAAAAATATTTTTAAAAATTTATTTATCGATATTAAAGATAAAGTCCGAGTTTATAGACTTAAGATAAAGATATATTAGTGAGAAGAATATTAAATTAATGAGAGAAAAATTATTTAGGGATTATTTTTTAAAAATATTTATTAATTATAATAAGAAAAATAATAAAATTTATTAAAAGATTAATCAAAAAATATTAATATAAATAATTTATATTTAATTATATATATAATACTTAAAATAAAAGACTAAGGAATAAAATAAAAAAATAATATATTATAATTTATATTTTAAAATATTCTTTAAATCTATAATATTATTTTAAATTATTTAATAAATATTTAAATCCGTGCTAGTTATAAATATTTAAGTAATAAAAAAATTTACTTTAAACCTAGATAATATAATATTGAATAAAATAAGAATAATAAATATTTTAACTCCAGTAAAATAAGGAGTAAATATTATTATTTATAAAAGAAAGAAATAAAGAATAATATATAGAGATATATATATAGATTTAGCGAATATAATTATTATTAAAAATAATTAAGATTTCGTGAAATTTAATAAAAACTAAGGATTTTTTAAAGGAATTTCGGAAAGAAAAAGGGAATAATTTAGAAAGATATACTTTAATTTTTAATAAAAAAATTTAAAATTATTTATTAATTAATAATCCCTGGCTATATTATAATCTTATAAATTTTTAATTTAATGACTAGGAGTTTATGAAAGTTTTATAAACTTGGCGGAGGAAGAAAAATATTAAAAGAAATATGATTATCGAATATTTCCGGGGGGGAGAAAAGGGGAGGCAGAAGGGGGGGGGCAGTGTCAGAGGGTGCCGACATCCCTAAGGGCGCAGGGTGCGGGGGGATTAGTCCGTGCACACGAGCTCCTGCCTTAAAGTTTCGCTCTCTTCTCTAGACTCTCTTTCTCCAAGTTTCAGTCAATCAATTACTCTGAACGTGCTCCCCGACTAGGACTTTTTGGTGATCCATTACATACTGTAAAATAAGCGTGCTTTGGTGCGGAGCGTGCTTTGGCGCGGGAATTCGGTTATGCACGATGATTCCATACCATGTCTTATACAAGATCCCAGTTGTCCTTACTGGACAGCAGCATTGGTAAGGGGGGATCCCACTCTGGAAGTGTTTCGGATAGGCCGTTAGCTATAGGAAGGAGATGACAAGCCCGACCCCAAATCTTGCATTGCCATAATTGCGAATATATATATTTGAACAAGCTGGCGTCCTGTGTCCCATTATGTCGGCACGAGAAAATAATAAATAGGGAACCTAGGTATAAACGAGTTCCAGGAATGTTCGCCACGTGCTCTAAAGCCTCTCAAATTAAAAAATATTATAACTTTATAATTTATTAATATAACTTTATATTATAAAGTAAGTTTTAAGATCTAAAAAAGAAAATTTAATATAAGTTAATAATTTAAATAATATATTATAAAATTTTATTAAAATTTTAATTAAAAATAAATTTTTTTTTTTAAATATATTAATAATTTTATAAGTTTTTATTATATTATAAATTTTATTTAAAATTAAAATATATTATAAAATTATAATCTTTTTATAATATTTTTTAAAAACTTTAAAATTTTATTAATAAAATATAAAGATTTTAAAGATTTTAAACGAGTATTTTTGTGACGGCAGGAACTAAGCAGGTGTCAGGAGCAGAGATCTCGATTCCTAGGTCTAACTAAAACTTAAAGCTAAGGAGTAAAGAAGAGAAGTCGAGGAAAGAGAAGTGAGTTATACCCCGACGTCTCCTTAGCTTCAAACCTTAAGTGGTGCGGCAGGTGGCTGCGGCAGTCCTGCGACGCTAGTCGTATCAGGTGACGTAGTAAGTGCGACGTGTGTCGTTACCAGGTGACGTGTGGCGTACGCCGCCGTTATAATTTTCGAAAAAATAAATAAAAATAAGCGAAAACCTCAAAATTCTAATATTTTTATTTATTATTTTTAAAGAAATTAATAAAGTTTTTTATATATAATTTAAAACTTAAATTAAAACATATATAATATATTATATATAAATAATTAAATATTTTTATTAATAATTAAAAAGTTATTTATATATTTATTAATAAAATTATTTTAATTTTTAATTTATAATATATATAATATTATATAATAAACTAATTATATTTAATATTAAATAAATTATATTTAAATAATATAAAATAAATTTTTAAAAAAATCTCTTTTTTACTTTATAAAGTAAAAAGTTATAAGAGTTCATAATTGGGAGTGGTTATAGTCACGTGACGAACATTCCTGGAACTCGTTTGTACCTAGGAAAGAGAGTTGTGCCACGCGACGATGTTCTAAATTTAGCATGCTACCTAAGGTAGACGCCCCCCTTTATTTTATCTTCAGATTCTGCCGATGCGGGGATCTGCCACGTTTATATTTAGCCCGCTCCTCGAGTTGCATTCCCTGGTCTCCTTGTTTTGTCCGTTCTCTCGAACTGGACACATCCTCACTATCCGTTCCAGTTCCCGGCTGTTCAGCTCTGCATGCCCTCACCCATGTACCAGATGCACGCGTATTTACTTCCACGTTGCCCAATCGGCTCTATTGCCACCTTCTCGTGTCTGACTGCGGGCGAAGAAGCCAATTCTTCACAGCAACGGAATCGCCTCGAAACCGTCCGCGATACCAGCTCTCTGTCCGCCTAGTGTCGATCGACTCCGGACAGTTGAATGCCGAATAATCTTTTGACACGCGCACACACGAAATTGCTAGGAGAAGCTCTCCGTCCACCCCCATCAAGTACCCTGCCAATTCCAGAGGCGGAAGAAACGGCTCGACATCGTCCGGAGGGGTGGGATTGCTGGTAATGAGCGCCGGTATGCAGGGTACGAATCGGATCTAGATCTTTAATCCTGAGTTCGCGGCCTTCTTGGCCAATTCTACTTTCTTGATGGCAGCACAAATACAAAGTTATATAATTCCAGCTGTCCGAACCGTACTCTCCCATGTTAAGCATTGCCCTGTCTTTCCCAGCTGTGATGCCTGATAAGCAGTCTCACTCTTGCCTCTCATAGCTTGCTTTGTCATACTGCCAAGGTAGCTCCTTGGTTGTCACTTCGTAGAATGAGCCTGCTTGCAATCTTTACACTCATAGCATTGTTGAACCAGTTCAGCATCTTCACAAATGCTCAAAACATTGACTCTCTGTGGTTTGCTCCGGAGGTACCTATAACAAGGGTTTGTGTCTTCCAAAGTAACTTACCGCACATTCTCATCAGATGCTAGTTTCAAGTGACAGTAACAGTACCATCTCTACCTTCTGGAAGCGGTGCGCATGCGGTTTGGCCCGGGGTTGAGAATGACGGAGCAGCATTCGTTTTTCAAGGCGTTATCAGTGACTCGAAAAGTCCGGGGGCCTGGCAGTTCTGGGTTGAATACTGCTGCAAGTAAGATCAACCCAAGTCCTTTAGAGTTCACAGCTAATGCCCTCCTTCAATCCCAACTACGAAGCCTCACCAATCAAAGGTATAAATGAATCCCCTTCGCTATCCTCAGCATTGACGAAAAGAAAAGTATACCCGGGAGACTCGATAACAAGCACCTTTACCCTAGGATCTGGAGGATGGACAGATAGTTGGTCACTCTCGCCAGGTTCAGCAGGTGCATCTGCTGGACAGATCTCTCAGAGTGGGTCGTCTTCTAACACATTCAGTAAGTGAGACCTTCTGGATATTAGCAGCGAGAGATTGCTTACAGTGCTGGATCGGAAGCTGGAACCATTACCCAAGTAAGTTCCGTAAGCACCTTTTTAATCCCCAAGAACGAAATCTAACTAGAGTAGGCGCTTCTTGCTATCGAATTGCAAAACGGTGCGGCCTGGAATTTTGGTCAAGTACTGTGGAGCAGTATCTCGATCCAGGCTAAAATAACTTCGTCTTGGTGCTCGACTAAATACACAACCAGTGGTGGGTTTCAGTACCGGATCTCTAGTGGTTCTGCTTCAACGAGCGGATCTTCCACAACATGTACATACAATAGCGTATCGCTGAGTCCGTAAACTGGGGCAAGCATTGACAGATTATTGGATCGAAGAAATAATAGGACCAGGCATCGTCAGAAGACATGTATCTGGACACTCCTGTACATATTGTGCTGGGGAACATTGCTTCAAAAGTCCTGATAGACAAGTATGAAACGCAGCGGCATCATTATGAGTAAAAGCGAATGCAGCAGTTCTGGCGATCAAACGTACGTTGAGGACTGTATCCCGTAGTCGCTGAGGTTAAATTACGATTAAAACGAATATAGATAAAATTTAAAAGAGAATTAATCGAGCGTATACTGTTTTAAAGAGAACTCTTATACAAATTTACTCTCTGCAGAGCTCTCCTCGCGAGAACACCAAAATCGTGTTTTGGAGGCACTTCTCAGAACTTAATAATTAAGTATACAGATATTAAGCCCTCTTAAAGAGTAAAAGCCCTGGCTTATACGAGTATTTTGATCTACTCGTTATTAAATATAGTCTTAAATTAAGGGAGTTATTTAGAGAACAAGTTTGGGGGAAAGTATGCGATCGCAAAAAGAGTGCGGGAGCGAATTTTAGCGCATAATCTCAGGTTTTTACATACAGCTGTAAATGCGGCTCCACCAGCTCTTTAGACGACATCTCTTTCCAGTCATCTGTCAATTAAAAATGTATAATTTTAAGAGTGTTTTCCCTTGATTCCTAATATTATAGGAACGTTTTAGTAAGAATTTATCAAAATCATTTGATATTTTACGTTCCCAACCCTTTGAAAAGGTTACTGGAAAGCGGCCTGCGATCCCCTATAGGGAGAACTCGCGAGGGGCTTCACGAAACAAATCGCGAAATCGCCAAAATGCAACGATTGACTTTTCGAGAAAGAAAATTATAGTTAAACAATAATTTATTTTTTTGTTTCGTGATCTAATACTATTCATTATTAATAAGATAACTATTTGTATAGAAACCGCCATTACCCTATTGTATTCTTTCCTTGCGTTTAGCGAACAGCTTCGCGATTGCCTATTGCAGTTTGCTCCTTCCAAAAATTTGGGTTTTTACCGAGGGGGTTTCTCTCTCATTTAGCGACTTCCTCCGACTTTTCTCTCTCCATCAACAACAAACAACACACACTTTCGTTGATCTCCTCGTGTTGCTTTCCACCTTTCAAACCTCTCATCCATCCAAATCCAACTCCATATTTGGTTTTCAACTTCAGTTCAAGGCACACGTGTACTCTACACTTCTGTTTTCCACATATCAGGGAACTTCAATAGCCTGACACTACAATGCTATCGTATAGATCAAAGAACATCGACGCCATCGAGGCATACGTATCGGAAGATGATGGCGATGCAGAGGACTTCTTGGCGGATCTCGACTGGGAATCTGGGAGTCCTGGAATCAGATATTAGAAAGCTTTGTAGGCTGCACTATAAGATGCCTACTACTTACACATGCACAGGTCTTTTTATTATAAGGCTTCTCTCGTACTTCATAATGCAAAATTTAACCGTCACTTCTCACAGTGCGAACCAAACTTCAACGTGCCACAAACTCGAGAAGTTCCTCTCTAGCTTTGCTCTTTACAGTATTGAAGCAAGAACTTCGCCCTTTGCGCGCAACGGCACGACTCCTCTTCCTTCTCGCCGGTTAGCTATAGCAAAGGGTGGAACTCATCAACTCCTTCCTCTATTTCAAATTTTAAATACAAGGATTGGAAATTCGGAACTTACGAGAAGTTATGTATAAGAGAAGTCGTTACAAAAATATTCAAAAAAAGCCGAATTATAAATGATCGTAAACTAATCAAGTTTAGGCGGGCCTGGAGGTTTATTAGACTCGTGGTATATTCTATTTGGAACACTATTGGAAAAATAATATATTGGAACATTATACTTGCTAAGATAGTAACTATTGTCCTTAATTCATGTCTTGTTGTACAAGCAAGTAGGTGTATAAAGACGAAATTGTATTCTGGCTTGAATGTCTTTTATAGAAACAAGTATTTTTCGGGCTCATAAACAGTATCCGATAAATTATAAACCTATATGTTATCCTTATAGTTATTATAAAGTGTACAAATAAAGAGCTAAGTATACACGTTATAAGTATAGATAGCTAACGGAAAAAGACAAGTAAGTATAATTTCCAATTATAACCGATAACTTTGTTTAATAGTTTTAGGATAGCTATATTCCAGATGTTAGAATTGATACCTCCCATGAACCAAATAACTTCTTGCTTTGCCCATGCATGCTCCTTCTCGCTACAGCCATTAAACACGGATACAATAAGCAACCCAGTTTTGATGCCATCTTTACAGCTCCTGGAAATAGCATCTCACTCAAACAAGACCTTAGAGGCTTCCCTGTTTGTCCAGCATTCTCTCCAAAAGGCGAAGCTAACATTCCATCAAAATCAGCAAGTACTCAGCAATACAGTACCACTGTTTTACAAGCGACAAAAAATCTAAAACTATCCGCTCGGCTCAAAGGGAGTGATTTTCGCAAAGAAGCAATCCGCAAAATAAATCATTTGGAAATCCAAAAAAGTAGAGATCGGTATATCAACCACTACCACCGCAAGGGCTGCAGGCCACTCTACCAGTACGCTCACAAATGGGACTACCGATATATATCCAGGAAGTTCTGTTGTCAATATATACGCTAAACACCTCGATTTCTCTCAAACGACAAAAGATCCAACGCTCACAACACGTGGAGTCCAAGTTGCCTAATACGATCGAGTCAAGCCAACAAAGAATACAAAGGAAGAGGTCGAAGCTGAGGTGAAGGCACGAGGAGGAGATCCAACAAACAAGAGGGATCAAAAAATGGAAGACAGCGCTTAACAGCAACAAAGCATAAGGGAGTTGTTGCGGAGATGGGGAAGCAGTTAGAATTTTCTAGACTGGTTTGGTACAATCATGAATGTCGTGCTCCAATGGGGAACCCTGTCAGAATCCAGATTCATCACTCAAAGCAAAATCAGTGTATCGATAACATGGAATAGCTAATCATGGTCTTGATTTAGACTCTGTAAATCAAGACTGTTGAAAGGATCACACCACCGCCCCTCCCTTGGAAGTATCAATGGCCAACCCAACCAAGCCAAGCCAAGGCAAATACCCGATCGAATATCCTCTGATCAATATTTCACCAACTAGAATAGAGCACCCCCCCCATCTCATATGCTCCAACTCCTATGTTGCTTTCCACAAATTGAGGGGTTGATTCAGAGGCGGCAGAGTAGGTATTTTGGAGGTACAGGAGACGTATTCATATATATATTTGCACGCCAGACTACAGGTAGCTGTCTGCAAAATCGGGTCCACAGCCCCAGGGAAAACAACATGACTATTGATCGGACCCTTTTCTAACTTCCAAATTTGAATGACTCTTTACTTACAACAGTTTTGGAAGTATCACCGTCACCGTCACAGTCTCCATCTCCATCCAATGGTAAACCTCCAACGACTGGGAATGTAAAATTCCAAACGCCAAAACCATTATCCGTTACGGAGAGGCCTGCGAGAGTGATAGGAGCGTTGCCACACTTGGGCGCGTTGTACGACAACATTTTATATGTTTCCTATGATTTAGTCAGAAGGATGTGCCTCGGAAGAAGGAAAAGCACGAACATTGCAAGTAATAAGTTGTGAGTGCACCACGCCGTTAAATTCGCCCTGCTTGTTCTTTCCACACCCCGGAAACGGAACAAAAATGCCACCGGCATCGGTGAAGGAACCAACAGGTGTACCGGTGGCATTTCTTGCATGGACTAAGGCGCCATCGAGTGCAATACCAGCGACCATGCTGCTGAGCACCAATAGATTGGGCTTGCCTGCTTGGAGTGATGTAGCATTATTTGCTAGAGTAACAGACAATCCAGGTATCAAGGGCGTGATTCTGTTCACGGTGTTGTCTGGGTTGCCCTTAGCAGTTTTCGCAAAGAAGGCGCTGTGCAGTACTCACGGAAAGATGCCAGCATATACCCAGTATTCCCCGGCTTTGAACCGGTCACTGGAACGACGTTGAGGTTGGCAGTTACTAGAAAATCAGCACGAAAAACTACAATATGAGGGGTACCGCCCACCATTGGTGTTGAAAGCCAAAGCAGTGTTCTGGTCTTTGACCGTGAACGGAATAAGTTCGCCCAGACTTTTCGGTAGCCCATCTGGCTTAGGATTACAAAAGTATGATGGAATCAGAGAGCCATTGGTAAACGCTTGTGTGGGAAGGACTGTCGCCAGCGCCAGTAAAGAATGAATGATAGGACGCATTGTAAAGGTATTAATCTCAAGAACCGAATGACAGAATTCCAGATCCGTGAAAGAGCGAACGAATGAAGAAAGAAAGCAAGCAAGCAAGCAAGAAATAAACGATAATACTGCAGAGAAATCACAGAGTCTTTGATCTGAAGGGAAGAAAACTGCCCACCTTGGGGGGTCTGACCTGATTTTACTTACTGAGCTGGAGGCACAGCCCAGGACGCCATGAATATCTGGATGAGGAGGGGAGCGCGAAAATGGAGGCAGTGACATTCATCTCGAGGTCGGAAATGCAGAGAGTGACATCTCGAAGAGATAAGTTCCCGGCTGGCATTTAAAGGAGCCAGTCAGACTAAACGTCGAGGGCCGTGAAGGATGGCTTTCCATCCCACCTCGCGAGGCGAGCACTTAGTTTTACGACGGGTTGATCATCCCTTGCATGCCGACCGAACAAAAGCTTACCTATTCAGACTATTCTCGTCCCACTCTGGTCTGCCATTTAAGCTTTATTTCATCCGGTCCAATGTTTTCACGGCCGGAGTTGCGGCGATCCAGTTACGTGTGATGGGGCTGTCACTGGGCGTCGTCTGAATGCAAGCATTCGAAACCGAGTTGTGTATCAAATTTGGTCACCTCGGTCGGTGCGTGGCGTTGCTCTCAAACGAGGAACAAGGACAATCCCCGTCTCGCGCATGTGCGACATTTGACGTTGCAAAGGTGCATCTGACAATGGATCGGGGTTCTGTAGCGAGTTGGGAGCGAGGATTGCTGGTCTGTTCTGTTTCGGGGAAGATGAAGGGAGGTTGGAAAGGAGGGAGAAATAGTGCAAACCCTTGCATGGCACGTGATTATCCCCAGAGCAACTGGAGAGTAGTGCTCGAAATCTAATAGAGAGTTGGGAGGGACGAGGCAAATTTCGTCCTCACCAAAATTCCTTCCAACAAAACTTAGTCAACTTCTCGCACTTGCTGATATGATGGACTCTCCACTACCCCGTCCAGGCCCCGTGCCAACTTCAATAAGGGGTAGTGGCACTGATAAATACTCGAGGCAATGCCTCACTTGCTCCTGAAATATCCGAATAGTTTTGATTCGAACGTAGATCCTTCTTTTGTCTGGGTATATACGCCGTTGTCCTTTCCAAAGCAGCCCGGCGCACCACGACTCCCAAGCTCCAAATCCCACAGTAGAATCTATCAAGCAAGTCTCTCCTCATATGCCTCCCAAGCTTTCTTCCTGTATCGTTCTGCCTCCTTGACTGGATCGCCAGCCTTGATGATACCCCTCCCCACAATAACAATGTCACTTCCCATCAAACCAATGAGCTTTCCCGGGGTGTTGTACTGCTGGCCTTTCCCATCACCCTGGACCTCCGCGTCTTCGTCCTCTGTTTCAGGTGGAAGTTGACATCCAGGAGTCATACTGATGAACTGGTCGTCGGGTGCTGTGTTCAGAGTTTCCTGTGATATGAAGCCCATGACAAAGTCCTTGTGCTCTCGAGCGCTCTCCACGCAGGCCTGAGTGTATTCCTTTGTCATAAAGTTCCCCTTGCTCGACATCTGCGCAAGAATCAAGAGACCTCTATCCATTGGGGCTTCCTCGATTCCGGGCAGCACCTCATCACCAAAATCCTCGTAGGATCTAGGCGAGTTGGCAGGTTCGAAGTGCTGCGAAACAGTCGTTATAGAGACGATGCTTGCTTTCCTCCCCACGCCCGCAGCCTTGTGCGTTTCCAAACCGTGGTCCTCTGGCATCGGTGTTCTCGTGTCATCCTCATCGTCCGAATCTAGGCTTTCGGGTCTCGGGGTCCCCACGGTGATGTCTGTCTTAACCTCGTAGCGTTTCCTCTCCCGCCAGCGCACGGCAGCTTCTGCCAAGGCATCCACGGCCGCTTTACCTGGGATCATGTTCACATTGGTGATGTGTGACCAATCAATAATCTTCGCCGTGCCCTCTGTGTATTGCAACTGTACAGTGTTTCCAATGTCCCCAAACTTGCGGTCCTCGAAGATCAGGAAGCCATGGCGACGAGCAATGCGTCCAAGCCTTGCTCCTGTGCCTGTGGTCGGATTGTAATCCCAATTCGCAATCAAGTCATAGTGAGTCTTCAAAACAACGATCGAAGGGCCTACAGCATCTGCGAGTTGTAGGAGCTGGTTGGTCGTCGAGACATCGGCGCTGAGACAAAGGTTCGACTTTTTGAGAGACATGAGGCGGAGAAGATAGGAGGAGAGAGGATGAAGGGCATGCTCTGCTCGTTCTGAGTAGGCGGCTTTGGTGACATGGTGAGGGGATTTTGGAGGCATCTTCTTATTATTTGGAATTGTTTGCGGTGAGGTTCTCCAATCTAAAAGGCTTTTGGATTGTGGTTACCGGGATAGTTTAGTAGTGCAAAGCCGGCCCGAGATTTGGCGATCAAAAGGCCTAGCCGGGTTCCAAATAGAGCAACCAATGTTAGTTTGCAGGGGTACAGTAGCGATTTTTCTCCTTGGGGAGGCTCCTGCGCTTGAAATGAAATTTTGCTACCACCAGTGAGTGTCAGAATTCGTGACGCAATACTGGTTTTTAATGTACTATGGCTCGAGGAACATTTAAAGCTTAACTGCCATTTTGCTTTGTTAAATATTCCCTGATCTAAGGAATAATCTATAAAGTAGTGGTCCCTCACTTTACGAATGTTCCATAAGTTACAGTATATTGAAACGCAGCTTTGCGCCGCGAATTCTGACAACCACTAGTGCTACCAAGTTTTGTACCAAGTCACAAATAATGGGAAGCAAACATTTTGAATTTTACGACTTTATTTTTGTGCGACCTAATAAGGTGCCATCTGTAATACACCGTGACGGCGAAAAACACCAGCTTTTCCGAGTGTATCGTCATTAAAAGGAAACGCAAACCGCAAGTCTAACCACATGTATGAGAAAAACCCCGCTTGAGACCGATGCCATTGCTGAATTATGCCATGACATGATGTTGCAAATGCAAAGAACCAACTAAAGAGATTCGTCAGGAACAGTTTAGTCGACCTCCTCAACAGTTGGTCCATCGTCATGAGTAGCACCTGGTCCACCAGCACCTGGGAATCCGCCCGGACCACCTGGCATACCGCCTGGCATACCACCAGCATCACCTCCAGCACCGCTAATAAAACAGTTAGCATGAGTTTG